>Ga0065721_10051127_pt1 | contig 16213 bp, 14 predicted proteins | sample Mesricmetagenome_FD_59108 | JGI IMG/M metagenome (GOLD analysis project Ga0065721, IMG submission 59108) | Mesophilic microbial community from rice straw/compost enrichment Sample: eDNA_1 v2 (version 2) | ecosystem: Engineered > Solid waste > Grass > Composting > Bioreactor | place: USA: Davis... | reverse complement strand
CGCCCTGGCCGGCGCCCTGGCCCTGTCGTTCGGCGCTCCGGCTCTCGCCGCCGACGGCCAGCAGCTTTTCAACATGCAGTGCAAGATGTGCCACAACGGCGGGCCGATGGGCCCCTCGCTGACGGGCGTGGCGGGCGCCAAGATCGCCTCCAAGGACTTCGCCTATTCCCAGGCCCTGAAGGGCAAGGAAGGGACCTGGACCGACGCCAATCTCGACGCCTTCCTGAAGGCCCCGGGCCAGTTCGCCCCCGGCACCAAGATGCTGGTCGCCGTGCCGTCTGAGGAGAACCGAGCCGCCCTGATCGCCTTCCTCAAGACCCTGAAGTAACCTCGTCCGCATGGACGCCTTCCCCGCCTTCTTCCCGCTCGCCGGCCGCACGGTGGTGATCGCGGGCGAGGGCGAGGCGGCGGAGGCCAAGGCCCGGCTGTTCGAGGGCTCCCCGGCGACGGTGGTGCGACTCTCGGGCGCCGAGGCCCTGGACCGGCGGTCATACGCCGCCGCCACCCTGGCGTTCGTGGCGGCCGACGACGAGCATTTCGCCCGGCAGGCGGCCGAGGCCGCCCGGGCGGCGGGGACGCCGGTGAACGTGGTCGACCGGCCGGCCCTCTGCGACTTCACGACCCCGGCGGTGATCGACCGCGGCGAGGTGGTGGCCGCCATCGGCACCGGCGGCGCCTCGCCCATGCTGGCCACCCTGCTGCGCCATGACCTGGAGGTCCGGGTGCCCGAGGGCGCCGGACGGGTGGCGGCCCTGTTCCGCCAGATGCAGGGCGAGGTGCGCGAGGCCCTGCCCGACCTGCACCGCCGCCGGGCCTTCCTGCGGACCGCCCTGACCGGCCCCGCCGCCGAGGCGGCCATGCAGGGCGACCTGCAACGGGCGCGGGAGCTGCTGCGCATGGCCCTGGCCCAGGACGCGCCCCTGGAGGTTTCGGTCCGCTATATCGACGCCCGCGGCCCCGCCGACCTTCTGACCCTGCGCGCCGCCCGGGCCCTGGCCGCCGCCGACGTGCTGGTGTGCGATCCCGGGGCCCACCCGGAGGTGCTGGCCCTGGCCCGCCGGGACGCCGAGCGTCGCGACGGCCTGTCCGTCGGCGACCTGTCGGTCCTGGCCCGCGACGGGCGGCGGGTGGCGCGGCTGGTGACCGGCTCAAGCTGGCGCACTGAGCAGGCCGAGCTGGAAGCTGCCGGAATCGAGACCGAAGTGCTGCCGATCGCCGGCTAGGGCCCGCACGCCGTTGACCGCCAAGGCGCCGCTTGCCAAGCCTTGGGCCATGAAGACGCTTTTCAGCACCGCCGCCTTCGCCGCCCTGTCCCTCGCCGCCGGCGTCGCCACGGCCCAGACCCCCGGCGCCCCCGGGGAGGCGCCCGACCCGAAACTGGTCGCCCGCGTGGAGCGGGTGCTGGCCAAGACCCCGCTGATCGACGGCCACAACGACCTGCCGTGGGCCATCCGCCAGCGTTTCGAGAGCAAGCTCGACAAGGTGGACCTGGGCAAGGACACCCGCGCCCTGGGGGGCGACCCGCCGCTGATGACCGACATCCCGCGGCTGAGGGCGGGCAAGGTGGGCGGCCAGTTCTGGTCGGTGTGGATCCCCGCCGGCCTCACCGGCCCCGAGGCCGTGCAGGTGACCCTGGAGCAGATCGACCTCGTCAAGCAGATGGCCGCCCGCTGGCCGCGCGACCTGGAGATGGCCTATTCGGCCGACGACATCGTCCGCATCCACAAGGCCGGGAAGGTGGCGTCCCTGCCCGGGATCGAGGGCGGGCACCAGATCAACGACAGCCTGGCGGTGCTTCGCCAGATGTATGACGCGGGCGCGCGCTACCTGACCCTGACCCACTCGCGCACCACGCCCTGGGCCGACTCGGCCACGGACAATCCCAAGCACGACGGCCTCACCGCCTTCGGCGAGGAGGTGGTGCGGGAGCTGAACCGGCTGGGGATGCTGGTGGACCTAGCCCACGTCTCGGAAGCGACCATGAAGGACGCCCTGCGGGTTTCGCAGGCGCCGGTGATCTTCTCGCACTCGGGCGCCCGGGCGGTGGCCGAGCATCCGCGCAACGTCTCGGACGAGGTGCTGGCGCTGGTGAAGCAGAATCGGGGGGTGGTGATGGCCAACTTCGCCCCCGGCTACGCCAGCACCGAGGCCGCCCGCTGGGCCTCCGACCATGCGGCGGAGCGGACCCGCGGCAACGCCCCGCCCTACGCCGGCCTCTACATCGGCCAGCCCGAGAAGGCGAAGGCGGCCCTGGAGGCCTGGGAAAAGGCCAATCCGCACCCGCCGGTGACCCTGTCCATGATCGCCGACCACGTGGAGCACATCGCCAAGGTGTGCGGGAAGGAGTGCGTGGGCATCGGCTCGGACTTCGACGGGATCGGCAGCACCCCCGAGGGACTCAGCGGGGTGGACCAGCTGCCGAACCTGCTGATCGAGATGGCCCGCCGCGGCTGGACCGACGCCGAGCTCGCCGGCCTGGCCGGGGGCAATGTGCTGCGGGTGATGCGCGAGGCCGAGGCGGTGGCCAAGCGCCTGCAGGCCGAGCGCCCGCCCTCCAGCGCCACCATCGCCGAGCTGGACGGCAAGAAGTAGGCCGGATCGAAAAAGGACCTCCCCGGCGCGAAGCGGGGAGGCCCCTCTGTTCTGGGCCTTGGCCCTGGGCGGTCGTCAGAAGTCGAGCGGCCGGCCCCGGGTCTCGCGCATGAAGAAGAAGCAGGTCAGCACCGAGATGGCGGTGAAGACCACCGGGAACCACAGGCCCGAATAGATGTCGCCCACGGCGGTGACGATGGCGAAGGCGCTGAAGGGCACGAAGCCGCCCACCCAGCCGGTGCCGATGTGGTACGGCAGCGAGAGGGCGGTGTAGCGCACGCGGGTGGGGAACATCTCCACCAGGGCCGCGGCCATGGGGCCGTAGAGAGCGGTGGCGGCGACGGTGAAGACCAGCAGCACGCCGAAGGCGCCCCACAGGTTCATGCGTTCGGGATCGGCCTTTTCGGGATAGCCGGCCTGGGCCAGGCCCTGCTTGATGCGGGCTTCGACGCTGGCCTTCACGGCCTTGGCGGCCTCGGGCGGCAGGCCCGTGGCGCTGGCCGAGACGATGGTGGCCATGCCCACCCGGACCATGGCCGGCTGGCCGGGGGCGCCGGCCTCGTTGCGGTAGGAGACGCCGGCGTTGGCCAGGACGCCCTTGGCGATGTCGCACGAGGAGCTGAACTGGGCCTTGCCCACCGGGTCGAACTGCAGGGAGCACTCGGCCGGATCGGCGATCACCACCACCGGGGTCGAGGCGGTGGCCTCGGCGAGGGCGGGGTTGAGGGTCCGGGTCAGCATCTGGAAGCCCGGGAAATAGGCCACCAGCATCAGGGTCATGCCGCCCAGCATCACCGCCTTGCGGCCGACCCGGTCGGACAGCCAGCCGAAGAAGACGTAGCCGACGGCGCTCACCGCCGTGGCCGACAGCATCAGCAGGGTGATGGCCTCGGGCGGGGCCTTGAGGAACCGCTCCATGTAGGTCTGGACGTAGAAGAAGGCCGTGTACCAGACCGCCCCCTGCGCCGACATGATGGCGAACAGGGCCAGGAGCACGAGCTTGAGGTTGCCCCACTGGCCGAAGGCCTCCCTGTAGGGCGCCTTGGACTGCTGGCCCTCGGCCTTGAGCCGGGCGAACTCGGGGCTTTCCGAGAGCTTGAGCCGCATCCAGACCGAGATGGCCAGGAGGCCGGCGGAGAACAGGAACGGGATGCGCCAGCCCCAGGCGTCGAAGGCCTCGGCGCCGACGAACTCGCCCAGCACCAGGCGGGTGGCGAGGATCACCATCAGGGCCCCGAAGAGGCCGAGGGCGGCGGAGGTCTGGACCCAGCTGGTCGCCCAGCCGCGCCGGTCGGCCGGGGCGTGCTCGGCCACATAGATCGCCGCCCCGCCATATTCGCCGCCGAGGGCGAAGCCCTGGACGATGCGCATCAGGATCAGGAGGATCGGCCCCACCAGCCCGGCCTGTTCATAGGAAGGCAGGAGGCCGATGCAGAAGGTCGCCCCGCCCATGAGGAGCACGGTGGCGAGGAAGGCGCCCTTGCGGCCGGCCCGGTCGCCGATGCGGCCGAAGACCAGGGCGCCCAGGGGCCGGAACAGGAAGCCGGCGCCGAACAGGGCCAGGGCCGCCGCCAGGCCCGCCGTCTCGGGCAGGCCGGTGAAGAAGGTCTTGGAGATCACCCCGGCCAGGCTGCCGAAGACGAAGAAGTCGTACCATTCGAAGGCGGTGCCGGCTGAGGAGGCCGCCACGACGGTCTTCAGCGAGGTTTCCTTCGCCGGCGCGCCGGCGCCGTCAGCGGTGATCTCCGCCATCCCGACTTCTCCCCCTATGTGTTTCGCCTGCTCTAACACCGCTTTGCAAAGCGGGGAAAGGCGGCGCGCTGCGATGGCCGGGCCGCGCCGGCGTCAGGCCACCACGGGTTCGGCCTGCGGCTCGCCCTCCGCCGGCGCGCTGAGGCGGGCGATCTCGGCGAGCAGGGCGGCCGGCGATATGGGCTTGCCCACCACCCCGTCCATGCCGGCGTCGAGATAGGCCTGGCGCTGGTGCGAGAGGACGTTGGCGGTGAGGGCGACGATGGGGGTGGCGGCCACCGCCCCGCCCAGGCCGCGGATGCGCCGGGCCGCCTCCAGGCCGTCGATGCCCGGCATCTGCACGTCCATCAGGATCAGGTCGAAGCCGCCCCGGGCCGCCGCCTCGACGCCGAGGTAGCCGTCGGCCGCGGTCTCCACCGAAGCGCCGAGGTTTTCCAGCAGCTTGGTGGCGATGAGGCGGTTGGTGGCGTTGTCCTCCACCACCAGCACCCGCACGCCCTCCAGCACCGCCTGCGGCCCGGCCTCCACGGCCGCCTGGGGCTCGGCCGGCTCGGCGGCCACCTCCAGCCAGAAGGTGGAGCCCTGGCCCTCGACGGAGGTGAACCCCACCTGGCCGTCCATCATCTCGGCGAGCCGCTTGGTGATGGCCAGGCCCAGCCCCGAGCCGCCGAACTTGCGGGTGGTGGAGGCGTCGGCCTGGTTGAAGCGCTGGAAGAGGCGGGCCTGGGCCGCCTCGGGGATGCCGACGCCGGTGTCCTCCACCTCGAAGCGCAGGACGCCCGGGTCGGCCATGCGGCAGCGGACCTTCACATGGCCGCGCTCGGTGAACTTCACGGCGTTGCCGAGGAGGTTGAACAGGGCCTGGCGCAGGCGGACCGGATCGGAGCGCACCCAGCCGAGGCCGGGGCAGGTGTCGACGATGAGCTGCAGGCCCTTGGCCTCGGCCTGGGGCTTGAGGAGCCGGGCGACGCCCTCGACCAGGGCCGGCGCGTCCACCGGCTCGCAGGCCAGCTCCAGCCGCCCGGCCTCGATCTTCGAGAAGTCGATGACGTCGTTGAGCAGCTCGGCCAGCATCTGGCCGCAGGACAGGGCCTCGTCCAGCAAGGCCCGGCCCTCGTCGGAAAGCTGCTCGTTCTTCAGCAGGTGCAGCACGCCCATGACGCCATTGAGGGGCGTGCGGATCTCGTGGCTCATGTTGGCCAGGAAGGCGGCCTTGGCCTCGCCGGCGGCCTCGGCGGCGCGCTGCGCCTCCTTCAGGGCCAGCTCCTGGCGCTTGCCCTCGTCGCAGTCCTGGATCAGGCCCACGGCCTTCAGCCAGCGGCCGTTGCGGGCGACCTGCAGGTGGTGGTGCATCCGCACCCAGCGCTCGGCGCCGTCCGGACGGACGATGCGGGCCTCGAAGCTTTCGCCCGATTTCTTGTCGCCCCGGTGCAGGGCCCGGAAGGAGGCGCGCACATGGGGCAGGTCGTCGGGGTGGAAGCCGGGATAGCTGAGCTGGACCGCCTCCTCGTAGCTGGAGCCGCGGCGGCCGGTGATGCGCTCGAACTCGGGGGAGGCCCAGAAGGTGCGGGCCACATGGTCGATCTCATAGGCCCCGGCCTGGGCGGCCTTGAGGGCCATCTCCAGGCGGCGGGCGGCGGCCTGGACCTCGCGCCGGGCCTTGCGGGCCTGCTGCTCGCCGTGGCGCGCGGCGTCGCGGGCGGCGGCGAGCTCGGTGATGTTCTCGGAGATGCCCTTCAGGGCGTGGACGCCGCCGGGCCGGGGCTCGGTGGTGACGGTGGCGCGCACCACCATCCAGTGGTCCCGGGCCCAGATGCGGTGCTCGAGCTGGACCGGCGTCCCTTCGCTGGCGGCCCGGGCGAGGGCGTCCATGACCCGGCGGCGGTCGCGGGGATGGATCACGGTCCGGAACCGGTCGGGGGTGTCGACCTCGGACGTCTCGAAGCCGGTCATCTCGAGGATTTCGTCCGACCACCAGATGCGGCCCGTGGCGGGCTCGTAGCTCCAGATGCCGATGCCGGCCGAGGCGCCCAGCATCTTGCGGGTGCGCCGGGCGTCGTCGAGCTCGTGGCGGTGGGCGCGCTGCTCGGTGGCGTCGCGCATGATGACGATGTGGGCGCCGTCGGCCATCATCTGGCGGCGGGCGGCCATCCAGCGGAACGAGCCGTCCTTCAGCCGCAGGCGGGCCTCGGATTCATAGACCATGCCGACCCTGGACTGGGCGAGGCGGGCGGCGATGGGCGCCAGGTCGTCGGGATGGAAGAGGTCGCGGGCCAGGCGGCCGATCAGCTCTTCCTCCGTCCAGCCGGTGAAGTCGAGCCAGGCGGGGTTCACCAGGCGGATGCGATGGTCGGGGCCGACCACATGCATGAGGTCGCAGCTGTTTTCGAACAGCCACGTGACCAGTTCAGCCCTCTCGGCGGCGCCTGTCGCGCTCTTCCGGGCCATAGGTCTCCCCCAGCGAAGCGGGCCACGCTTACACTCAGGGGGTAAACGCAATGTTGTGGAGGGCCGCCCGATCCCGCCTGCGGGGGATCGGGCGGCTCCGGGTCAGAACGCGCTTTCGCCGGTGATGGCGCGGCCCAGGATCAGGGCGTGGACGTCGTGGGCGCCTTCGTAGGTGTTCACGGTCTCGAGGTTCGAGGCGTGGCGCATCACGTGATACTCGCCCGAGATGCCGTTGCCGCCGTGGATGTCCCGGGCGATGCGGGCGATCTCCAGGGCCTTGCCGCAGTTGTTGCGCTTCAGCATCGAGATCGCCTCGGGCACCCAGGCGCCTTCGTCGATCAGCCGGCCCAGGGCCAGGGCGCCCTCGAAGCCGAGGGCGATCTCGGTGGACATGTCGGCGAGCTTCTTCTGCACCAGCTGGCGCGAGGCCAGGGTGCGGCCGAACAGGCTGCGGCTGGCCACATAGTCGCGGCTGGCGTGGAAGCAGAACTCGGCCGCGCCCATGGCGCCCCAGGCGATGCCGTAGCGGGCCTTGTTGAGGCACGAGAACGGCCCGCGCAGACCCTCGACGCCCGGCAGCATCATGTCCTCGGGCACGAACACGTCCGAGAGGGCGATCTCGCCGGTGATGGAGGCGCGCAGGGAGAGCTTGTTCTGGATCTTGGGCGTCTCGAAGCCCTCGGCGCCGCGCTCCACCAGGAAGCCGCGGATCTTGCCGTCGAGCTTGGCCCACACCAGGGCGACGTCGCTGATCGGCGCATTGGTGATCCACATCTTGGCGCCGTTGAGGACGTAGCCGCCGTCCACCTTCCTGGCGACGGTGCGCATGGAGGCCGGGTCGGAGCCGCCGTCGGGCTCGGTGAGGCCGAAGCAGCCGACGATCTTGCCGGCGGCCATGCCGGGCAGGAACTTGCGCTTCTGCTCCTCGGAGCCGAAGGCGTAGATCGGGTACATGACCAGCGAGGACTGCACGCTCATGGCCGAGCGGTAGCCGGAATCGATGGCCTCGATCTCGCGGGCGATCAGGCCATAGGCCACGTGGTTGACCCCGGCGCAGCCATATTCCTCGGGCAGCGTCGGGCCGAGGAAGCCGAGCTCGCCCATCTCGGTCATGATCTCGCGGTCGAAGCGCTCTTCGGCATAGGCCGAGACCACCCGGGGCAGCAGCTTCTCGCGGGCGTACTGGCGGGCGGCCTCCCAGACCATCCGCTCCTCTTCCGAGAGGCGCGAGGTCAGGTCGAGCGGATCGTCCCAGCGATAGGTCTTCTGCGGTGCGCTATCGAGGGCCATGGGCGATCTCCTTGCTTGGCGCGGGGCGGCATACCGGGTTTTCGGTCATCCGTGTAGGCGTCTTTGTGTTACGCCCCCGCAACCTGGGAGACGCAGCTCAGGTCTCGGCCCACATCCGCAACAGGTTGTGATAGCTGCCGGTGAGGGAAATCACCTCGGGGGCGTCGGCGCCGATCCTGGCGGACAGCTGCTGGATGGCGACGTCCATGTTGAACAGCAGCTCGCGGCGGGCGTCCTCGCGCACCAGGCTCTGAATCCAGAAGAAGCTCGACACCCGCGCGCCCCGGGTCACGGGCGTCACCCGATGCAGGCTGGAGGCGGGATAGAGGATCATGTCCCCGGCCGGCAGCTTCACCTCGTGGGTCCCGAAGGTGTCCTCCACGATGAGCTCGCCGCCATCGTAGGCCTCGGGCTCGGTGAGGAACAGGGTGGCCGACAGGTCGCTGCGGATGCGCACCGCCCCGTCGCGGCTCTGGCGGATGGAATTGTCCACGTGCAGGCCGAAGGATTCCCCGCCCGCATAGCGGTTGAACAGCGGCGGGAAGACGATCTGCGGCAGGGCGGCGGCCACGAACAGGGGGCATTTCGACAGGGCGTCGAGGATGGCCTCGCCGGCCTTCACCGCGGCGGGCGAGCCCTCGGGCAGCTGGGCGTTGCGCTTGGCCAGGGCGGCCTGGGCGCCCGAGGTCTCGTTGCCGTCCACCCAGGGGGCGGCGTCGATCAGGGCCCGCAGCTCGGCCACCTGGGCCTTGGTCAACACCTCGGGGATATGGAGCATCATGGCCGCGTCGCCCCGGTTCGCCGTCAGTAGCGGACGTTGAGGGTGAGGATCGCCTGGCGCCCCGGGCCGTAGTCGGCGTGATGCACCCCGTTGGTCCGCGCGATGTAGGCCTTGTCACCCACGTTCTGGACGTTGAGCTGCAGGTCCACCGTGTCGTTGATCCGGTAGGCGGCGAAGGCGTCGAAGCGCCAGTAGGCGGGGGCGTAGACGAGGTTGGTCCCGCCGCCGGCGCCGCCCTGGTTGCCGCCGAAGCTCTTCGAGACATGGTAGGCGCCGCCGCCGAAGCTGAAGGCGTCGGTCAGCTGGTAGGTGGTGAACAGGCTGAGGCTGTGCTTGGGCGTGTTGGCCAGCGGGTCGCCCACATTGGCGCTGTTGTAGGCGCCGCGGACCAGCTCGCTGTCCTGGTAGGTGTAGCCGCCGAACAGATGCCAGCGGGGGGTGAGGGCGCCGGTGACGCCGATCTCCACGCCCTTGACCTGGGCCTCGCCCGCCTGGGCGTAGACGCCGTCGGCGATCTGGATCTGGGCGTTCTTGCGCTTCAGGTCGAAATAGGCTGCCGAGACGGTGAGGCGCTCGTCGAACAGGGCCGCCTTGGCGCCGATCTCGAAGCTGGTGACGTCCTCGGGATCGAGGAGGACGTTGGCGAGGTTGCCGCTGCCCACGCCCGAGCCGGTGTTCTGGTCGCCGGCGGCGATGGTCGGGGGCGTCGAGCTGGTCCCGTAGGAGACATAGACGCTGGAGCCGGCGGTGGGCTTGTAGACGAGGCCAGCCTGGTAGTTGGTGAAGTCCCAGTCGCCCGAACGGGCGGTGTAGGCGGCCCCGGTCTGGACGCCCGCGGCGCTGGTGATGGCCACGTCGGTCCCGTCGACGGAATAGCTGTCGTGGCGGACGCCCAGGTTCAGCAGCCACTTGTCGCCGATGGAGATGGTGTCGAAGGCGTAGACGCCCACCGTCTTGGTGAGGTTGCGCGAGGCCTCGGGCCGGTTGATGACGCCGGTCCAGGGATCATCGGGGTTGGGGGCGAACACCAGGGTGCAGTCCCCGACGCCCGCCGCCGTCACGGTGTTGGTGAAGCCGGCCGGGCAGGGCGAGCCCGCCGCGGTGTAGATCATGTAGGCGGCGTTCTTGTTGCGCTCGCGCGAGAGCTCCAGGCCCAGGTCGTAGCTGTGGCTGACGAGGCCGGCGCCGAACTTGCCGTAGACGTCGGTGACGTTGGCGATGGTGGTGGTGGGGTTCCAGCGCGACTTGGTGCCGCGCTTCATCCAGTACTCGCCGCCGATCAGCTGGGCCGCGCCGCCGTCGCCGGGGTTGGTGACCACATAGTCGTTGAGGGTTCTGGAGGCCCGGAAGACGTTACGGATCTTGAAGGCCTCGGAGACGTCGTGTTCGGCGATGAAGGTCGCGATGTCGGCTTCCGTCTTCTGGAAGTCGCGGGCCTTCAGGCCGTAGTAGCTGCCGCGCGGCACGGGCAGGACGCCGCTGTCGGTGCGGGCCAGGCCCGGGGTCTTGGTGAACAGCGGCACGCCGTAGTCGGGCAGCTCGTCGCTGCGCAGGTGGTAGTAGAGGACGGTGGCGCGGGTCTCGGTCCCGATGCCCGTGGCGACGCCCGCCAGCACGCCGTACCGCTCGCCGCCGCCGGCGTCGCGGCCGGGCGCCTTGGTGTCCTGGCCCATGACGTTCAGGCGCACGGCGGTGGTGTCGCCCAGCTGATAGTTGGCGTCGATGGCGCCGCGGTAGAAGTCGGCCGTCCCGACCCGGGCCTGGCCGTTGACGAAGCTGTCGAGGCGCGGCCGCTTGGAGGTCAGGTTGATGCTGCCGCCGCCCGAGCCGCGGCCGGAATAGGCGCTGTCGGCGCCCTTGATGACCTCGACCTGCTCGAGGGCGAAGATCTCCCGGGTCTGGCCGCCGCTGTCACGGACGCCGTCGACGAAGACGTTGTTGCCCGAGGACTGGCCGCGGATGAACGGCCGGTCGGCCAGGGGCTGGCCGCCTTCGCCGGCGCCGAAGGTGATGCCGGGCGAGGTGCGCAGGATGTCCGCCAGCGAGGTGGCGGCGGTCTGCTCGATGATCTCCCGGGGGATGACGGTGACGCTGCGCGGGGTGTCCACCAGGGGGGCGGTGAACTTGGGCGATTCCGGCTCCCGCGTCCGGACGGCGGTGACGTCGAGCCCGCTCACCGTCGGCGCGGCCGAGGCGTCGGCGGCCTCGGCCGCGACATCGGCCGCCTGGGCGGCGGCGCCCATCGACAGGCCCGCGACCCCGCCTGCGGCGAACGCCAGCGCCCGCTTCTTGCGCGCGACAACCCCCAAACGCGACATGTGACCTCTCCCTCGGATCGAGATTTGAAAATGCGAGGCGTTCTTAAGTCAGCCTCTGCCGCAGCGCAATGAGAATGATTCTCAAAAAGGTGCTGCGGCCTGTGGTCGCTGGGGGGCAACCATGCCGTCGGACGGGGGTTTACGCTGCAGACCCCAGCCGGATTCCCGCCCATGACCGACGTCGCCGCCGCGTTCCGCCCCTTCCTTTGGCTGGCCGCGTTCGCCTTTCTCGTGGGCTTCGTGAGCTACCTGGCCCTCGGCCGCCCGTCCGTGGCGGCGCCGGCGGACGGCCTGCGCGCGCCTGCGAGCGTCTCGGCGCCGGTCTCGGACGAGTGGAACGTCCCAAAGCGGATCTGACGCCCTGAGCCTCGCAGCCTAGCCGCCGCGGGCGACGAACCAGCCGTTGCGGAAGCCCTTGTCCGCCTTGCCGTAGACGAAGGGCTCGCCCTCGGGCGTCTCCAGCCGCCCGCCCGCCGCGGCGATCAGGGCATGGCCGGCGGCGATGTCCCACTCCATGGTCGGGCCGTGGCGAGGATAGATGTCGGCGGCGCCCTCGGCGATCCGGCACAGCTTGATGGAGGAGTCCATCGCCTCGGTGCGGACGAAGCCGTAGCGGTCCTTCAGGTTCTGGACCTGCTCGTCGGTGGCCGTGTGGCTGATGAGGCCCAGGGCCGTGGCCGGGTCCCAGGGGCGCACATGGACGGGGCGGGGCGCACCGCCGTTCACCCGCTTCCAGGCGGTGACGCCCTCAGGCCCGGCCTTGGTGAACCAGGTCTCGTCGGTGGGCGGGGCGGTGACCGCGCCCGCCACGGGCCGCCCGTCAGCGATCAGGGCGATGTTGACGGTGAAGTTGGGATCCCCGCGCACGAAGGCCTTGGTGCCGTCCAGGGGGTCGACGAGGAAGAACACCGGGCCGATGGCGTCGGGCGTCCCGAACTCGCTGGAGTCCTCTTCCGAGACCACCGGCACGCCGGGGAAGGCGGCGGCCAGGCGTTCCAGGATCAGGGTCTCGCCCCGCCGGTCCGCCTCGGTCACCGGGCTCTCGTCGGCCTTGGCGTGGACGGTCAGGCCCGAGCGCCAGAGCGGCAGGATCAGGGCGGCGGCCGCCTCGCAGATGTCGGCGAGGGTCTCGCCCACGTCGAGGCTCTGGAGCCCCTGGATGTCGGAAAGCTTCACGCCGGTCCTCAACTGCCTCGCGGATCCTCGCCGACGTATTCCAGCCGGACGACGGCGGAATCGATCGTCTGCTTGCCCGCGTTCTCGAAATTCACGGTGACCATGCGACCGGCGACGGATTGCACCTGGCCCAGCCCCCAATCGTCCTGCGTCGGGTGCCGCACGAGGACGCCGGGTTCCAGGAAGGGATCCGAGAACCGCTCCATGGCGGCTCTATAGGGAGGCCAGGGCGTTTTCCAAAGGCTCAAATCACGCCAAGGTCCGCCGCCATGACCGATCAGCCCGAGCTGCCCACCGGCCAGGCCGTGCGCCCCGCCGAACTCGCCGCCTATCTGGCGGCGCGGATGTGCCATGACTTCATCAGCCCGGCGAGCGCCATCGTCTCGGGCCTCGACCTCCTGGAGGACCCGTCCGCCCAGGACATGAAGGACGAGGCCATGGGGCTGATCCAGACCTCGGCCCGCAAGCTGTCGGACCTCCTGGCCTTCACCCGGGTGGCCTTCGGCGCCTCGGCCTCGGCCGAAACCTTCGACGCCCGCGACCTGGAGCGGCTGGCCCGGGGCGTGTTCAACCACATGCGCGCCGAGCTGGAGTGGACGGTGGAGACGCCGGCGGTGAACAAGCCGTGCGCCCGCACGATCCTGAACCTCGCCCAGATGGCGGGGGCGGCCCTGCCCACCGGCGGCACGGCCCGGGTGCGGGCGGTGCAGGAAGGGGCCCAGGCAGCCCTGGCGGTGGACGCCATCGGCCCCCGCGCCCGGCTGCGGCCCGAGGTGCTCCGCGGCCTGCAGGGCCAGGCGCTGGAGGAGGGCCTGCACGGCCACTGGGTCCAGGCCTATTACGTCCACCTGCTGGTGGGCGACGCCGGCGGCCGGGTGTTCGCCGATGTCAACGAGGAGCGGATCGTCTTCGCCGCGACCCTGCCGGCGTAAGGGGTGCGTCCAACGGGGCGTTAACCCTCTTGGGCGACAAGTCGCCGCCTAAGGGGGCGACGTAGAACCTTGAAGACCTGCCTCGTGGTCGACGACAGCCGCGTGATCCGCAAGGTTTCGCGCCGGATTCTGGAGGGCCTCGGCTTTGACGTCGCCGAGGCCGCGGACGGCGTCGAGGCCATGGCCTGGTGCCACGCCGCCATGCCCGACGTGATCCTGCTCGACTGGCGGATGCCGGTGATGGACGGGCTGGAGTTCGTGCGCCGCCTGCGGGCCGAGCCCGGCGGCGACCGGCCGCGGGTGGTGTTCTGCTCGGTGGAGAACGACCTCGCCCGCATCCGCGAGGCCCTGGACGCCGGAGCCGACGAATATGTGATGAAGCCCTTCGACGGCGAGATCCTGGCCGGCAAGCTCGCCTATGTGGGCCTGGCTCCGAGGCTGGCGGCGTGATCGGGCCGGCCGACCGCGAACTTGTGGCGGCGCTATGCGCGAGCCGGGCGGGCCTGCGGGTCGATCCGGACAAGGCCTATCTGATCGAGAGCCGGCTTACGCCCGTGGCCCGGCGCGAGAGCTTCGACTCGCTGGAGGCGTTCCTGGAGGCCGTCCGCCGGCGCGGCGAGGAGCGGCTGATCTGGGCGATGGTCGAGGCCATGGCCCCGCCGGAGACCGCCTTCTTCCGCGATCCGCAGGTGTTCGAGACCCTGGCCCGGGACGTTCTGCCCGACCTGGCCGCCCGCACCGCGGGGCCGGTGCGGGTGTGGAGCGCCGCCTGCGGGGCCGGGCAGGAGATCTATTCCCTGGCCATGCTCGTGGCCGAGACGCCGACGCTGGCCGGCCGCGTGGAGCTGTTCGCCTCGGACCTGTCCGAACGCAGCCTGGAGAAGGCCAAGGCCGGCCTCTATTCGCAGTTCGAGGTGCAGCGCGGCCTGCCCGCCCGCAAGCTGGTGACCCACTTCGAACGGGAGGGGGACTCCTTCCGCCTCTCGCCGCGCATCCGCCAGATGGTGCGCTGGCGGCGGGTGAACCTGCTGGACGACCTTTCGGCCCTGGGCCGCTTCGAGCTGGTGCTGTGCCGCAACGTGCTGAGCGGCCTGACCGGCGAGGGCCGCGAGCGGGTGCTGGAGGGGCTGACCGGCGTCCTCGCCCCCGGCGGCTGGCTGGTGCTGGGTCTCAGCGATCCGGGCGAGGCGTGGCTGGACCCTGTGGCCGCTGCGGCGGGGGTCTTCGCCGCGCCCCGGGCGGCCTGAGCCTTGGGAGAGTTCCAATGAGAAAAGCCCCGCCGGGGACGGCGGGGCCTTCCGATCGTGTCGCGGAGTGCGACCTTAGTTCTTGGCGTCCTCGGCGGTCTGGGTGACGGCCTCGCCGGCGGCCTGGACGTCGCGGCCGGCGCCGGAGACGGTGTTGCAGGCGGCGACCGCCATGCTGGCGGCCAGGGCCGCCAGGATCAGAACCTTACGCATTGGGATCTCCCGGGGTGTTTGTCTCGCGACGCCGGAACGGCTACGCCGCAGCCTGGTTCCCCGAAGCGCCGCCCTGGCTCCCCTGACCTGACGTCTGCCCGGCGCCCTGGCCGCCCGGGCCGTGGGGGGCATGGCCGCCATCGGCGCCGGGGGCGCCGTCGGCCGCTGGGGTCGGAAAGATCAGGCGAGCGGTGACCCCGCCCCGGGCGTTGCGGGCAAGTTCCGCCCGTCCGCGCAGCTGGCGGGCGAAGGCCGTCATCAGGGTGCGCCCGACGCCCGAGGCCTGGAGATCCTCGTCCGCCACCGAGCCGTCGTCGGAGATGGCCAGCTCGGCCTCGTCGCCGCGGACGGTGAAGTCCACGGTCAGCACTCCGCCGCGGCCGGCGAAGGCGTGCTTCTGGGCGTTGGTGATGGCCTCCACGGCGAACAGGGCCAGCGGGGCCAGCCGGTCGGGGTCGATGACCAGGGGATCGACCGACAGTTCGGTGCGCACCGCCGGGCCGTGGATCAGCTCGCCGGCCACCAGCTGGGCGGTGAGCTCCTCAAGGAACGGGCGCAGGTCCACCCGCTTCAGGTCCGGCCCCTGGTAGAGGGCGCGGTAGATGAGGGCGAGGGCGGTGATCCGCTGGCGGGTGTCGCTCATGGCCGAGCGGGCGGCTGGGTCGGACAGGGCCCGCTGTTGCATGTTCAGCAGGCTGGAAATGACCTGCAGGTTGTTCTTCACCCGGTGATGGATTTCGCGCATGAGCGCGTCCTTCTGGGCGAGGCTGTCGCGCAGGGAGGCGTCGCGACCGACGATGGCGTCGGCCATGTCCTCCATGGTCTCGGCGAGGTCGCGGATCTCGGGCGGCATCTGCTCGGCCTGGACCGGGCGCACGCTGAGCCGACCCCGGGCGTAGAGGGCGGCGATGCGCTGCAGGTAAGCGATCCAGCGGACCACCACGCGCTCGGTCACCACCGACACCGCCGCCAGGGCGAGGGCGAAGGTCAGAAGCGGGAAGAGGACGCCGGTGAGCGGATTGAGCCAGGCCCAGGACAGGATGCCCGGCGACTTGGCCGACAGCACCACATAGACCTCTTCCCCGACCACCGGGGCGGCGGAATAGACCCGCCGCCGCTTCTCGGCGTCGCGGCCGTACCAGACGAGGGAGCCCTCGGCCGCCACCTTGGCCCGCCAGTCCTGGGGCAGGGGCGGGAAGGCCGTGGGGCTGGTCATGCTGATGTACTGGCCCGTCTTCTCCACCAGCCCGACCTCGGCGCCGGCCGGCAGCGACGGGTCGGTGACGGCGGGCTGCAGGCTGGAGAGGGCGATGACCGCCACGAAGGCGCCGTCGAAGCGCCCGTCGGCGGTGACGGCCCGGGCCGCCGTCAGCACGGCGGGCTCGCGGGCGTAGATGGAGCCCGGATCGCGGGTGATGGCGAGGCTGTCGCCGGACGCCAGCCGCTGGAACCAGGGGCGGGCGG
>Ga0065721_10051126_pt1 | contig 16216 bp, 9 predicted proteins | sample Mesricmetagenome_FD_59108 | JGI IMG/M metagenome (GOLD analysis project Ga0065721, IMG submission 59108) | Mesophilic microbial community from rice straw/compost enrichment Sample: eDNA_1 v2 (version 2) | ecosystem: Engineered > Solid waste > Grass > Composting > Bioreactor | place: USA: Davis... | reverse complement strand
TGAAGCGGAGTCGTCAAGGCAGGCGAACTATAGATCTCCAGAAGAGTATCGTTCGTTGGTCCTGTTCCTCCATACGGCGAGGTTTGGAATTGATAGGTGCCGCTTACGGTCGGAGTAAACTGAATAAACTCCGGAACGGCAGTTGAACGAGAGACTTGCAAGGCCGCACCTTGAGACAGCGAGGTGAAAGCAGTCGACGACTGAACGGCGGACAAACGGCTGTAGACTGCTCCCCCGTTGAATCCTTGCAGTTTTAAATAATAGCTTCTTCCAGGGATAAGGTTGATCGTGATTTGAGAGAAAGTTCCGGAGTAATCATCGTTATAGGCAATTAAGTTCGCTAGATTCGCATCGCTGTATAAGAAAAGTACAGTGTCATTAGGACCATTGCTTGGGTTTCCGGCATAGTTAGTCGTGGTGAATGTATATGTCCCGTAGACGGTCGGTGTAAATTTAGCGAGTTGAGTGCTTCCTGCCGGGAGATTAACGTCTAAGTTGCTGACAAGATTCTCGGGTTGCGTAGTAAACGAGGATGATAACCTGGCATTAACAGCACCGTAGTTATACCCAGCCAACACGAGATATACCGTAGCGGAAGCAGGGAGCGATACTTTGAGCTCGGAGAACGAGGATCCGTTGGCATCGTCGTTCAAGGCTATTAGTTGAGTCAGTCCTGGATCGGCATATAAATAGAGAACGGTATCGTTAAGAGCGCCATTCCCACCATATGGTCCGGTGTAAAACCTATATTCCCCAGCTTGTACTGCGGTAAAATCAAATATCGCGATGTAACCTTGCGGAAAGGAGATGTCATAAGAAGCACCTAACGTTAAAATATTGTTTGATTGCGCTGAGACTTCCTGTTTACTTTGGGATGTTGAATCTACAGAGCTGTTATCTGTGGAAGCATGGTCTGAAGGATCCACTATTAATCTAGGAGTAGATTCATTGGTTGTTGGTAACGGGACTACACCGGCATCGAGCAAAGCTTGAGATTGAATGAGTTGCTCATAGTAACGGTTTTGCAGCTGCTTGGCTAAAGCAATATCACCGGCTGTCAAGGCAGCTTCTTTTTGCAACTGTAATTGTTGTCTCGATATGTCTCGCTGAGTCATAGTAACAAAACTGTCGATTTCCGGTTTGTCACCATAGACAGCTCCAGTGATGCTGACATCTCGAGCGGAGGTGAGATGCAGGCCGGGAAATAACTTGCCACTTGTTATTGCTTCGGAAGTTTGTTCATACTCTGCGGCATTCCCGCTTGTCGGAAGAACCATTAAGAATAAGCAGACGACAAGCGCGATGTGCAACCATCGTTGCATCATATTAGATTCCCTCATTTCGATTGAAATTGAAAAGCATATATAAAAAATCATCTCCTTTGTTGAACCTTCCCGCAAAGGTGTCAACATCAGAGATGATGGGTATTTTGTATATATTTGATTATTTGTGCTATGAATTAGGCGAATCTGTCAATTACAAGTGTATTAGATCATATCGTTGGGAATCTGTGAATAGCGAATGCTGTCGAATATAAAAATAATGCTTTGGTATTAGTCGTTAATCAGACTTTAATGGCGTATTGGATGCTTAACGAGGCATGGTTCGCAGGCAACAAGATCATTATGCTGGGGCGAGGCGGCTAGTTGCCCGCAAAGCAGCGCAATATGCGGCCTCAGCATCGGCGAGGCCGTCGGGAAGACGGTTGACTAAATATAAGCATCCCCCATGACAGCGGACTGTCATGGGGGGTTTTTCGTGATTGACACAATCAGGGATATGACGTACGTTGGAAATGCACTATTTTTTCCATTTTTACCTGATTAGAAGGTGTTTGGTTATTGGGGGAGTGAACGAAATATGTTTCGCATGACGAAGACGGCGTGTTATGGAATGATCATCCTGTTAATGGTTGTAACCGTATCAGGCTGTATGCAGACGAAGAACAACGACCCGGAAGATTTGCACGAGCTTGCCGGCCACATCACCATCTTAGTTCCTGAGTTTCGAGGAGGAAACCAGGCGGAATTGTATCCGCACCTGTATAAGCAGCAAGTAGAAGCATTACTGGTCAAGCCGTTCCAAGAGCAATACCCTCATGTTCAGTTCAACCTTGTCACTTACGACCGCTATGCCCAAACCGATGAATCGTTCATAGAGCTGGTAGAGTACGAGAAGCCAGACGTCATCCTGATGGACGAACCGAAATTCCAGCTCATGATCGCCAGCGATATGCTTATGCCTCTTACCAATAAGCAACCGCTGGATATCCATCCTGCAGTTCTCCAACACTTGGAGGCGGTGGGCCAAGGCGAGGTGTACGGACTGACCCCTCTATTCGACACGAATGTACTGTACTATAACAAGCGGTTATTCGATCGTTACGAGGTTCCATATCCCAAAGAGAGCGGTATAACTTGGCAAGAGCTGCTCGACCTGGCCGGTATGGTTCATGCGAAGAGCGGCGAACAATCGCCGGTGTATGGACTATACCAGGCTCCTTATGGCAGGCTGCCGGGAGGGGAGCTGTTCAATCTCGTCTCTAGGTCGATCGGAGTCGATATTCTCGCTTCTTCCGGGAGCGAGGAGACCTATCGAACGCTAGAGACGATCGTGAATGGATACGTCGATGGCAGCATCGCTCCGCCGGAGCAGTCGACTCCTCCAAGCTTGCCGGTCGTTCTGGGCGACTTAGGGATGATTAAGCAGAAGACCGCGATGACGATAGAAGGCAAAGACTTCCTGGCGCAGAGACTTGAGTTCGATCACTCGGATACGGGGAACGAGTGGGGGATTGCGAGGCTGCCTGCCGGAAGCGGGGAGATCGAGCCGGATACGATCGTCGGCATCAACGGACAGACCGAGCAAGGCCAAGCGGCGTGGGAGTTCGTACGTTTTATCCATCGGCCCGAGACGATCCGATCGCTGGCGACTTCGGAGAACGATATTCTGTTGGCTTCGGTGCCTCCCTATCAGGAGACGGTTAACGGGATCGCGCTCGCTCCTTTTTTCGGAGAGGGTAAAGGCAGCCGTTCGATTGTTCAGCAGAATCCCGTTCGAAGGGAGCAATGGAACAGGGAATATACCGAAGCCGTTCGCTTCGGCTTGGACAATAAGCTGAGCGCGGATGAGATCGTTCGCAAGCTTGACGAGGTGTTGAGTCATATTGACTGATTTGGGGAGCCGTCGCGTTATCGCGGCGGTTTTGTTATTTTTAAGTTTGTTCGTGTAGCGGTCTCGCAGAACGTTGCAGCGTTGGGTGAGCGTGGTTTGTTTGTGTAACGGTCTCGCAGAACGTTGCAGCGACACGCGAGCGTGGTTTGTTCTTGTAGCGGTCTCGCAGAACGTTGCAGCGTTGAGCGAGCGTGGTTCATTTTTGCAGCGGTCTCGCAGAACGTTGCAGCGTTGAGCGAGCGTGGTTTGTTCCTGTAGCGGTCTCGCAGAACGTTGCAGCGACGCGCGAGCGTGGTTTGTTCCTGCAACGGTCTCGCAGAACGTTGCAGCGACGCGTGAGCGTGGTTTGTTCTTACAGCGGTCTCGCAGAACGTTGCAAGCGTTGCGCGAGCGTGGTTTGTTCCTGTAACAGTCTCGCAGAACGTTGCAGCGACGCGCGAGCGTGGTTTGTTCCTGTAACGGTCTCGTAGAACGTTGCAGCGACGCGCGAGCGTGGTTTGTTCGTGTAGCGGTCTCGCAGAACGTTGCAGCGACGCGCGAGCGTGGTTTGTTCGTGTAGCGGTCTCGCAGAACGTTGCAGCGTCATGCGAGCGTGGGTTGTTCCTGTAACGGTCTCGCAGAACGTTGCAGCGACGCGCGAGCGTGGTTTGTTCTTGTAACGGTCTCGCAGAACGTTACAGCGTTGCGCGAGCGTGGTTTGTTCCTGTAGCGGTCTCGCAGAACGTTGCAGCGGCGCGCGAGCGTGGTTGTTATTGGAGCATGTGTCTGCGACGATTCATTGTTATAATGGGGAAAAAGTTGGGCTGTTGCGATTAAAGGAGAGTTTGTTCCATTGACGATAGATAAGCTGCCTATTGAAACGGTGCTCCCGGACCTAAAGCGTTCGCTGGAAAGTCACACCAACGCGGTGCTGATCGCCGCGCCTGGCGCGGGCAAGACGACGCGGGTGCCGCTGGCGTTGTTGAATGAGGCATGGCTCGCAGGCAACAAGATTATTATGCTGGAGCCGAGACGGCTAGCTGCCCGCAGCGCCGCGAAATACATGGCGTCGGCAATTGGTGAGACTGTGGGTGAGACGGTCGGCTACCGCGTTCGGATGGATACGAAGGTCGGGCCGCGGACGCGCATTGAAGTCGTCACCGAAGGCGTTCTGACTCGGATGCTGCAGGACGATCCGGCGTTCGAAGGGGTCGGCCTCGTCATCTTCGACGAGTTCCATGAGCGCAGCCTTCAAGCGGACTTGGGATTGGCTCTAAGCCTGCAATCGCAGGAGCTGTTCCGCGAGGATCTGAAGCTGCTTGTCATGAGCGCCACGCTAGAGGCGGAGCCTGTCGCGAAGCTGCTCGGCGACGCTCCTGTCGTCGTTAGCGAAGGGCGCGCCTATCCTGTGGAGACGGTCTATCGGCCGCGATCGGCGAGCATGTACTTAGAGGATGCGGTCGCTGCCGCGGTCGTAGACGCGTTGAGGGCGCATGAAGGAGACGTGCTCGTGTTCCTGCCGGGCATCGGTGAAATTCGGGCGGTTGAGGCGAAGCTGGGCGGCATGGTCGCTGTGATGAACGGAAGCGGCGGCGTGCGCATACTTCCGCTGCACGGAAGCTTACCGATTGAAGCGCAGGACGCGGCGATTGCACCTAATCGGACCGGCGGCAGCAAAGTCGTGCTGTCCACGTCGGTCGCGGAGACGAGCTTGACCGTCGAGGGCATTACAGTCGTCATCGACGCCGGCTTGATGCGCGTGTCGAGATTCTCGCCGCGTACGGGGATGTCGAGGCTCGAGACCGTAGCCGTGTCCGCCGCATCGGCAGATCAACGACGGGGGCGCGCTGGCCGTCTAGGTCCGGGAACGTGCTATCGCCTGTGGAGCCGCGAGGAGCAGGATCGGCTTGCCCCGCGCAGCGTCCCCGAGATCATGGAAGCGGATCTTTCGCCTCTGCTGCTCGAGCTGGCCGTCTGGGGAGTCGGCGATCCGGCCGAGCTGGCCTGGCTCGATCAGCCGCCAATTCCGGCGCTGCAGCAAGCGAAGGAGCTGCTCGCGCAGCTTGGTACGCTGGATGCGGATAGCGGCGCAATCACTGCGCACGGCAAGCGCATGAGCGAGCACGGCGTCCATCCGCGTATCGCGCACATGCTGCTCAAGGCGCTAACGCTCGGCTTAGGCGCGATCGCCTGCGAGCTTGCGGTGCTCCTGAGCGAACGGGATATCGTTAAAGGGCGCGCGGACGCGGACATCCGATTGCGGCTAGAGGCGCTCCACGGAAGAGGAGGCGCGACCGTCGACGAAGGTGTGCGCCGGAGACTGCTGGACGAAGCGGCAAGACTGAAGCGCGATCTCGGCGTAACCGACGAAGCGGAAGGCCGTCCAGCAGACGCTGGCGCTGCGGATGCCTGCGGCTTGCTGATGGCATTCGCCTATCCCGACCGAATCGCTCGCCAGCGTGATAACGGCAAGTATCTGCTTAGCGGGGGAAGAGGAGCAGCGTTCGCAAGCGGACAAGCGATGTCCAGAGAAGAATGGATCGTCGCCCTGGACGTGGACGATGCAGGAACCGACAGCCGAATCCGGTTGGCGGCGCCGCTCGCCTATTCGCAGCTGCTCGAACACTTGAAGGAAGATATATGCGAAGAGACGGACGTGTACTGGGATGCGGAATCCCAGTCTGTTAGAGCGAGAACGCGCCGAAGGCTTGGGGCGATCGTATTGGAAGAAACCCCGACGCATCGACCGCCGGCGGAGCTCGTGCTTGCGGGTCTGCTCAAGGGCATCCGGGCCGAGGGCTTGGGCATACTGCCTTGGACGCGCGCTGCTCGACAATATCAGGAACGCGTCGTATTCGTGCGCCATCACGATCCCGCGTGGCCGGACTTATCCGACGATGCGTTGCTTAACATCCTGGAGGAATGGCTTTCTCCTTATATAGAAGGGATGAGAGGAAGATCGGATTTGCAGCGCCTTAACGTTAAGGAGCTGCTCGAAGCGATGCTAAGCTGGGAGCAGAGGCGTCTGCTCGATACGTACGCGCCGACGCATTGGAACGTGCCCAGCGGCTCGCGCCTGCCGATCGACTACGCGGACATCGAAGCGCCCGTGCTGGCCGTTCGGCTGCAGGAGCTGTTCGGCCTGCCAGAGACGCCTCGCATCGCGGGAGGGCGCGTAGCGCTAACGCTGCATCTGTTGTCGCCGGCGCATCGCCCCGTGCAAGTGACGCGCGATCTGGCGAGCTTCTGGCGCAGCGCGTATTTCGAGGTTCGCAAAGATTTGAAGGGTCGATATCCGAAGCACTATTGGCCGGACGACCCGCTCGAAGCCCAAGCGACGCGCCGGGCGAAGCCTCCGGGGCAGTAACGTCAGGCTCTACGATCGGAACACCTCATCTGCAGCATCGTACTCTTTTTCAATGAAATTGCCGCCCTATTCAGTCGCTATACCGCTCCCTCCCCGAGGGCGCGAGCGCCTACGCTAGTTGAACGATGACGAGAACGAATACGGAGGCCAGCCATGAAGATCGGATCTAAGCTCTCGTTTCGCAATAAGCTGCAGTCCGCGTTCATCGCGCTCGCGATACTGTCTATCCTCATTACGGGATTTTTCTCCTATACAACGACGGCGAACATCCTCCAGAATAACGCGCTTAAGCTGACCCAGGACACCGTCGTCAAATCCGCGCAGATCGTGGACGAGAAGCTGAACAAGCTGATGCTCGTCATGATGACGTTCATGATCAACAGCTCGTTCCAGAAGATGCTTAAGGACGCATCGAGCGGCAATGACCGCGCCTACTTCACTCATTTGTCCAATATGGACAACGTGTTCTCCCAAGCTCGCATCGCAGAGCCGCTCATTCAGTCCATCTATATCTCGACGCCGATCGGAGAGTTCTATCCGCTGTCCATGAACCGGAATCGGGCGACGGCTTTCGAGGATACGCAGCTGTACCGGCGCATCGCGGACGAGAAGCGCAACGTCTGGATCGAAGGGCACGAGGACCAGCTGTTCACGGGCAATCGCCGGGTCGTGTCGCTCATCCTGCAGCCGATCGCGGAATATCCGGTCAGAGACGTCTATGTCGTCGTTAACGTCAGAGAGGACGGGCTTCGTAAAATCGTCGGATCGTCGAACGAAGGGGGCTCTTTACGATTCCTGCTCGATGCAAGCGGCGCTCTTGTCTATAACGAATCCGAGCCGCTCATCCGTCAGACGTCCGAGACGAGGCTTGTCGCGGACATGGCGGGAGCGAACACATCGGGCTTTACGTCGTTCGAGCTCGAGAACCGGACGTATTTGCTCAACTTCGCGAAGCTGGAGCTGAACGATTGGACCGTCGTGGCGATTCAATCCAAAGCTTCCGTGCTTAAGGATTTGAACGTCGTCAAATGGACGATACTGCTGATCGCGGGTTTGAGCCTCATCGTAACCGTCCTGCTATCGGAATGGTTCACGAGATTCCTGCTCCGTCCGCTTCAGCGGCTTCAGCTCGTCATGAAACGAGTCGAGAGCAACGATCTCACCGCCCGCTTCGAGAGCCGCGACAACGAGGACGAGCTCGCGCAGCTCGGGACGAGATTCAATCGCATGTTGGAGCAGATCGTCGTGCTCATCGACGAGGTGAAGGCAGCGGAGTCCAGCAAGCGGTCGACGGAAATCAAAGCGCTGTCCGCCCAGATGGATCCGCATTTCCTCTATAACACGCTCAATACGATCTATTGGAAGCTGAAGCTGAATCAGGTCGAGCATTCCCAGAGGATGGTCGTGGCGTTGTCTCGCCTATTCCAGATCGGGCTTAACAAAGGGCAGGAAATGACGACGCTGCGCAATGAGATCGAGCATGCGCGCCAATATCTCGCGCTTCAAAGCGACTGCTACGAGAATCTGTTCCGTTACGAGATCGCGGTACGCGACGAATCGCTGTTAGATCAGCCCGTGCCGCGCATTATCATTCAGCCGCTGGTCGAGAACAGCATTCTGCACGGCTTCGATAGCATGGAGTCGGGCGGCGAAATCGCGGTCGAAGCGGATGTGGGGCCCGACCCGGACAGCTGGTTCATTCGAGTGCGGGATAACGGACGCGGTATGGATCGATCGGCGGTTGGCAGCCTATATGCGCAGGATTCCGACGATGGCTACGCCGTAAGCAATCTGCTTAGCCGGTTGCAGCTTTGTTACGGCGACGAGGCCCGATTAGCGGTGCATAGCGGAATCGATGAAGGAACGTCGGTCGAGATCGTCATGCCAAGGAGAGGAGAGGACAAGCATGAATAACCGGGAACCGGTTCGCTTGGTCATGATCGACGACATTAAGAGCGTTGTCGAAGGGTTGACGGCCATCGAGTGGTCGACTTACGGGGTAGAGGTCGCGGGCGTGTCCGCGAACGGGCTGGACGGCTTCGCTCTCGTGAACGATACGAAGCCGGATATCGTCATCACCGATATCCGGATGCCTCGCATGGACGGACTGACGATGTTGAAGGAAATATTAGCGTTGAAGCATGCTTGCAAAGTCATCTTGATCAGCGGATATTCCGACTTCGAATACGCCAAGCAAGCGGTTCAGCTCGGCGCCTTCGACTTTGTCGTCAAGCCGTTCACGGAGGAGGACATCGTAGGCGCGGTCGTCAAAGCGCGCGAGCAAATTCTCGAGGAACGGGCGAAGCTGACGGGAATCAAGGAGATGGAACGAAGACTAAGGGAGAGCATGCCGCTTCTGCGGCAAGAATACTTCACGTTGCTCGTCAACCATCGAACGCGATGGGAGCAAGCGGCGAATAAGTGGGCGTTCTTGAACGTGGAGCTTGAGCCGCAGGGGCTCGCGGTCATGCTGCTATCCATCGACGGATTCGAGGAACAGGCTGCCGGGCAGAACGTTCGCGAGGTCGAGCTGATGCGGTTCTCGCTTCAGAACATCGTCGAAGAGACGATCAGCAAGCACGCGAAGAGCGTCGTGTTCCGTTCGGGCGTCAACCGATTCGTAGCGGTACTTAACGAGCCGACGTTGTTCCAACACGGAGAAGTCGCGGAGCGTTGCTGCCAGAATATCGCCATGTACACGAAGTTCACCGTCTCGGTCGGGGTCGGAGGCATGGTCGAACACGTACATGAGCTGCCGGATTCCTATAGGCAGGCCGAACGAGCTCTAGCCTATCACCTGTTCACGGGAGGCAACGGAGCGGTCGGGTACGACTCCGTCGCCAAGACGGGCGGGCAGGAGCCGGTCGGATTCGACAGCAAGGAGGAGCTGCTGCTCTTCCTTCGTTCCGGTAACGGGGAGCGAGTATCCGCTCTGCTCGCGGATATCTCGCGATCGCTCACCCAGGCGGTACCTCAGCCGAATCCCATGTATTCGCTCAGCTTATACGAGGAGCTCGCGGCGTCGACGATTCGCACGCTGTACGAGCTCGTCCCTTACCAAGAAGTGCAGCCGCTCGTGGATCGCTATCGCGCGGCCCGAGAATCGGCAGGCTCGACGCTGACGGGATTGGAGCAGCGCATTCACGCGCTCGTGAGCGGCGGGGCAGACCTCGTCAGGGACAACTCGATATCGGAAGGCCAGTCGATCGTCTACAGGTCGCTCGATTTCTTGAAGAGCCAGCTGGACAAGAACGCGGGAGTCACGGTGGCGGATTGCGCGGCATACGTGCACTTAAGCGCCAGTTACTACTCGAGCCTGTTCAAGAAAGTAACGGGGATGACGTTCACTCAATACGTAACGTCTGAGAGAATCAACAAGGCGAAGGCGATGATCGTCGGCGGCATGCCCGTGCAAGATGTCGCGGCGGCCGTCGGGTACGAAGAACGAAGGTACTTCAGCGAGATGTTCAAGAAAGTGACGGGATTGACGCCGTCGGAGTTCCGCGAGAGCTACTTCAGGAGCTCGACTCCGTCAGACAGACAATGATTTTGTCGCCCTGGATAGTGGACTCGCCGCACGCTCCCGCAGGTGCTCCCCTTCTATAATGAGGACGTAGCAACCAAAATCACGGCAAAGAGGGGTTAGTCACATGTGGAAAAAAGCGCTAGGTATCGGAATGGTCACCGTAATGGCCGCTTCGACGGCAGCATGCGGCAATTCGAATTCCAATGATAAGGAATCCGCTCCCGCAGCATCGACGGCTTCCGCGACGGCATCGGCTTCGCCGTCCGCTCCGACCGGAGAGAAGAAAGTCATTACTTATTGGACGGACGACCGTCACGATCAAGAGTATATCAAGCAAATGATCGGCGAATTCAACGCGACGAACAAGGATAATATCGAAGTCGAATTGACGGTTCTGTCCGAGAACTACAATCAGAGCGTCGATATCGCCTTCTCCAGCAACCAAGCGCCGGATGTCCTGCGCCTGAAGAGCGCGAATACGGGGACGTTCGTGAAGAAGGGCTATCTCGCTCCGCTAGACGAATACATGACGGACGAACTGAAGACGAAATTTTCCTCCACTCTGATGAATGACGTCAACGTGTTCGGCGGCAAGCTCTACAGCCTCCCGAACTCCGGGTTGACGCTGCGGCTCGTGTACAACAAGGACTTATTCCAACAAGCGGGCATCGCGAATCCGCCGAAATCGCTTCAAGAGATGGTGGACGACGCGAAGAAAATTACCGAGATGGGCAAGAAGGACGGCGTATACGGGTTCGCGCTCAACTTCAAAAATCCGAAAAGCGCGTTCGACCGCTCGATTCGGGAAATCCTGTCGCTCAGCGGTTATCAAGGCTTAGGCTTCGATTTCAAAACCGGCCAATTCGACTTCGGTCCTTACAGCCAAGTCATCGAATATTTCAAACAGATGCAGGATGACGGAAGCATCATTCCAGGCGCGGAGACGCTCGATATCGATCCGATGCGCGCGCAGTTCGCAGCCGGTAAGATCGGCATGTACCTAAGCTTCTCGACCGAACCGGGCGTCTACAAGGATCAGTTCCCGACGACGATCAATTGGGGCGGGGCGCTTGCGCCGACGCTCGACGGTCAGATCAAAGGAACGTCCGAGATCGTATCGGCAGGCACGTGGCTCGGCATCAGCGAAACGTCGAAGAACAAAGACGCTGCATGGAAGTTCTTGGAATTCATGCACCAAGACAGCATTCTTACCGCTTATCATGAGCAAGGCTTCGGCATCGCAGTCGTGCCGTCCATCGCAGCAACGGCGAAGCAACCGGAAGTCGCGGGGATGGAAGGCTTCCTCGTCGGCGAGAACGATTCGTTATGGCCGGCGGCTCCAAGCGTAACGCCTGAAGGCGCGAACTATGGCGACGAGTTCTTCAAATACGTGCTGACCGGCGGCAAATTGCAAGACATCACGGCGGATCTGAATGCCCGCTATAACGATGCGCTAGCTAAAGCCGTCGCGAAGGGCGACGTAACGGTAACGCCTGATCCGGCTTTCGATCCTAGCAAGCTGTAAGGCAGAGTAAGTCTAGAAGAGGCTTTCGCGCGCAAGCGTTGAAAGCCTCTTTGCTTTGGCGGCGCACGAGCACGGATAACCGTGACGGAATGAACCGTCAATTTGTAGCCCTGGAGAGTGAATCCGCCGTACGCGCCTATTCGCCGCCTCTTCCTATAATGAAAGAAGCACGAATAGTAGAAAGGGGAATGGGAGATGGCACGTTGGAGGAAATTGCGGGAGAATTCCCTGTTTCTGCTTCCCAGCGTCGCGCTGACGTTGGCACTCGGTATTTATCCGCTGGCTTGGGTGCTTCGCTACATGTTCTACGAGTATGCCGGGTACGGCGAGGAGCTGTTCGTCGGACTCGACAATTTCGAGCGGTTATGGAGGGATGAAGATTTCTGGGCTTCCGTCCGCAATACGTTCGTCTTTGCCGGAGGCAAGCTACTGCTGACGATTCCGATCTCGCTCTTGCTCGCGGTCATCTTGAACGGCAAGCTGAGAGGCAAGCACATGCTTAGAGCGGTATTCTTCATGCCGACGGTCATCAGTACGGCCGTCATCGCGGTTGTGTTCTACATTATCTTTAACTCCTATAACGGGATGATTAATCAATTGCTCCTGAAGAACGGCGCCATCGGGGAACCGATCGCGTGGCTGGGACCGAAATTCGCGATGCTGACGGTCATTATCGTAGCGGCGTGGGGAGCAATCGGTAACTATATGCTGTTGTTCCTGGCAGGGCTGCAGAGTATCCCTCAAGACTTGTACGAAAGCGCGTCGATCGACGGCGCCGGACCCGGGCGGCGGTTCTGGAGCATTACCGTGCCGATGCTCGGACCGGTCATGCAGATTATTATCATGCTAGCGATTATCGCCTCGTTGAAAGGCTACGAAAGCATTATGGTCATGACCGAGGGCGGTCCGATCGGCAAGACGGAGGTCATGTACCTGTACTTGTACAAGCTGTTGTTCCCGATGGCGGGCTCCGGCACGTCGGTCGATCAGCAATTCGGCTACGGCAGCGCGGTCGGCTTCGCGACGGCACTCATCGTAGGCGTGATCACGGCGGCTTACTATTACATGTCTAGAAAAATGAACAAAGTCTACTAGGAGGCGGGTTAATCGATGCGAGAACATACACTAACAGGCGGCCGACCAGCTGCCCGTCTCCCGGCGATCGCCGGCAAAGTCATCGTCTGGTTATTCCTGGCGGTCATCGCTGTCATCACCGTATTTCCGATTCTCATGACCATTACGGGTTCGCTCATGACGAATGCCGAATTGATGGGCGGAGGCCATATTCTCCCGAAGAGCTGGCAATTCGGCAACTATGCGGATGCTTGGAGGCAGAGCAACTTCGCCCGGTTTACGTGGAACAGCCTATTCCTTAGCGTCATGGCTACCGTGGGCACGCTGCTCGTGGCCGCGATGGCTGCTTATGTCGTCGATCGCAGAAGCTTTCCGGGCAAATCGATATACGTAGGCTTGCAGGCTTCGACGATGTTCATCTCGATGGGAGCGATCGTGCTGCGTCCGCAGTTCGATCTGATGGTGAAGCTGGGGCTAAATACGTCGTTATGGGGAGTCATCCTGATCCTCATGAGCGCTCACGCGAGCACGTTCTTCATCTTGCTTAGCTTCCTCAAGTCGATCCCCCGGGAAATCGACGAGTCGGCGATGATGGACGGAGCGGGCTTCACGAAGAGCTTCTATCGGATCATCCTTCCGTTACTCGCTCCAGGTCTCGGCGTATCGGGGCTGTTCGCCTTCCGTCACGCTTGGAACGAATATATATTGCCGCTCGTCTTCACGATGACGAATCCGAAGCTGCAGACGTTAACTGTCGGCCTGGCGAATTTGAGATACGGCTCCTCGGCCGCGATGCAGACGAATCTGATGATGGCGGGGGCATGCCTGTCGATCGTGCCGATGCTGATCGTCTACCTCTTGGCGAATCGCACGTTCATGCAGGTGACGGCCGGGTCGGTTAAAGGTTAATCGAATCGATAAAACGTTCGAATACGAGAAATGCTTCAACATTGGAGGGTGTGCACCATGAACGAACAACGAATCGGGCCGCTTGTCTCGAGCCCGATCATCCGCCGACATCCGGCAAATCCGCTGCTTGCGCCTAAAGACGTGCCTTACGGGCCGGCGATGGTGTTCAACGCAGGCGTCGCCCAATACGAAGGGAAATACGTGATGGTTTTCCGCAACGATTACGGCAACGCGGAGAACGAGACGATAGAGCCGCACGAGACGACGAATCTGGGTCTCGCGTACAGCGACGACGGCATCCACTGGGACGTACAGCCCGCGCCGTGCTGGAGCTGGAACGACGAAGAAATCGTCCGCGTATACGATCCGCGCCTAACGGTCATCGACGGCAAGTGCCATATGTGCTTCGCGGTCGATACGAAGCACGGCTTGCGCGGTGGCATCGCGATTACGGAAGATTTCAAGACGTTCGACATTCAAAGCCTGTCGCTGCCGGACAACCGCAACATGGTGCTGTTCCCCGAGCGGATCGGCGGGAAGTACGTGCGCCTGGAGCGTCCGTTCCCGGTATACAGCCGCGGCGGCATCGACCGCTTCGACATGTGGATGAGCGATTCGCCGGATTTGCGCTATTGGGGCAATTCCAACCTCGTGCTCTCCGTCGAGCAGGTGCCGTTCGCTAACGATAAGGTCGGCCCAGGCGCCCCGCCCGTGAAGACGAGCCATGGTTGGCTGACGACGTTCCATGCCGTCGATCTCGACCGCTCGCGCGGGAAGAACGGCTGGGAGCCTTCTTGGAAGAAACGCTACACCGCCGGAATCATGCTGCTCGACTTAGAAGATCCGAGCAAGATCGTCGGGATGTCCAATACGCCGCTGCTCGCGCCCGAGGCGGCGTACGAGACGAACGGCGGATTCCGCAACGACGTCATCTTCCCGGGCGGCATGATTCTCGAGCCTTCGGGCGAAGTGAAGATCTATTACGGCGCGGCGGATACCGTCGAGTGCTTGGCGACCGCGGACGTGAATGATCTCGTACGACTATGCCTCGAAGGCGAATGATAGGAGGGACATCAATGAGCATTAACGAGGTTATGCTTCCGCAGACAGCAGTGCCCGTATCGCGAGAAGTGGACGTTGTCGTCGTCGGAGGGGGTGCATCGGGTATCGCTTCCGCGATCAGCGCGGCGAAGGGCGGCGCGCGCACGCTGCTGATCGAACAGAGAGGATTTCTGGGCGGCATGGGCACGGTGTCGCTCGTACCGGCTTTCTGTCCGTTCACGGATAAGGTGAAGCCGATCGTCCGCGGGATCGGCATGGAGCTGATGGAGAGAATGAAGCTTGCCTGCAATGCCGAATATCGCGAAGCTTACGCGAACACGCTCGATTGGGTGCCGATCGATCCGGAGACGCTCAAGCGGGTATACGATGATGCGGCGTTAGAGGCCGGCGTGGAGCTCTTGTTCCATACGTTCGTATACGACGTGCTGATGTCTCAAGACGGTCGGTCGATCGAAGAGATCGTTATCGTCAACAAATCCGGCCGCTCCGTCGTACGCTGCCAGTATGTGATCGACGCCACCGGTGATGCCGACATCTCTGCGCTTGCCGGAGTGCCGTTCCAGAAAGGAAGCGAGCAAGGTGAGCTCCAACCGGGATCGATGTGCTATTACATCGCCAACGTGGATCGCCGGAAGTTCAATCGCTATTTGGAAGAGTCGGGCGATACCGGGCAGCTGCACAAGACGGTGGAGCGCGCGATCGACGAAGGCGCGCTGCCGGAAGGCCGCAAATCGATCTCCGGCTTGGCCTGGGTGAACGATTACTTGGTCGGCGTGAACTTCGGACACGTGTTCGGCATCGACGGCACCCGTGCCGAGGATTTGACGCGCGGCGCCGTAGAAGGCCGCCGTCTCGTCGAGCGGCAAATGCAATTTTTCCGCTCGTACGTGCCGGGCTTCGAGCAAGCGCATCTGATCGCGACGGGCGAGCAGGTGGGAATTCGCGAGACACGACGTATCCAAGGCGATTACGTCCTGACGGCAGAGGACTTCATGTCAGCCCGCTCGTTCCCGGACGATATCGCGCGCAACGCCTATTATATTGATATCCATCTGGCGAACAGCAAGGGCAATATGACGTTCACGCATCTGAAGCCGGGGGAATCGCACGGCGTACCTTATCGCTCGCTTCTGCCCGTCGGCGTCGACAACTTATGGGTGCCTGGGCGCGCGGCTTCCGCGGATCGGGCGGTGCAAGGCTCGTTGCGGGTCATGCCGAACTGTTTCGCCATGGGTCAAGCGTCGGGCACGGCGGCGGCAATGGCGCTGCGCGAAGGAGTCGGCTCGCGGGATATCCCGATCGCCGAGCTTCGCCGAACGTTGCTGGAGAATGGCGCATGGCTTGGCGAAGGAGGGGAAGCCGGTGAACTGGCAGGGGAAGACTTGGGCGACGCTGGGTGACAGCATTACCGCGGCTAACGGTTATCAGCCGATTGTACAGGAAGCGCTCGGCTTCGCCGAAACGCTTAACTACGGCAAGGGCGGTTGCCCGATGTCCGCGGGCGGAGATACCGATGCAGGATCGACTTACCGGGTCGGACTCGCGATCGATTCGGTTCTCGAATGCGTCACGATCTTCGCGGGAACGAACGATTACCGGC
>Ga0065721_10005144_pt1 | contig 16216 bp, 15 predicted proteins | sample Mesricmetagenome_FD_59108 | JGI IMG/M metagenome (GOLD analysis project Ga0065721, IMG submission 59108) | Mesophilic microbial community from rice straw/compost enrichment Sample: eDNA_1 v2 (version 2) | ecosystem: Engineered > Solid waste > Grass > Composting > Bioreactor | place: USA: Davis... | reverse complement strand
TTGCTTATCCTTATCTTAGCCGCCTGTTATACAGGACTTAATCAGACAACCTAAAATTTTAACAGATGGATTTTAAACAAATTCAGGAGTTGATCAAAATGATCAACAAGTCTAATATCGGTGAGGTGACCATTGAAGAGAAAGGATTTAAACTTACCATCAAACAAAAAGAAGAACCGGCCCAAACTGTCATTGCAGCTCCTGTACAGCATTCCGCACCCGTAATGCCATCCCTGCCCCAGGCGGCGCCTCCGCCACCCGTTCAATCGGCTGGTACTGCTGCAGAGAAACCCAAGTCTGCCGAACCGGTTGCCGATAACCTGCTCACCATCAAAAGTCCGATGATCGGTACTTTCTACCGAAGCCCGGCTCCCGGCAAACCCTCTTTCGTGGAGGTAGGTGACGATGTTAGTCCTGGCAAGGTTGTTTGTATCATAGAAGCCATGAAATTGTTCAACGAGATAGAAAGTGAAGTGAAAGGCCGTATTGTGAAAGTGCTTGTGGAAGATGCTTCGCCGGTAGAATACGACCAACCCCTGTTTTTGGTAGAACCGGTTTAATTTTTCAAATCAAACGAAAGAATGTTCAAAAAAATATTAATCGCTAATCGTGGAGAAATTGCCCTGCGGGTGATCCGTACCTGTCGCGAAATGGGCATCAAAACGGTTGCTGTATATTCTACCGCCGATAAAGACAGCCTGCATGTTCGTTTTGCAGACGAGGCCGTTTGTATAGGCAAGGCGGCCAGTTCCGATTCATACCTGAATATTCCCCATATTATGGCGGCCGCCGAAATCACCAATGCCGATGGTATTCACCCCGGTTATGGATTTTTGGCCGAGAACGCCCGTTTTGCCGAGATCTGCGGCGAACACAATATCAAGTTCATTGGGCCCACACCCGACCAGATCAGGAGCATGGGCGATAAGATGACCGCCAAGGAAACCATGATCAAGGCCGGTGTACCCGTGGTGCCCGGTGGCGAAGGCCTGCTCGAAAGCCTGGACCAGGCAAAAAGCCTCGCCAAAGAAGTAGGTTACCCGGTGATCTTAAAAGCTACTGCCGGTGGTGGAGGAAAAGGCATGCGTGTGGTATGGGAACCAGAAGAAATGGAACGCGCCTACAATACCGCCAAGGCCGAGGCAGGCGCCGCCTTCAAGAACGACGGTGTATACATGGAGAAATTCGTGGAAGAACCACGCCACATAGAGATCCAGGTTGCAGGCGACCGCTATGGCAAGGTTTGCCACCTGAGCGAGCGCGACTGCTCTATCCAGCGCCGTCACCAGAAGCTGGTGGAAGAATCGCCTTCACCGTTTATGACACCCGAACTGCGCCAGCGCATGGGCGATGCGGCTATTAAAGCAGCCTCTGCCATCGGGTATGAAAGTGTGGGCACCATCGAGTTCCTGGTAGACAAACACCGCAACTTCTACTTTATGGAAATGAATACGCGTATCCAGGTAGAACATTGCGTAACCGAAGAGGTGACCAATTTCGATCTTATCAAAGAGCAGATCAAGATAGCGATGGGTGAGGCCATCAGCGGACAAAACTACGAGCCGCAGTTGCACGCCATCGAATGCCGTATCAATGCCGAGGACCCATATAACGATTTTCGTCCCAGTCCCGGTAAGATCACAACGCTGCATCAACCCGGCGGGCATGGCATTCGTGTAGATTCACACGTGTATGCCGGTTATGTAATTCCGCCGTATTACGATTCCATGATCGCCAAGATCATTGCTGTGGCGCGTACACGCGAAGAGGCTATCAATACCATGAGCCGTGCGTTGAGTGAGTATGTGATAGAAGGGGTGAAGACGACGATACCTTTCCATCAGCAGTTGATGAAGAATGAGGCTTTTTGTAAGGGAGATTTTAATACGAAGTTTTTGGAGAGCTTCAAGATGATATAAGTACGTAAAAAGGGCCGTTTCACGACGGCCCTTTTGTTGTAAAATCTTCGGTAATATCGTCCAGTTTGTCTTCCACGCCATAAAACCCCGCCAACTTCCTGATCACTCCCTCCACCACCGCATCCGGGCACGAAGCCCCGCTGGTAATCAGTATTCTCGCCGGCGAAGCCGCAGGCAGGTAATCCACGGTCAATTTTTCTTCCTTTGTATGAAAATTATAGTGCAGTATATTTTCCCGCGACAATATCTTTTCTTCTGAATTAATAAAATAGGTCGGCAACTGCAACTCGCACAACTCCACCAGGTGCGTGGTATTCGATGAATTGTATCCACCCACCACAATTGCGATATCGGCCGGTGTTTGCAACATGCCGTTTACCGCCGTTTGATTATCGTTGGTTGCATAGCACAATGTATCGCGGGTATCGGCAAAACGGTCTTCTGTGGTGCCGTAATGCTGTTGAATGGTTTGTTTCAGGTATTCGGCAATCGCCTGTGTATCGGTAGCCAGTTGCGTGGTTTGGTTTACCACGCCAATACGCTGCAGGTGCATCGAGGCATCGAATCCTTCAGAATGCCTGCCGGCAAAATCAGTATAAAATTGCGCTGCCGGTTTTTCACCGGTGATATACTTCGCCAGGATCTCTGCTTCGGCCATATCATTTACGATCACCGAAGGCGCATTTTGCGCAGCGTGCGAAAACGTAGCCCTTGTTTCTTCGTGTTTGGGTTTGCCATGAATAACGATGGTATACCCTTTCTGCGCAATCTGGCTGCTGCGGTTCCATACCTTTTCAACAAAGGGGCAGGTGGTATTGTATTTTTCAACCGGTATGCCCAATGCATTCAGCTTCGATTCAATTTCCAGCGTGGTGCCAAATGCCGGGATGATCACCACATCTTCGGGTGTCAGTTCTTCAAAAGGGATCAACTGGCGTCCATAGGTATCCTGCAGGAACTGTACACCGCGGCTTTGCAGATCGGCGTTTACCTGCGGGTTATGGATCATTTCGCTGAGTAAAAAGATGCGTTTGCCGGGATTGTTGTCGATGGTGCGGAAAGAAATTTCAATGGCATTTTCTACCCCATAACAAAAACCAAAATGACGGGCCAGGTAAATATGCAGGCTGCCCAGGTTCAACAGGGTAGGGGAGAAATCCTTCTTCAACTTGTCTGCTGCTTTCCGTGCATTTTTGATGGCGGTGATCAGCGGACTTCTGTACGTAATGGGAACATTGAATGTTTTCATGCCAAGTTATAACAGGTGCAAAGGTACGATTTGTTTAGGGTTTGGCTATATTCGCGAAGTAGGAAGTAGGAAGTAGGAAGTATGAAGTAGGAGGAACTTGTATTTTCCTACTTCATACTTCCTGCTTCCTACCTCAAATTACTATCTTATGCAGCGACGTTTTACCCCTGTAAATTGGAGCACCACCAGCAATATGTACGAAGTGAATGTGCGGCAGTACACCCGTGAGGGCACCTTCAACGCCTTTTCCAAACATTTGCCCCGCCTGCGCGATATGGGTATCGAAACCCTGTGGTTTATGCCCGTCACCCCCATTAGCCAGGAAAAGCGGCAGGGCGCCCTGGGCAGCTATTATGCCTGTTCCGATTACAAGGCCATCAATCCCGAATTTGGCGCCATGGCCGATTTTAAGGCCCTGATAAAAGAGGCGCACAGCATGGGTTTTAAGGTCATCATCGACTGGGTGGCCAACCATACAGGCTACGATCATATATGGGTAAAAACCCATCCCGAATATTACAAGAAAAACGCCGAGGGAAACTTTTACGATACCAACAACTGGCACGATGTAATAGACCTGAACTATTACGATCACGGCCTGCGCGCCGCCATGATAGATGCCATGAGTTTTTGGGTGAGGGAATGTGATATCGACGGTTTCCGTTGCGATATGTGCCACCTGGTGCCCCTCGATTTCTGGCAAAAAGCCCGCGCCACGCTGGATGCCATCAAGCCCCTGTTTTGGCTGGGCGAAACACAGGATGTGGCCTACCTGTCTGTTTTCGATTGTATGTATGGCTGGCGCTGGATGTCGGCCACCGAAAAATTTGCCCGGCATGAAGCAGGTTTGCAGCAATTATACGATGTGCTGACCCATTATGAATTCGATTGCCCGCCGGGCACCTTTCCGTTGCTCTTTACCTCCAACCACGACGAAAATACCTGGAACGGCACCGAGTTTGAAAAATACGGCAGCCTGTCGAAGCCGCTGGCGGTATTTAACTGCACCTGGAACTGCATGCCGCTGATCTATACCGGGCAGGAGCTGCCCCTGCATAAACGCCTGCCGTTTTTTGATAAAGACCATGTGGAGTGGCGGGACAAACCCGAACTGCATACTTTTTATAAAACACTGCTGGAACTGCGTAAACAGCATCCTGCCTTACAAATAGGGGTAAAACCAACCCTCATTCCCATCGAAAGCAATATACCGGTAATGGCTTTTCACCGGCAACAGGGCGACCGCGAAGTGCTGGTAATCCTGAACTTCTCGGGCAACGATGCCACTATTCAGGTGCCGGTAAAGGGCCATTTCACCAACCTGTTTACCAGGCTGCCGCTGGCGGCGCCTGCTTCATTGGCTATTACGGGCTACCAGTATTTTGTGCTGGTTAAATAAGTATAAGAGAATAACGCGGGAACCGTCCGCGTTTTTTTGCGGCCTTACGGGGACTTAACACGGACCTGACAGGGACCTTACAGGGACCTCACAGGGGCAAAATCCCTGTAAGGTGCCTGTAAGGTCCCTTTTTGCCCCCTGAAAGACGCAAATACAGGCAAAAAAAATCCCGGACCGATCTGGCCCGGGACACTGTTTATTGATAGTGCTTTTATTTAGCGTTGTCGAGGTTGATGATGATCGGGTATACCCCTTCATAACCCGGATAAATACCTTCGAGTTTTACACTGCCCGAAGCTGTTTCCAGCGTTTTGCGCAGATCATCTACGCTGGTAATATCCTTGTTATTGGCTTTGATGATCACATAACCTTCCTGTATACGTACTTTGCTCAGCAAGCCCCTGCTGCCAATGGATTTTACCACTACGCCGCCTTTTATGCCCAGTTCCTTCGCGTCTTCCTTGCTCAGGTTTTCCAGGTCGGCGCCCAGTTTATCCAGCACGGAATTCTTAACGATCTCTGTAGTGCCGGTGAGGTTTTTCAGGGTAATGTTGGTAGTGTATTCCTTGCCACCGCGCTGGTAGGTGATGGAGATCTTATCGCCCGGACGGTAAGTGGCGATCTGTCCAACCAGGTCGGCGCCGCTGATAACAGGCACGCCATTGATCTTGGTAATGATATCGCCTTTTTTGATACCGGCTGCAGCGGCTGCACCGCCTTCACGGGCATTCATTACGTATACACCGCCGTCGTCTTTGATACCGTTTTGTTTCTTTTCATCTTCACTGAGGTTATCGCGGGGATATTCAATACCCAGGTAAGCTCTTTGAACAGTACCGAACTTCATGAGGTCGGCCACGATCTTTTTCACGATGTTTACCGGTATGGTAAACGAGTAACCTGCATAAGCGCCGGTGGGAGAGGCAATGGCCGAGTTGATACCAATGAGTTTACCTTCGGTATTTACCAGCGGGCCGCCACTATTACCGGGGTTTACGGCCGCATCGGTTTGAATAAACGATTCAACCGGTGTATTGCTTTGGCGGCGGTTTATTTCCAGTGTTCTTCCCTTGGCGCTCACGATACCGGCTGTAACGGTGGTTTCCAGGGTGAGGGGATAACCCACAGCCAGTACCCATTGACCTACCTTCACGTCGTCGGAGTTGCCATACAACAGGAAGGGAAGGCTTTTGGCGTCGATCTTGATCACGGCCAGATCGCTGCTGGGATCGGAAGCGATCAGTTTTGCCTTGAAAGATTTTTTATTGGTAAGTGTTACGGTAATATCATCGGCACCGTCGATAACGTGGTTATTGGTCACGATATAGCCATCTTCGCTGATGATAGCGCCCGAACCGGAGGCCATTTGGGGAATGGAACGGTAGCGGTCGCCAAAAAAGTCGTCGAGGTCGGGGAACAGGTCGCCGAATGGGTTATTACGCGGCAGGTTATTGCTTACCGTACGGGTTGCTTTTGTTTTGATGTGTACGGTGGCCGGTATGGCGGCTTCCGCGGCGGGGGAGAAGTCTACGGGTGTTTGTCCTGCCAGTCCGTTAAATCCTGCATAGTTGGCTGGGATCTTACCTGAGTCGCCACCACGCTGGCCATCGTATACATACGTATCGCCTTTGAGGTGGTTATAGCCATACATGGTGATGGCGGTAGTAGAAGCACTCAGGAGTATAACAGCCAGAATTTGTTTCCACTTCATTTGTTATGAGTTTTTAATTGAATTTTCGAATTACTACAGTGTCAAAATACATGCCTGTACCAGCAAATAAACGTTAGAAAACTGTTCCGGGTGGCGCCGGTTGTCCTGTTTAACAATTAATTTACTAAAGTCTTCGTAGTTCGACTACTACTAATATACTAAAAGTAATCAGTATTAGTGAATTGTGAAAGCATGTTCAAAAAAATTGATCATCGTATCCGATGCAAAATTTGCAGGCGGTTTGCCAGTTTTTCACAGTTCCGGTAAAAATTTCAGGGTATGGGTGCCGTGGCATAAAAGAAAGTGGTTTGGGTAGAAGATCACTGATTCGTTGGCCCTTTGGTCACAGTTCTAATCATCTGCTTAGCCGGAACTGCCTTCATAATTCCAGTAAAAATTTCAGGGTATCCACGCCATCGGCATAATCCGTCAGCGCCGGTTGCTGCGCCTGTCCAAAAGGGGTATACCGTTTTCCCACAATACACTGCACATCTTCACTTGCCTGCAACCCGGCCGCCACTTCCTCTTCATCCTTATAAAACTCATAATTCAACTGGCTGATAGGACTAAACAAAGCCTTGTTCTCATGCAGGATCACCGAATTGTTGGTCATATAGTACGACTTGTTCAAAATAAGCACAGCCAGTACATAGTCATAGTTATTCTTGTACTTATGATGATCTGCCAGGTAATTGTATTTCTTAAAAGCTTCCAGCAACGGCAAAAAATCATACGCTTCCGGCACATACAACTTGGTCACATTCCGGCAGCCCAACCCAAAATACTGGTACACATCATCCGCCAGTTTCTCCAGCTCTTCCACCGTTTCATTCCCATTCAAAACCGCCACCGACGTACGGTTCCGTCGAATAATATGCGGGTATTTACTGAAATAATAATCAAAATACCGGGCTGTATTATTACTGCCGGTGGCAATATAGGCATCGCAGTTCTTCAGCATATCTGCAAACCCGATCAATGGCCTGGTTGCTTCATCCCATGCATGCAATTGCTGCACCAGGTGTTTGATCAGCACATCGTCTTTCGAGGACAATTTTATGGTTTGGCGGTGCCCCGAAATAAAGGCGCACAAAAAGTCGTGAAAACCCACCATCGGTATATTCCCCGCCATCACAATACCCACGTTTTTGGGCGCCTTGTTTTCGGCCGGAATGCCATACTGTTTGGTCCATGCCTGCAGCTTATCTTCCTGCAAAAAAGCATGGGCAATGGACCCCGCCGCCAGGTCGATGAACTCCGGTGTAAACCAGCCGTTTTGAATGCCGGCCCGCTGTTTTACCGCCTGCCATTCGCTATTATTTTCCAAAATATAGTTGCCCAGTCTGTTCAATAAAACATGTCGTTGTTGTAAATTCATTCCATCGTATATTTGTTTGCGAAAATAGATGTATTCAACCCTGTAAAATTCTGCAAGTTATGGCTATTAAAATTACTGAAGAATGTATCAACTGCGGAGCCTGTGAGCCCGAATGCCCGAATAATGCTATTTATGAGGGTGGAGTAGAATGGGCTATTGCAGATGGAACTACTGTAAAGGGTTCATTTACCCTGCTCGACGGCACGGTTACAGATGCCGATGCGCGTCATGCACCCATCAGTGTAGATACGTATTATATCGTTCCCAATAAATGTACTGAATGCCAGGGTTTTCATGAAGAACCCCAATGTGCGGCTGTTTGCCCGGTAGATTGCTGCGTACCGGATGAAATGTACCAGGAAACGGTGGATGAGTTGATGAATAAAAAAGCAAAACTGCATATATGAAGTAGGAAGAAGGAGGTAGGAAGTAGGAAGTAGGATGTCCTGTATTTTCCTGCTTCCTACTTCCTACCTCCTACTTCAATAAAATTTGACGCATACCAAAATTTTTTGTAATTTAAGTTCTGAATAGTAATAGTAGCCTTTGTGCTACTTTATAAGTGGCGGGTGATATGTCCTGCCGTAATGAGGTGAAGGATTAACGGCCTTCACCTTTATTATTTTAAAGAAATTGTCACACCCGCTATTTGTAATCCGGCTTGCTTTTTCGTTTATTTGCTGAAAATTTTCCAACCATTAATGAAGCCGAAAATAGCCTTTATTACCGGCGGGTATTCTACCGAATCGGTCATTTCCTATAAAAGCGCCGTAACCATTGAAAAGAACATCGATACCGATAAATATTCCGCTTACAAGATAGATATCACACCCAAAGGGTGGTTTTACGAGGACGGTAACGGCCGTAAAACAGCCGTAGACCGCAACGATTTTTCGCTGACCCTCGACGGCCAGAAGATACAATTCGACGCCGTTTTGATAGGTATTCATGGCACACCGGGCGAAGACGGCAAGCTGCAAGGCTATTTCGATATCTGCGGACTGCCCTATACCAGCTGTGATTCAGCCACTTCGGGGCTAACCTTCAATAAACGGTATACCGTGGCCGTGGCGGCTTTTGCTGGCATAAATGTTGCCAAATCTGTTCATATTTTTAAGCACAGCCCCATAGCGCCGGCGGATATCCTGGGCCAATTGAAACTACCGGTGTTTGTAAAACCCAACAACGGCGGATCGAGCATAGGCATGAGCAAGGTAAACAAGGCAGAAGAGCTCCCCGCTGCGCTGGACAAGGCGTTTACAGAGGATGACCAGGTGCTGGTGGAAGAGTTTATATCGGGCAGGGAATTTACCGTGGGGGTGTTTAAATCGAAAGAAGGGATCATTGTACTGCCCATTACCGAAGTACGGTCGAAAAAAGATTTCTTTGACTTTGAGGCCAAGTATGAAGGGAAGAGTGAAGAAACCACACCCGCGCAGGTAGATGAAGCCATTGCCGAACAAATCAGGCAAACGGCCCACAAGGTGTACGAATTGTTTAACTGCCGGGGCGTAGTACGTATCGATTTTATTTATAACGAAGAAAGACAGGCTGTGTTTATGCTGGAGATCAATACCGTGCCCGGGCAAAGCGAGGCCAGCATTGTTCCCCAGCAGGTAAAAGCCATGGGATGGACGCTGAAGGATTTTTATTCGGCTTTGATAGACGATGCGTTGAGCAGGAAATAAGATTCGAAGGCGTTGGCCGTTATTTTATAAACAAACAATAATATCTGTGTTCAAATTCATAACCGGAAAACCACTTTGGGTACATATTTTAGCTGGTTTAGGGTTAATAATTTTACTGGTTATCATATTTCTGCAATCGCTTCAATGGATCACCCGGCACGACAAAACCCTTACCATTCCCAACGTAACCGGTAAGTCGTTTGAACAGGCCAAACAGATGCTGGAGTCTCAGGGCTTTGAAGTAGAGATACAGGATTCAACATATAATGATACCGCCGCGCCGGCATCGGTGATACGCCAGTTTCCCGATGCAGACGCTACCGTGAAAGTGAACCGTACGGTGTACCTGACCGTTAACCGTAAGGTGCCGCCGCTGATAGATATGCCCAACCTGGAAGGGCTGAGCTATAGAAGCGCTGAGATTGCCGTTCAGCAATATGGATTGAAACTGGAAGATACCGTATACCGCACCGACTTTGCGAAGAACTCGGTACTGGAACAACAATATAACGGGCAGCGCATCAAGGCCGGCACCAAGCTACCACAGGGAAGCAGCATTGTGCTGGTACTGGGTAGCGGTCTGGGCAGTGAAGAGTTTACTGTACCCAATATATACGGGTTGACTTACAGTGATGCCAAAGTGCTGTTGGAATCGACGGGGTTGAATGTAGGTATCGTAATGCCGAATGCCGATCCCAACGCCTATGTGTATAAACAACGGCCTGAGCACAGTACCCCCGACGGACGGCTGAACCGCATCCGCCAGGGACAATCGGTTGACCTGTGGCTGATGACTGAAAAGCCGCCGCCACAAACGCCTGTCGTACCTACTGTTCCCGATGATCAGTATTAACAAAGAAAGAAATAAACGTTATGCAAACTATAACCCCCGAAGAAGTAAAAGAGCGCATGGCAAAAGGTGAAGCGCTGCACCTGGTTGATGTGCGTGAGCCCAATGAGAATGCCGAATTTAATATCGGCGGACAATTGGTGCCGCTGGGCAATATCCGCAATATGCAGGTAGATGAGTTGGAAAACCTGAAAGACCAGGAAGTGATCGTATACTGCCGCAGCGGCAACCGCAGCGGGCAGGCCGCCATGATCCTGGAGACGATGGGTTTTCAGAATGTGAAGAACCTTACCGGTGGTATGCTGGCCTGGGAGGAGAAGTTTGGAAGGTAGTTTTGCGTCTCGCAAATCTGATTAGTTTACTTAATCCATATCTCTGTGCTTAAATTCATTACTGGTAGACCGCTTTGGGTTAACATACTCATTGGCTGCGGCATATTCCTGCTGTTGTTTGTATTGTTAATGCAATCCCTGGGGTGGATCACCCGGCACGATGCTGTTTTGCCGGTGCCTGCCGTAACCGGCAAATCGTTGGAAGAAGCTAAAAAGCTGCTGGAAGGGCAGGGCTTCGAGGTGCAGGTGCAGGACACCGTATTTACCGATACGGCGCCTTTGTCGTCGGTGATGAACCAGTTTCCCGAAGCGGATGCCATTGTTAAAAAGAACCGCACCATCTTTCTCACCATCAACCGCGATGTACCGCCCGATATTGCCATGCCCAATTTGGAAGGCAGCACTTACCGCAGTGCAGAGATATCCATTACACAACATGGATTGAAACTGGAAGATACCATTTACCGGAAAGACTATGCGCGTAATATGGTGCTGGAGCAACAGTACAAAGGCGAGCGGATAGCAGCGGGTACTAAGATACCGATGGGAAGTGGTATTACATTGGTGTTGGGTACCGGTTTGGGTAATGAGGCTTTTGATATGCCGGATCTTTTTGGGATGACGTTGAGTGAGGCGAAGGAGGTGATTGAAAGTAGTGGTTTGATGATGGGAACGGTCCTTCCTTCTAATGCGCATCCGGGTACTTACGTGTACAGGCAGTCGCCCGATTCGCATACGCCCACGGGGCGTGCCAACCAGGTGCGGCAGGGGCAGATCGTAGATATATGGGTGCAAACCGACATGCCCGTGCGCGCAGCGCCTGAGCCCGTGGATTCAACCGGAGGATATCAATAAAGAACTTATGAATAAAAAAGCCCTGTTTACAGCAGGGCTTTTATCGTGGTAGAATTTACTTTGGAAGTTTTACTCCTTTAAGAAGTTCGTTGGCTTTTGCAAGCTTTTCAGGGAAAAGAACCTTGCCTTCATATTTATCGAGTTCTTTGTTTACCCTTATATTTTTGGCTATGCGTTCAACTTCAGCCCAATCAATTCTGAGAGAATTTTTCATGATGTGAATTTAAGATTTTATTTCCGTTTTATCAAAAACCCATCGTATTGTTGAGTTCCGTCAAATAATTCACTACCTCTCCTCTTACTTAATCCGTATATATAAAACGTTTTTGTCAGCACCTCGTAATTTAGTGAAATAGCCATACGATACAGCCGGGTCCTTGCTGGCGTACTGCCAAAAATGAAAATATAAGAATCTGGGCGGAGCGAAGTAAACTGCGTAATAATGGCGATTACCGTTGCCAGTATTTTGTTTCTATCCCCGTTATCATTCCTGGATAAGTCATCTATGCTTCCATCTTCATTGACGTTGCCAAAAGCAAGGTTAAAAATGTGGTTATCATAGGTTCTTTCAAAATTAACCACCTTTTTTATCATGCCTTTTGGACCCATACTCACAAACTGATACATGAGTACATCGGACGATACCTCGGTAAATTCATAAATTCCATAATCCTTCATCACACAGCAGTTAGTCAAACATGAAAGAATACACGAATATATAAAAATAAAAAAGCCTCGCTGTTAAACGAGGCTTCAAATATTTATTAACAATAGTCTACAACTTCAAATTCACCCCCACCATCACATTCCTCCCCGCCATCGGAAAATAAAAATTCTCCGTCGTTACACTCCCTCCATACAAATAACTATACGTATACCCATTCGGTTCATACCGCTTATCAAACACATTATTCACCTGCAACACCAACACCGCTTCGCGAATCCCGATATTCCTCAAAGTATAACTCACCCGTGCATCCTGCACATAATAGGCATCCAAACTCCGGCTGGCACTGGAAGTATTATCCAAAAACTGCCGGCCCACATATTTACCCATCAAACTGATCTCCATATTCTTCACGGGTAAAATATTAATCGCACCACCGCCCGTCACATCCGGCGACAACGCAATATCCGTTGTTCCATGCGGTATCGCCTTCTGCCCGCCATTATCATAATCATCATAAAACTCCGTAAAGTTCCTGATCTTATTCCTGCTCAATGTTACATTCGCCGCCGCATTCAGCCAGTGCGTCATGCGCACGCCACCCTGCAATTCAATCCCCATACGGTAACTATCCGGCGCATTGGTTCGTGTAAACGCACCCACATCATTGATCTTCCCGGTAAGCACCAACTGGTCTTTGTACAGCATATAATACAAAGTAGCGCCCCAGTTAAATGAATTGCCTTTACGCTCTATACCCAATTCAAAATCGTGTAATTTCTCCGGCCTGGGCTGCTCGTTCATGCCGGCTTCAAAATCATCCCGGTTGGGTTCCTTTTGTCCCAGCGAATAGGAAGCATACAGCCGGTAACTGTTACGGTTATACACCAAACCCAGTTTAGGGTTTACAAAATCCCAGGTATTGCGCACATGCAAAGAAGGGTTATTTCTAAACCCACCGATATTATACAATACCCTCCGGTATTGCAAATCGGCAAAAGCCTGAAATGCCGTACCGAACTGGTGCTGGTATTTTACGTAAGCATTTACATCGGTTTTATACGATTCCAGATTATACCAGCGATAATTGTTGGGTATACCACCCTCGGCCGCCCACAACACCTTGCCATAATGTTTACCATCATAACGGTTCCATCCGCCACCCACGATCAACTGGCTGGCGCCTTTTTCATATTGCAGCGAAGCCACCTGTCCGTAATAATAATTATCCAGCCATAACTGCCGTACCAGGTCGGTTTCAGTAATGGTATCTGTACCGTGTACCACATCATTCAACCCATAATCGCTGTAAGCATGCAGCGGTTTGTATTCTTCATAATACCCGCGGCCCCTGGTGAGGAAAAACGCGGTGTTGAACACCAGGCCATTGCTGAAATCGTGGTTTACAAAAAGCTGGTAATGGTCCTGCTGGTAGTTATCGGTTTGATTGGAATAGGTGAAATAATTGTATTTCCTGGGATCGGCGTTAAACAGGTTCACCGAATCCTGTTCGGTAAAATACATCGAGCCCAGGTTGTTGTAATATTGCGTTTCCAGTGCTGCGCGGTCGTTGCGCAATTTGGCCTCGGGCACGCCATTCCAGGCCTGGTAGGTTTTTTCGGTGCCCGAAAAAACATTCAGCCGCACGGAGGTATTCTTATTGATCCAGGCGCCGGACAAATAAAATGATTTCAGATCGCTGCGTGAACGGTCTACAAAACCATCGCTGCTGATCTTCGACAGGCGGGCATCGATGGTAAAATGATCATCGATGAGGCCGCTGCCTGCCTTGATGGTATGCTTCCAGGTATTGAACGAGCCATAGCTGTTGTTGAGCTCGGCATAGGGCGTGGTATTGGTTTCATTGGTGCTCATATTGATGGTAGCGCCAAATGCACCGGCTCCATTGGTGGAGGTGCCCACACCGCGCTGCACCTGTATACTGTTGACCGACGATGAAAAATCGGGCAGGTTCACAAAAAAGCTGCCCTGCGATTCGGCATCGTTGTAGGGAATACCGTTCAGCGTAACATTGATACGCGTTACATCGGTACCGCGTATTCGAATACCGGTATAACCAATGCCGGTACCGGCATCGGAATTCACCACGGTAGACGGTGTTTGGTTTAATATAAAGGGCAGGTCCTGGCCCAGGTTCTGTTTTTCGATCTCCCTTTTGCTGAGGTTGGTCTTGGTAAAAGGCGATCGATCGCCGGCGCGGGTAGCCCTGATCTCTACCGGCTGCAGGAAGAGATTCAGTCTTTCCAGTTTAATATCTACCGTACTGCCGGCAGATACAGTTTGTTCCACCGTATGATAACCTATTGAAGTAACCCGGATGGTGTGATCGCCCGGCCGCAACTTCTCAAAACTAAACTGGCCTGTTTCATTGGTGAGTGTACTGGTTTGACGGTCCAGTTCAATGGTGGCCGATGCAATGGGCGCGGCGTTGGAGGCATCTGTTACGGTACCCGATATCTGGGCCATTGTACCATGGGCGAGTAACAGGTAGCATATCCCCAAAAACATTTTTTTCATTACACGTTCATTTTCACTTGAAAAAATGGTTTGAGAGAAATGCTGCGAAAGCGAAGTAATAGTGTGACCTACCTTCCCTGCGCAGGCATTACCCTGTTCAGGTTCTACGGGTATTATCTCAGCCTTCCGGCCTACCGGAAAGCACCCCGAGGAATCTGCAGTTCGAAAAAGCGGTGCAAAGATAGGCTAAAAAATTTTTAGGGATATTGTAACATTTGGGCCAGGTGGTGCGTCCCACTCGAAAGTGAATGTATGGCAAAGGCCCTGTTAACCTGTATAGTGCTCTGTATCAGCAGCCTGGCTATGAGCCAGGATAAGGGGAAGGTGATTTACGACGAAAATGCCGAGGCACGTACCGTGGGCAGTTTTCATTCGGTGAAGGTATCGCATGGTATTGACCTGTTTATCAGCCAGGGGGCCGATGAGGCCGTGGCGGTAAGCGCCGTGCAGGCGGGACACCGTGACAGGATCAGGACCGTGGTGGAGAACGGGGTGCTTAAAATTTCATTCGACGACCGGGTAATGGGGTGGAACTGGCGGGGCCGCAATATGCGGGCCTATGTATCGGTAAAGACCATCAGGGAAATTGCCGCTTCGGGCGGTTCGGATGTGATTGTGCGTGGGGTGCTGAGCTGCCCTGATTTGAATTTAAAGCTCTCTGGCGGCAGTGATTTTAATGGGGAGGTGCAGGTCACCAACCTGGTGATCGATCAAAGTGGCGGCTCTGATAGCCGTGTAAGGGGCAAGGCCGTGAATATAAAGGTAGAGGCCAGCGGAGGGAGTGATTTTAATGGGTACGACCTGGATGCCGAATATGCCGTGATTGATGTGAGTGGGGGTAGTGATGCCGATGTGAAGGTGAGTAAGGAACTGGCGGCGGAGGCCAGTGGTGGAAGTGATGTGAATTATAAGGGGAGCCCGGTGATCAAGTATAAGAATGCGAGTGGGGGGAGTAGTGTGACGAAGCGGGGCTAGGAAGTGATTTTATCGATATAAAAGAAAAGGAGATCAACACTGATCTCTTTTTTTGTGCCACACAGAGGCATCGTCCCGTTAGGGACGACAGGTGGGTAGCCCGGCATGTAATGCCGGGGCGGGCATGTAATGCCGGGGCGGGCATGCAATGCCAGGGCATGTAATGTCTGGGCATTACATGCCCTGGCATTGCATGCAAAAGGCCGTCTCGGGAGAGACGGCCTTTTGGCTTGTTGCGAAGGGGAGGATCGAACTCCCGTCCGCCGCCAGGCGGATATGAGCCTGGCGGGCGTTTAAAGTCCGTTCAAATATTTCGTCACCTGTTGCCAGGCGAATTGCCTGCCGGTGGCGGTTTTTAGAAATTTTTCTCTTTGTGAAGCCTCCGATCTTGACGCGTAAATTTCTGTATAGGCGACTTCCCAGGGTCTGAATTTTATTGTCCAGCCCTTTTTACCAAGTTCATTGTGGGACTTGAACCGTTCCGGGAGGTTGCTGGTTATGCCGATATAGATTTTATTATATTTTTTTGAAAAAAGGATATAGACGGTGTACATAGGCTAATAAATGCTACATCCAGGAGCCATTAGTATCTTAAAATAGAAAAGGAGACCAGTCTGATCTCCTTTTTGTTGCGAAGGGGAGGATCGAACTCCCG
>Ga0065721_10005888_pt1 | contig 16217 bp, 10 predicted proteins | sample Mesricmetagenome_FD_59108 | JGI IMG/M metagenome (GOLD analysis project Ga0065721, IMG submission 59108) | Mesophilic microbial community from rice straw/compost enrichment Sample: eDNA_1 v2 (version 2) | ecosystem: Engineered > Solid waste > Grass > Composting > Bioreactor | place: USA: Davis... | reverse complement strand
CCGCCTGCTCGACATAGGCGTTGGTGACGCCCGCAGCCACAAGCTTGTCACGACGGGACTGTGCATCCTTGTCAGATGTATAGGCCGCGACCTGAAGTATGAAGTTGCCCGAAGTAGGCGTGCTCGCTGTGGGGGCCGGCGTGGCCGGCTGGCGACCTTCCAGTAGAGCCAAGGCCACGGAACCGTCATCGGTGCGGGGGCTGGGCTCACGCGGTGCCGGCTTGCTAGGCGCTGGCTTGGGCGTGTCGTGCGTGGCGGCCGGCGCAGGCTCCGGACGCACGGATTTTGGCGGTTCGACCGGCTCGCGGGCCGCCTGGGCCGCCGGCTCGACAGGCATCTGTGGGGTTTGAGTCGGCTGCCCCGCAGCCGGTGCGGGCGCCTGAATTGCGCCCGCCTCATTTGCCGTTGAAGATTCGGGCGCCAGCGCTACTTGAGGCTCGGCAGGAATCTGCGGAATGGGTTCCGGCAGCACGATGGGCGACGCCATTTCCTCTTCTGGCGGCGAATCGAACAACATGGGTACGAAGATCACCGCCGTCAGGACCAGTACGAGCGCGCCGATAAGGCGGCGCCTTGCCCTGACGCGCAGTTCCGCTGCCTGAGCTTCGCTACTGGTTCGTGCAGCACTGCGCCGACCGGTGGTGCCGGCGGGCTCATTGCGCGAAAACAATCCCATGAATGCTTTGACCTATCTGGGTGTGTGAACCAACCGGGCCGTACCCGGACTAGACCGCTTCCGGCCCGATTTCCTGCAATACCGGGCCAACTGTGGAAAACGAACCAAACACCACAATTCTATCATTGTCACTCGCTGCCTTTCTGGCCTCCCGGTACGCGGTGACCGGATCTGGCGAGCAACTGACTGTAACAGCGCGCTCCCGGCGAGCAGGACGAGGGGCCGCGCGTACTCCGGGCGCGTCCGATGCCGACTGGAGTTCCGAGGGAGGCAGCACGATGGGATCCGCGGCACTAAAACCCGCCACAAGCGGATCACCGGTTTTCGAGCCCGTGCTTTCGCCCACGACGCGCCGGACAATCTCCGCCAATTTCTCGCCGGTCATGCCGCGGGGCCCGGGCAACCCCGCACAATACCAATGATCAATGCGGCTCGCCATACGTCGCACCACACCTTCGACATCTTTGTCTGCGTACATGCCCAACACGGCATGCGTAGCAGGTACGGAGGGCATGGCATCAAGGCCCTGCCCCAGTGCAGCGGCCGCATGCGGGTTGTGGGCAACATCGAGGACGATTGAGGGCAGACCGGGAAGGATCTGCATACGGCCAGGAATGGATGCACGCGAAAGCCCCAACCTGACGGCCTGCTGCGGTACAGCCAGGCTGCTGCGCAGCGCCTCGACGGCGGCCAGCGCAGCGGAGGCGTTCAGCAATTGATTCGCACCTCGCAACGCGGGATACGCGAGGCTGTTGCGCCTCTGATTCCGTCCACCATACGCCCATTGCAGGCGGTCGCCCGAATAGTTGAAGTCACGCCCAAAGAGCCACAAATCAGCGCCGATGCTCGCTGCATAATCCACTAGGCGCTTCGGTGGCACAGGATCACTGCAAATCGCAGGTTGGCCGGTCCGGAAGATATGCGCCTTTTCCCAGCCGATCTGCTCCCGGTCGCTTCCCAGATACTCCATATGATCAAGGTCGACGCTGGTGATGATCGAACAATCGGCATCCACGATGTTTACGGCGTCGAGTCGGCCGCCGAGGCCGACCTCAAGCACAGCAACATCCACCTGTCGCGTCTCGAACAACAACAAAGCGGCCAGGGTGGAGAATTCGAAATAGCTCAAGGTGATCTCACCCCGTGCCTCATCGATGCGTACGAACTGCTCGATGATGTCGGCATCGCTCGCCAGCTCGCCATTGAGGCGTATCCGCTCGTTGTACGTCACCAGGTGTGGAGATGCATAAGTACCCACCTTGTACCCTGCAGCCAAGTAGATCGCTTCCAGCATGGCACATGTGGACCCCTTGCCATTGGTGCCACCCACAACGATGCGGACGAAAGGCAACTTGAGCCCGAGCCGTCGGGCCACGTCGGCCACCCTTTCCAGGCCAAGATCAATGGCCGCAGGATGCAGGGATTCCAGATAGGTAAGCCACTCGCCCAGGGGCGCGTCGGCACGAGGCGCAGAAGTCGACATATCACATACCAATAGAAAACGGCAGGTGCCGATGGTAGCACCTGCCGCGGATTGCGGACCGATTACTTGCGGCGCTGAGGGGGGAGATCGGTGCAGCTGCCCTCGGCGACTTCCGCCGCCATACCGATCGATTCCCCCAGTGTCGGATGAGGATGAATCGTCTTACCAATATCCACCGCATCCGCGCCCATCTCGATGGCGAGCACGATCTCGCCGATCAGGTCACCCGCATGCGTGCCGACAATTCCGCCGCCCAGAATGCGGCCGGTTTCTTCGTCGAACAGCAACTTGGTAAACCCTTCGTCCCGACCATTGGCAATCGCACGACCGGATGCGGACCAGGGGAACAAGCCCTTGGTGAACTTCAGGCCCTGCTTGCGCGTCTCGTCCTCGGTCACGCCCACCCACGCGATCTCTGGATCCGTGTAGGCCACGGAAGGAATCACGCGTGCGTCGAAATAGCTCTTCTTGCCCGCGATTACTTCAGCCGCCACGTGCGCTTCGTGCACCGCCTTGTGAGCCAGCATGGGCTGCCCAACGATATCGCCAATCGCATGGATGTGCGCCACATTCGTACGCATCTGCTTGTCAACCGGAATGAACCCACGCTCGTCGACCTTTACGCCTGCAGCGTCGGCACCGATATTCGCGCCGTTGGGGCGACGCCCCACCGCTTGCAGGACCAGGTCGTACCGCTGTGCTTCCTCGGGCGCATTCTTGCCTTCGAACTTCACCCAGATACCGTCGTCCCGAGCTTCGGCGGAAACGGTCCGCGTTTCCAACATGATGCGGTCAAAGCGATGATCGTTCATCTTGTGCCAGACCTTCACCAAGTCACGATCTGCGCCCGGCATCAGGCCAGGCAGCATTTCCACGACATCCAGACGTGCACCCAAGGACGAATACACCGTACCCATCTCCAGGCCGATGATGCCGCCACCTACGATCAGCATGCGTTTCGGAATGGCCTTCAGCTTCAAGGCGCCCGTGGAGTCCACGATGCGCTCATCCTTGGGCAAGAACGGCAACTTCACGGACTCGCTTCCGGCCGCGATGATGGCGGAGGCGAACTGGATAACGCGGGTGCCGGCTTCGGCCTCAACCTGCAGATGATGCGCATCCACGAACCGGCCTTTACCCTGCACAACCTCGACTTTCCGCGCTTTTGCCATGCCGAATAGGCCGCCGGTGAGCTTGCCCACCACCTTGTCCTTGTAGCCGCGCAGCTTGTCGAGATCGATGGACGGCTCGCCAAATGAGATCCCATGCTCGGCGAGCTTGCGCGCTTCATCAAGCACCGCGACACTGTGCAGCAAGGCCTTCGAGGGAATACAACCCACATTTAGGCAGACACCGCCCAGCGTAGGGTAGCGTTCGACCAAGACGACCTTTAAGCCCAGGTCTGCCGCACGGAACGCAGCGGAATAGCCCCCAGGACCCGCGCCCAGAACGAGTACATCGCATTGAATGTCCGCATTTCCCACCGATGCAGCGGGTCGCGCAGCGGGCTGCGAGCCCGCATCTTGGCGACGCTCTTTTCCCTGCTCTGGCGCAGTGGCCACTGCAGGCGGAGCACCGGCTGCGGACTGCGACGACGCTGATGCCACTGCGGTCGTCTCGCCTGCTACAGATTCGAGCTCGACCAATGGTGTGCCTTCGCTCACCTTGTCGCCGATCTTCACCAGGACTTTCAGGACCTTCCCCGCCTGGTCTGAAGGGAGTTCCATGGAAGCCTTGTCGGATTCCACCGTCACCAGGCTCTGTTCGGCCTGGATGACGTCACCTTCAGTGACGAGTACTTCAATGACTTCGACTTCCGAGAAATCGCCGATGTCGGGGACCTTGATCTGAACACTCATGCGGGGCTCCTACAGGACGATGCGACGGAAGTCTGCCAGCAGGCTTGCCAGGTAGACGTTGAAGCGCGCAGCCGCAGCGCCATCGATCACACGGTGATCGTAGGACAGCGACAGGGGCAGCATCAGGCGGGGCTTGAACTTCTCGCCGTTCCACACTGGCTGCATGGTCGAGCGCGACACGCCCAGGATCGCCACCTCAGGTGCATTGATGATGGGCGTGAAATCCGTACCACCAATTCCGCCCAATGAAGAGATGGAGAAGCATCCACCCTGCATCTGTGCCGGCGCGAGCTTGCCATCGCGAGCCAACTTGGCCAGTTCTGCAGTTTCCTGGGCGATCTCCAGAATACCCTTGCGATCCGCATCTCGAATCACTGGCACCACAAGCCCATTCGGCGTATCTGCCGCAAAGCCAATATGGAAATATTTCTTCAGGACCAGCGTATCGCCATCCAGAGACGCATTGAACTCAGGGAATTTCTTGAGCGCCGCGACGACTGCCTTGATCAGGAAGGCCAGCATGGTGACCTTGGCACCCGACTTGGACTTCTCCTGCTCAGCATTGAGCTGCTGGCGGAACGCCTCGAGCTCGGTGATATCCGCGACGTCATTATTCGTGACATGCGGAATCATCACCCAATTGCGATGGAGGTTCGCACCCGAGATCTTCTTGATACGCGACAAGGGCTTCGCCTCGATCTCCCCAAACTTGGTGAAGTCGATTTTCGGCCACGGCAGGATGTTCATGCCTTCGCCGCCCAGGGTCGTACCTGCCGCCGCGCCGGCCGCCGGCGCTTGGGCCAGCGCCTGCTTCACAAAGGCACGTACGTCTTCAGGCTTGATCCGGTTCTTTGCTCCCGTGCCTTTCACCTGGGCAAGGTCGACACCGAGCTCGCGTGCAAACTTCCTGACCGAAGGCGACGCATGCGGCAGATTACGCAGGGGCACATCCGCAGTGGCAAAGGCCTCGGTCGGAGAATGGCGTTCGGGCGGTGCGGACGCCAGTTTTGCAGGCCCACCGCCCCCTACACGTGCGGCCCCCGGCGTTTCGTCGCCGGTGGGCGCCACCGCGTTCGCCTGTGCCGTCACGGCAGCAGCCGGCGCGACCGGCTCGTTGGCCTCTGGTGCGACGTCCGGTTCACTCATGCCTGCCACGGGGGCAGGAGCGGTATCGGCGGCGGGCGTTTCCGCAGCGGCTTGCGGGACGGCGGGCGCCGCTTCGGCGGGGGCCGGTTCAGCCGCCACTTCGAGCACGACGATTTCGTCACCCTGATTGACCTTGTCGCCCAGCTTGACGCGCACTTCCTTGACCACGCCGGACTGCGATGACGGAACCTCCATTGAAGCCTTGTCGGATTCAACAGTAATCAGGCTTTGTTCGGCTTCGACCTTGTCACCCACGGCCACCATGATCTCGATGACTTCGACATCCTTGGCATCACCTATGTCGGGAATGATGACGGTGGCCCGTGCGCCACCTGCCGATGCGGCGGCAGGCTGCGATTCGGCGCCGGACGTTGCCTCGGTGCCAGACTGCTCTGCCGAGCCGGCCGGCGAAGCGTTCTTGTCGGACTTGCCAGCCTTCGCCGACGGCGCGGCCGCAGCCGCGTCTGTAGCGGAATCCAGCTCGAGGATCACCGAGCCTTCGCCTACCTTGTCGCCGACCTTCACCTTGAGGTTCTTCACCACGCCGGCACCCGGCGACGGGATCTCCATCGAGGCCTTGTCAGACTCAACCGTAATGAGACTTTGCTCCTTGGCGACCGTATCACCTTCGGCGACCAGGACTTCAATGACGTCGACTTCCGCCACGTCCCCAATGTCCGGCACCTTGACTTCTATGATGTTGCTCATGGCGTAGGCTCTCCTCAGGCGTATTGGGGATTGGCTTTGTCCGGATTGATTCCGTATTTCTTGATGGCTTCAGCCACCTTCGACATGGGGATGGCGCCTTCGGCAGCCAAACCGCGCAGTGCAGCCACCACCACGAAACGGCGATCCACTTCAAAGTGCTCGCGCAATTTGTAACGGAAATCCGAACGACCAAAGCCGTCGGTGCCCAACACCAGGTATTCGCGGCCTTTCGGGATGAAGTTGCGGATTTGATCGCCGTAGGCCTTGACGTAGTCGGTCGACACCACGATGGGGCCTTGCGTATCCTTGAGCATCTTCGTTACGTAGGATTCGCGGGGCGCCTCTTCGGGATGCAGCAGATTGTGGCGTTCGCAATCCAGCCCTTCACGACGGAGCTCGGTGAAACTCGTGACGCTCCAGACGTCGGCCGACACACCCCACTCCTGCTCAAGCATGTCCTGCGCAGCGATGACCTCGCGCAAGATGGTGCCGGACCCCATCAGTTGTACGCGTTGCTTGTTGGAGCCACCTTCCTTCAGGCGGTACATCCCGCGGATGATGCCCTCCTCGTCACCCGGGCGCATACCGGGATGAGAGTAGTTTTCGTTCATCACGGTGATGTAGTAATAAACGTTCTCTTGGTTTTCCACCATGCGCTTGAGACCGTCATGAACAATGACGGCAAGCTCGTGCGCAAACGTTGGGTCGTAGGATACGCAGTTGGGCACCATGCTCGACAGGATATGGCTGTGGCCATCCTGGTGCTGCAAGCCTTCCCCATTGAGGGTCGTGCGGCCTGCCGTACCGCCCAGCAGGAAGCCTCGCGCCTGCATGTCGCCCGCCGCCCAGGCAAGATCGCCCACGCGCTGGAAACCGAACATCGAGTAATAGATGAAGAACGGAATCATGATCCGGTTGTTCGTGGAGTACGACGTTGCCGCCGCAATCCAGGAACTGAAGGCACCTGCTTCGTTAATGCCTTCCTGCAGGAGTTGGCCGTTCTCGGTCTCGCGGTAGTACATGACCTGATCCTTGTCGACCGGCACGTACTTCTGCCCTTCGGGCGCATAGATGCCGATCTGGCGGAACAGGCCTTCCATACCGAAGGTACGGGATTCGTCAGCCAAGATGGGCACGACACGCGGGCCCAACTGCTTGTCACGCAAAATCTGGTTCAGGATGCGCACGAACGCTTGCGTGGTGGAAATCTCGCGGCCCTCGGCCGTCGGTTCCAAGATGGACTTGAACATATCCAGGCCCGGCACGGGGAGGTGCTCGTCGGCCTTCGGCCGGCGTTTCGGCAGATACCCGCCCAAGGCCTTGCGCCGCTCGTGCAAGTACTTCATTTCGGGCGAATCTTCGGCCGGCTTGAAATACGGCAGTTCCTCGAGCTTGTCGTCGGGAATGGGGATGTTGAATCGATCGCGGAATTCGCGTACCGACGCCATGTCCAGCTTCTTCTGCTGGTGCGTGGGGTTCTTGGCCTGGCCCACATGACCCATGCCATAGCCCTTGATTGTCTTGGCCAGAATGACAGTCGGCTGGCCGGAATGGTTGGCCGCTGCATGGAAGGCAGCGTAAACCTTGTAGGGATCGTGGCCGCCCCGATTTAGACGCCAGATATCCTCGTCGCTCATGCGGCTGACCATTTCCAGCAGCTTGGGATGCTTGCCGAAGAAATGCTCACGCACATACTTGCCATCGTTGGCCTTGTAGGCCTGATATTCGCCGTCGACCGCTTCTTCCATGATGCGACGCAGGATGCCTTCCTTATCGCGTTGCAGAAGAGGATCCCAGTAGCCGCCCCAGATCAGTTTGACCACGTTCCAGCCACTACCGCGGAAGTCTCCTTCAAGCTCCTGAATGATCTTGCCGTTGCCGCGCACCGGGCCGTCAAGGCGTTGCAGGTTGCAGTTGATCACGAAGACCAGGTTGTCGAGCTTTTCGCGTGCAGCAAGGCTGATCGCGCCGAGTGATTCCGGCTCGTCCATTTCACCGTCGCCACAGAATACCCAGACCTTGCGCTTGCTGGTATCGGCAATGCCGCGAGCATGCAGGTACTTCAGGAATCGTGCTTGGTAGATCGCCATCAGGGGCCCCAGGCCCATCGACACCGTCGGAAACTGCCAGAACTCCGGCATGAGCTTGGGGTGAGGATACGAAGACAGGCCCTTGCCATCAACTTCCTGACGGAAATTATCAAGCTGCTCTTCAGTGATGCGGCCTTCCAGGTAGGCGCGACCATAGATACCCGGTGCGGAATGGCCCTGGAAATAGACCAGGTCGCCACCGTGTTCTTCATTTTCAGCGTGCCAGAAATGGTTCTGGCCGCAGCCGATCATTGTGGCCAACGAAGCGAAGGACGCGATGTGGCCGCCCAGATCACCGCCGTCGGCGGGATGATGTCGGTTNGCCTTGACCACCATGGCCATGGCNTTCCAGCGCACGTATGAACGGATGCGCTCTTCCAGCACCAGGTTNCCCGGATGGGGTGGTTCCAAGCCNGGGGGAATCGTGTTTACATAGGCCGTGTTGGCCGAGAACGGAATGTATGCGCCAGACCGACGTGCCANGTCGATAAGACGTTCCAGCAAGTGNTGGGCGCGTTCNGGTCCTTCACGATCGAGTACGGCCTCTAGGGCTTCCAGCCACTCCAGTTCTTCGAGTTGGGCGTCATCCACCCCACCGGCCGAGGACGGTACATTTGCAAGAGAGGACATCCGAGGGTCTCCTGTACGTTTCAGTTGTTTCACGCCCACGACTCGACGATACCGTACGCCGTACTGTCGGGCGGCACTCCGCTCATTCTAGGGAGAAGCCCCCCGGCGGGCAAGCAATATTTCATTTTATGGTATGGATTTTCGTAATGTGACATGAAACTCCGGAAGGCGCGTGTTTACTGGCGATGCGGAGGGAAAACTTACGCCATTCGCGGTATTTCGAATCGCAACGACCTGAAGCCCCTCGGCATACAATTCATACGATGCGTGCGACCCGGCTTCAGGCACATGGCTAACCATTCGAAAAAATCACTTATCCCCACAACGTTCTACGATCAGGCGAACAATCAACGGCGCGGCTTCTATTGGCTGACCCCGGTGATCGTCTTGATCCTGTACCTGTGCGTCATGGGGGCCTTCATCTGGCTGCAACGGCTTCATAACGACAGCGTGATGTTCGTCACGATCGATCAGGAAACGCGTCAGCAGCGTTTGATGATGATCATCGTGGCATTGTCGTTCGTCATCATCCTGAGCCTGCTGGCGCTTTGGCGCTACACACGCTTCCGTACGCGCGCCGAGGCGGCCCTGATCGCCGAGACCGGCTTTCGTCGTGCCATGGAAAACTCCATGTCGACCGGCATGCGAGTGTTCGACATGCAGGGGCGCATCGCATATGTGAATCCGGCTTTCTGCCGCATGATCGGATGGAACGAGGCCGACTTGATAGGCCGCACCGCGCCCTTCCCCTATTGGATACCCGGCCGCCACGCCCAACACCGCGAAACCCTTGACCTCCTGCTGTCGGGCCGTACGCCAAGTAGTGGCCTCGAGGTCGAAGCCCAACGCCGCGATGGTTCGCGGTTCACGGCGCGCATGTATGTGTCACCCTTGCGTGACCTCAACGGGGAACAGATCGGCTGGATGACGTCGATGACCGACATCACCGAGCCCAAGCGCATTCGCGAGGCCTTGACCGCTGCGCATGAGCGATTCATGACCGTATTGGAAGGCCTCGATGACGCCATCTCTGTGGTGGCGGATACTTCCGAAGGCCTTGAGTTGCTGTTCGCCAACCGCACCTACCGCCGAGTGTTCGGTGCCCAGTCGACCGGCCACGCTGAGTTGCTCGGTGGCCGGCTGGGGCGCTTCACCGATGAAACGGTCGAGATTTATTCACAGTCGGCGCAACGTTGGTTTGAAGTTCATCACCGCATTCTTGCCTGGACAGATGGGCGACGGGTGCGCTTGCAGGTCGCACGCGACATCACCGAACGACGAATGCATGAAGAGGCTTCACAGATCCAGCAGCAGAAGATCCAGCTGACTAGCCGGCTGACCACCATGGGCGAAATGGCCTCATCGCTCGCCCATGAGCTCAATCAGCCTCTGACGGCGATCGTGAACTACAACATGACCGCGGTCGCCCTGCTCAGATCTGGCCATTTCGACAAGGAAAGGCTGCTAGAGGCACTTCAGAAAGGAGCGGCACAAGCCGAACGTGCGGGCAAGATCATCAGCCGCATCCGCGAGTTCGTGAAGCGCAGCGAACCGCGCCGGCAACGCGTCAAAGTCCAGGGCATTCTTGATAATGCGGTCGCTTTCGCGGACATCGACGCACGCAAACGGCAGATCGAAATCCATCAACATGTGCCCGATCCCCTGCCTGAGGTCCTGGCTGACCCAATCCTGATCGAGCAGGTATTATTGAACCTCCTGAAGAACGGGGTCGAAGCCATGGAGAAAAGCGACTACCACATCCTGCACGTAAATGTGGCCAAGCAAGGCCCCGTGCTAGAGATTGCGGTGGTCGATCGCGGGCATGGCCTTAAAGATCCCGAGCGGCTCTTCGAGCCCTTCTACAGCACGAAGTCTGAAGGTCTCGGCATGGGGCTGAATATCTGTCGGACGATCATAGAGTCTCACCATGGGCGACTATGGGCAGAGGAAAATCCGGAAGGCGGCACGATCTTCCGCTTTACACTGCCATGCGCACCCCAGGAAACGCTGCAACCACAAGAAGACATCCAGGAGCACAACGCATGACCAACACCCAAGCGACGAGCACGATTTACATTGTTGATGATGACGAAGCGGTTCGTGACTCCTTGCGCTGGCTGCTCGAGGCCCACGGCTATCGCGTCAAGAGTTTCTCTGGCGCCGAAGAGTTCCTGCAGGCCTACGACCCGGAACAGGTGGGCGTATTGATCGTCGACGTCCGGATGCCCGGCATGAGCGGGCTCGAATTGCAGGAAGTCCTGATTCAACGCCAGGCTCCCTTGCCCATCGTGTTCATCACCGGTCACGGCGACGTGCCAATGGCGGTGTCCACCATGAAGAAAGGCGCCGTCGATTTCCTCGANAAACCCTTCAACGAAGCNGACCTGCGCGAGATCGTTGCGCGCATGCTCGACGACGCNGTCGAACGTGTNAACCAGGCGCGTGCCAANCGTGACCAGCAAGCCGTGCTGAGTCGNTTGACGGCCCGTGAACAACAGGTCCTCGAGCGTATCGTGGCGGGCAGGCTCAACAAACAGATTGCCGGCGACCTCAATATCAGCATCAAGACTGTCGAGGCCCACCGAGCAAACATCATGGAAAAACTTGAAGTGACTACTGTGGCCGATCTCATGAAGATCGCGCTTACCAAACCAGAAGGAACCACATGACCGCTAGAATCATCGATGGCAAGGCGCTCTCGGCCCAAGTACGTGCCGAGGTCGCCGAACGCGTGAAGGCTTTGAAGAGCCAGGGAATCCACCCTGGCCTGGCCGTCGTGCTCGTCGGCGAAGACCCTGCCTCACAGGTCTATGTACGCAACAAGGCTGCTGCGTGCGAGAAGGCCGGCCTCCACTCCCGCGTCATCCGGATGGGTGAGGACACGACTGAGGCCGAATTGCTCGACGTCGTACGTCAGCTGAACGAAGACGACGCCATCCACGGGATCCTTGTACAACTGCCCCTGCCGGGGCACATGAACGCGGCCAAAGTGATCGAAACGATCGCCGCTGAAAAGGATGTGGACGGATTCCACATCAGCAACGCGGGCCTGCTCATGACTGGAAAGCCCCTCTTCCGCCCATGCACGCCCTACGGCGTGATGCGCATGCTCGAATCCGAGCAAGTGAACATCCGGGGTGCTGAAGCCGTGGTGGTCGGTGCAAGTAACATCGTCGGCAAACCCATGGCCATGCTCTTGTTGGCTGCTGGGGCGACGGTGACCGTCTGTAATTCCAAGACCCGTGATCTGGGCGCTCAAACCCGTCGTGCCGACATCCTGGTTGTGGCAACTGGCCGCCCGGGCATGGTCACAGGAGACATGGTGAAACCGGGCGCGGTCGTCATCGATGTCGGTATCAATCGTCTCGAAGACGGCCGGCTTGTGGGTGACGTCGAGTACGAAGGCGCATCAAGAGTCGCTGCCGCCATCACACCAGTTCCGGGTGGCGTCGGCCCCATGACCATCGCGATGTTGCTGGTCAATACCATCGAAGCGGCAGAACGACGTGCGCTGGGCGTGGCCCCGCAGTTGAACTGAGCCGAACTGCTAAGCAAGAGCCGTATGTCTGAAAATCCCCTGTTGGCCCCTATTTCCTCGCTGATCGACTATGCGTCGGTGCGCCCGGAGCATATCGAAGCCGCCATTCCTGAGCTGATCGCCGAAGCGCGTGAAGCCGTTGAGCGTGTGGCTACCACCCAACTTCCAGCGACATGGGAAAGCATCGTCGATCCTTTGGAAGACGCTTCGGAGCGCCTGTGGCGTGCGTGGTCGGTGGCCGGTCACCTGAATGCAGTGATCAATACTCCCGCACTACGCGACGCCTACAACGCCTGCCTGCCGGAGATCACCGCCTATTCGACGTGGGTGGGGCTACACAAGGGTCTTTTCACGCAATATCGGCGCTTGAAGCAATCTGAGGCGTTCACTCAGCTCACTGCCGCGCGCCAGCGCATTGTCGACATGGCACTGCGCGACTTCCGACTAAGCGGCGTGGAGCTCGAAGGCGAGGCCCGCGAGCGGTACACCATCATTTCCGATGAAGCCGCCCAGGTCTCGCAAAAATTCTCCGAAAATGCCCTAGACGCCGTCGACAGCTGGTCACTGGTCATCGAAGATGAGACCCGCCTCGACGGTATTCCACAAGACGTGCTCGATGCTGCCAAGCACTCGCGGAGCGGGCGCACGGCCTGGACGCTCACGCTGAAAATGCCGTGCTACTTGCCCGTCATGCAACATGCACGCGACCGTTCGCTACGTGCGGAGATGTACCGCGGCTATGCGACGATCGCTTCGGATCAAGGCGACCCGCAGTACGACAATTCGGGCCTNATCGAACGCTTGCTTGCGCTGCGCANCGAGGAAGCCTCGCTCCTGGGATTCCGNAACTATGCATGNATGCGCCTGGAGACNCGCATGGCCGACGATCCGGCGCAAGTGCTCCAGTTCCTGCGTCAGCTCGCCGCACGTGCCAAGCCTTACGGTGAACGCGACTTGGCCGAGCTGCAGGAATTCGCGAAAGGCTCGCTGGGATTTGACTCGCTCGAGCCGTGGGACATTGCATATGTGTCAGAGCGTCTGCGTGAATCCCGGTACGCCTATTCGGAAGAAGAGGTAAGGCAGTATTTCACCGAACCGAGGGTGCTACAGGGCCTTTTCTACGTGGTGGGGAAACTCTTCGGTGTCACTCTGGATCCCATCGAGGTACCTGTCTGGCACGAAGATGCTCGCGCGTTCGAAGTGCGCCATAACAGTGGTGCACCCCTCGGCACACTGTATCTGGATTTATACGCCCGTCAAGGCAAACAAAGCGGCGCATGGGTCGACAGTGAACGCGCCCGCCGACGAGTATTGACCGGCGTGCGCACACCCGTGGTTTACCTGACCTGCAATTTCTCTCGTCCCCAAAATGGGCGTCCCAGTCTGTTGACGCATGATGACGTCATCACCCTCTTCCACGAAAGCGGACATGCCCTGCATGCCCTCCTTTCCGAGGTCGAGGATCCCGCCGCCTCGCCTTTTTCCAGTGTGGAATGGGACGCCATCGAACTGCCCTCGCAATTCATGGAGAACTTTTGCTGGGAATGGTCGGTCATACAATCATTGACCGCCCATGTGGAGACAGGCGAATCCTTGCCGCGAACGCTCTATGACAAGCTGCACGCCGCTAGGAATTTCCAGAGCGGCATGCAGATGCTGCGGCAGGTTGAGTTCGCGTTGTTCGATATGTTGATCCATCAGCACTCAAAGGGCCTCTCCATCCGACAAGTAATGGACACCCTCGACGAAGTTCGCCGCGAAGTCGCCGTATTGTTCCCCCCAAGCTGGCACCGGTTTCCGCACAACTTTTCGCACCTTTTTGCCGGCGGATACGGCGCGGGCTATTACAGCTATAAATGGGCGGAAGTGCTTTCGGCCGACGCCTATGCCGCCTTCGAGGAAGCCGCGGGTCCCGCTGCGGATGGCACGCGTAACACCTTACACGCTGCCACGGGGCAGCGATTCTTGCGCGAAGTCCTCGCGGTTGGCGGGACACGACCGGCGGCTGAGTCCTTTGAAGCATTTCGCGGCCGCGCACCCACGCTGGACGCCCTGCTACGTCACAGTGGCATGACGGAAGAGGCCTCGGCGCTGTGAACCGGATTTTGCTTCCCTCGGTCGCCGCCGCTGGTGTGCGCCGACATCGTCTCACGGCCCTGGTCGCGGCGCTTATGCTGGTACTACCGTGTATGTCGCAATCCCAGGCGGTCGACCCGCGTAGCCTCCCGGGCCGGGAAGCCGCCACGTCGGCAGACAGCCTTCACAGTGAAGGGGCAAACTCCACCATACATCCCATTCGCGGCTTCCTGCCCGATTTGGATTTCGAGCTGGTCGCCGCCGGCGGTAAGACCGTTACAGAGAAGGACTTCGACGGAAAAGTCGTGATGATGTTCTTCGGGTACGCAAGCTGCCCGGACATCTGTCCCACCACCATGGCGCAACTATCGCAGGTGGTCCACGCACTGGGACCGGAGGGGGAAGACAAAGTACGTATCGTGTTTGTCAGCGTGGATCCCCATCGAGACACGCCCGAAGTCCTGCAAGCCTACGTCGACGCCTTTGAATCGAAGGCGATCGGTTTGACCGGCAGTGAACGCCAGATTTCGAGGCTTGCCAGACGTTATCGCGTCGCTTACCAAATCGAGAAGCCACGCAGCGCCGATCCTGAGGTCTATGAGGTAGCGCATAGCCGCGGCATTTACATTTTTGACGGCCAAGGCCGGGCACGACTGCTGGCGTCGGACAGCGAATCCATCGATAAGCTAGTCGTAGCCGTGAAAGATCTCTTGAACGAATCCTGAGGAGTGTCATGACGAACCCATCGAGCTACACCCCACCGGCAGTATGGACAGTCCCTGAAAACGATTCGGGACGTTTCGCGGGTATCAATCGACCTGAAGCCGGCGCCCGATACGAAGCCGACCTACCCCGAGGTAAACACCCTCTCCAGCTCTATTCGCTGGCGACCCCGAACGGCCAGAAAGTCACCATCATGTTGGAAGAGCTACTGGCGGCGGGCGTGAAGGACGCCGAGTACGATGCCTTCCTGATCCGCATCATGGAGCAAGAACAGTTCTCGAGCGGCTTTGTTGCGATCAATCCCAATAGCAAGATTCCCGCTCTAGTGGATTACAGTGAAACGGAGCCGGTACGCGTATTTGAATCAGGCGCCATCCTGCTGTACCTGGCCGACAAGTTCGGGCACTTCCTGCCCAAGAGCCATGCCGGTCGGACCGAAGCCCTGAACTGGTTGTTCTGGCTCCAAGGCTCCGCACCTTTCATTGGGGGCGGCTTCGGTCATTTCTATGCATATGCCCCGATCAAGATCGAATACGCGATCAATCGTTACACCATGGAGACCAAGCGTCTTCTGGATGTCCTGGACCGTCGACTTGCCGAGGCGACCTATTTGGCCGGAGACGAATACAGTATCGCCGACATGGCAGCATGGCCGTGGTTCGCAGGGTTGATGAACAACACCAGCTATCAGGCCGCCCAGTTCCTGGATGTCGAGCGCTATACCCATGTTCGACGCTGGGTCGACGCCATCTGGGCACGACCGGGGGTCAAGCGGGGCTACATCGTGAATCGCATCAACGGCGAAAACACTCCAAAACTGGCTGAACGGCATTCCGCCGCTGATATTGACGAAGCGATGGCCAAAGAGAGCGCCTAGGCGATCCCTGCACTTTTAGCTACCGAATGTCGTTGATTGTGGGGCGGGGGCTGGCTGGAGCTCCCGCGCCAGATGCTGAAGGGCTGTGCGCAACCCTTCTTCCACGACGGGGTGATAGAACGGCATCGCCAACATCTTCTGCACCGTCAACTCCTGTTGCACTGCCCACGCCAGCAAATGTGCCATGTGCTCCATGAACGGCCCCGCCATTTCCGCTCCCAGGAATACCCCTGTCTTCCGATCGGCGTAGACCCGTAATTTGCCCCGATTCTTTAGTAGGATACGTGACCGACCCTGGTCATTAAAATCGACTTCACCGACCGCCGCATCGGCCGGCAGCTCGGTAAAGCGCAAGCCTACTGCAGCCAACTGCGGGTCACTGAACACGATCGACATCGGAGCGCGTCGCAC
>Ga0065721_10006745_pt1 | contig 16220 bp, 15 predicted proteins | sample Mesricmetagenome_FD_59108 | JGI IMG/M metagenome (GOLD analysis project Ga0065721, IMG submission 59108) | Mesophilic microbial community from rice straw/compost enrichment Sample: eDNA_1 v2 (version 2) | ecosystem: Engineered > Solid waste > Grass > Composting > Bioreactor | place: USA: Davis... | reverse complement strand
GCTCATGTCGACCCGGCCGTTGAACACCGCCCCCTCCACCAGCCCCACTCGGGGCGCGAAAATATTCCCAGCCACGCGCCCGGTTTCATGGACGACCACGGATTCGACACCGTGCAGGTCCCCTTCGACGCTGCCATCCACCACAACCACACGCGCATGAATGTTTCCAATCACGGAACCATCGGTCCCGATGGTCACGCTCTGCGTGTGAGTGATGGAGCCCTCGATCCGGCCCTGCAGAATGAAATCTTCTTCCGCGCTCAACTCACCTTTGAATCGCAGCGTCGGACCGAGCACCGCGACCTTGCGCTCCGGTGCCGCCGGCTTTGACGGCGACTCCGCGCCAGACGAAACAGAAGACGAAGCCTGAGACAGAGGCATGGACGACAAGGATGGCACGCGCACCGTATCCGTGGTCGATTCCTGCCGTTGATCGAAGCCGAAGCTGCGCATACGAGGCCTCCAAAATGATTGTTTCAACCGACGAACGATCCTGGAACGAATGACCGCGCCCGGTTACGTTCCCGTCTTACCTCGCAGTTGCGCCGACTTCTTTACGTCCATGTCGACCGCACCATTGAATTTCGAGCCTTCCACCAGGCACACCGACGGCGCGTGGATGTTGCCCCGCAAGTTGCCCGACTCCTCGACATACACCGAACGTTCGGCGTGCAGGTCGCCTTCGACCGTGCCTTCGATCTTGATCGTTTGTGCCGAGATGCTGGCTTTGACCTTGCCTTCCTTGCCCACGGTCACGCGCTGAGTATGTTTGATCGTGCCTTCGATCTGGCCCTGGATCAGCAGGTCCTCATCGGCCGAGAGCTCGCCCTTGAAACGCAACGTCGGCGGCAGAATGGACATCCGCTCGCCAGCTGTATCGTACGGATTGCTCATTGTTATCTCCTGGGGTTGCGAACTGCCGCACACTGTAGGCAGCAGCGCACCTCCACAAGGAGAGTTGCATCACAGATTGGACAGCGCCCGACGCGGCCGCGGCGATATCACGGAACTGTCACCTTCCAAAAATTGTCACAATGTGCCTGCCCCGAGGGCGATCCCTGAACGGTTCGAGCAACTGTAAAACGACGCGCCGCCCGCCGCACCAGCGTGGAGCGTCAGTGGTGCATCTTTTTGAGCAGCTCGTGCAGTCGCCCTTGCATCATGCGCGCCATGGCTTCGTAGTAACGCGCCGCCTTCTCCGCATCGTTGTTACGTCGCACGGGCCGCTGCTTGTGAGCAGAGCCGCGACGGCGAGCTCTCAGCGCATGAACAACGTCCATGCCGATTTCGAGCGAGGCATCGTCGCCCAGGATGCTCGCGACCATCATGACACCCAACTGGGTGAACGCGAGCGCGGGCTGACTATCGAGCCGGCCGCGAGCGTAGCGCCTGGACAGCTTGAAATAGGCCGGCGATTTCAGCACCCACAGCTTGCCGCCGATGCGTTTATAGAACGTCCGCAGGCTGATGCCGAGCACGGCAGCCAGATCGGCATCCCTGATCGCCTTGCAACCGTCCACGGTAATGACGCGAGACGCGATGGCGCTCGCGTCCACACGTCCCGGCTTGCGTGCGCGCGTCATGCGACGTTCCCGCCGCATGACGCGGCTGCTAACGCGCGTTGCTTTGCTCGAGCACGTCGAGAATTCGAATCACGAAGCGCTGTTGCGTTTTGCTCAGCGCCTGCAACCGCTCGGCGTGACGCATCGCCCTCGGCGACAAGCGCCCCTTGGGAACACGCGGCAGCTTGGACATCCCCACCATATCCTCGACGGACACGGCGAATACCTTGGCGATCTTGGTGAGGATGAGCACCGATACCCGGCGTTCGCCGAGCTCGTATGCAAACACCGCCTGTTGTGAGACCCCAATGGCGCGGGCCAGTTCGGCCTGGGTCATGCCTCTGGATTTGCGCAACATCGCGACGTGCGCCCCGAGGGATTTGAAATATGCGCGGCTTTCGTGCTTGATCACAATTCCGAGCTTCCATCGTTGTTTCTTCCCTAAATATACAAATCCTGTTTCAGGATGGAACATGAATCCATCGAGGTTGTCGAGCGTCACTATCCGCTTCGTGAACGTTAGCAAACGAATTTCTCGTTGGTTTCCATACATCTTAGTTTGAATATTTGTTTCGCAGTTGTCAGTGCCCTTTTTTTCGTTGAAACATCAAAAGGCGCGAGTTTGCGCAAATCGCTTTCATCGCTACGGCGCGGAGTTTCTCACGGAGCGGATCGATGCAGCTATCACCGCGCATGGCGTCCCGCGGTTCCGCGCCGGAGAGGCAATCCGCGCGCATTTGCGCGCCGCTTCACACGGCGGGCCGCCTCGTCGATACTCCGCTTCTTCGCGAAGAGGGGACCACAGACGTGAAAGATTTGAGCTTCAGCGGCTTTCTGGTGCGGGTAGTACTGTCATTGATACTCGTGCTGCTGACCTTCAACCCGAGCGGCTATTCGTATGTACACATGGTGGCCGACGGTTTTCCGAGCATCTCGCCGGTCGAGGCGGTGCTTGGCCTGCTGCTGCTGATCGGCTGGATCGTCTTCCTGGGGGCGACCCTGAAGTCCATCGGCCTGTTCGGGATGGTGCTGGCACTGGCGCTGTGCGCCGCACTGATCTGGCTCATTGCCTCGTGGGGCTGGGTGAGCCTGGACAACACAAATGCGCTGGTCTGGATCGGCCTGGTGGTGCTGGCGCTGATCATGGCCATCGGCATGGCCTGGGCCCATCTCTACCGTCGCTGGACGGGCCAGACGACGGTGGATGAGGTCAATGAGGGTCAATGATCAGTCGATGCGGATCGCAGCAGCATCGAAGGGCTCGTTACGCTGGAGCGGTGACGATGACGTTCCAGGACAGCGGCTTCAGCTTGGCGCTGACCACACCTTTTTCGATGGAAACGTCGGTGCGCTCCTTCGGCGCGACTGCATTGGGCGAGTCCTTGGTGTTGGTGGCCTTGATGTCGCTGTGATGCAGCTCGCTGGCCAGCGACACCTTGCGCCCCTCACCCAGGCCACGCAGCTCCACCTCCAACTGCATTTCATCGGTCGCGCTGCGATTCAGTGCAAGGATGGTCACCGCACCGGTGTCCGGATCGTGAATGACGCTCGACAACAGCAGTGACGCATTCGGATGCGTCTTGGTCGAGAACGTCTCGGACTGCACCTTCGTGCGCAGCACCTGCCCGCGTGCGTGACGCGAAGCCTGCGCGAACGGATGGAAAATCGTCTGACGCCACGCCGCGCCGCCCGTCTCGGTCATGATCGGACCGATGACATTGACGAGCTGCGCGAGACAGGCCGCCTTGACGCGATCGGCGTTGTTGATCATGGTGATCAACGCGCCGCCGACTACCAGTGCGTCCTCGAAGTTGTAGATCTCTTCGATCAGTGGCGGCGCCTTGGGCCAGCCCGGTTTGCGCAGATGGGCCGGCGTGTGCGCCTTGTACCAGACGTTCCACTCGTCCAGCGACAGCATGATGCGCTTCGGGGAGCGCCGCTTCGCGGCCACGGCATCGGCGATCGCGGCGACTTCCTTGATGAAGGAGTCGAGGTCTTCGATGACAGTGAAGAATTCCTGGATGTCGTTGCTGTCATTGCGGAAGTACGCGTGCAGCGAAATGAAGTCGACTTCGTTGAAACAGTGGTCGAGCACTTCATACTCCCACGACGCGTAAGTCGGCATCGCCCGCTGCGATGACCCACACGCGGCCAGTTGCAGATCGCCGTCCACCCAACGCATGACTTTTGCGGTTTCCTTAGCGACACGGCCGTACTCCTGCGCGGTTTTCTGACAGATTTGCCACGGGCCATCCATCTCGTTGCCAAGACACCAGAACTTGATGCCGTGGGGTTTTTCGTAACCGTGCGAACGGCGCAGGTCCGAGTAGTACGTGCCGCCCGGATGATTGCAGTACTCGAGCAGGTGACGCGCCTCGTCGGGGCCGCGCGTGCCGAGGTTCACGGCAAACATCGGCTCGACATCGGCGGTACGACACCAGGTGATGAACTCATTCGTGCCGAACTCGTTGGTCTCGGTCGAACCCCACGCGAGATCGAGCCGGGTCGGGCGCTGCTCTTTCGGCCCCACGCCATCTTCCCAGTTGTAGCCGGACAGGAAGTTGCCGCCGGGATAACGCACGATGGTCGGACCCAGCTCGCGCGTCAGCTCCAGCACGTCCTGACGAAAACCGTCCTTATCCGCAGTCGGATGTCCGGGCTCGTAGATGCCGCCGTAGACACAGCGCCCCATGTGCTCGACGAAGGTGCCGAACACCCGCCGATCCAGCTCGGAGATGACGAAGTCGCGGTCGACGACAATGCGTGAAGTGAGCATGACGATGATCCAGTCAGTTAGAGAAGATGAAACAGCAGATCGTTGACCCGGTGCTCGGCATCGGCGAGCGCGGCGTCGACGGATTTGTGGCCGGTGATGGCGGCAGCCATTTCCTCGCCGATGATGTCCTGCACGGGGAACTGGCGTTGCACGGCCGAGGGCAACGGCGCACCGGTGGAGGAGATTTTCGCGATCTGGCTACGATGCGGCAGCGCATTGAAGCGCTCGCTCTCGATCACGGCCTGGTACGCCGGCAAATGCCCGGTGCGCGACCATTCGAAGTCGTTGTCGGCGAAGAACTTCAGGAATCGGAAGATCGCGTCGCGCTGCTGCGGCGTGCGCTCCTTTGCTGGCATGACCCATGCGTGACCATCGATGAACGTGGCGTCGCGCCCATAGAGCTGTGGCCACGGCATGACCGAGTAGCCATTCGACAGCGGCCGATCCGCCTTGCGCGACTCCGCATCGAAGTCACCGATCATCCAGGTGCCCACCAGGTACACGCCACCGGCACCATTGATGAAGCCATTGGTGGCGGCCGCGTAATCCTGGTTTTTCGTGGTGAGATCTTCGACGTAGATCTGCCGGAACATCTCCAGAACCTGCTTCACTTCCGGCGATTGCAGCTTCACACGCTGCGGATCCGCGAAGAAATCGAAGCCCTGCTGCATCAGCAGCGTGTACAGATTGCGGCTGTAGGCTGCCCGTTCATTCGCGAGCGCTTGCACCAGGTAAGGCTTGCCCGTCGCTTGCTTGAACTGCCGCGCATGGGCCAGCAGCTCTGCAGGGCTGCGTGGCAGGATCGGCTTGCCATCCTTCACCAGGCCGGCCTGCCGGAAATAGTTCATGTTGATGTGCCACAGCGGCGCCCAGTTATCGATGGGCAAGCCATAGATCTCGCCTTGTTTGCTGACACTGGCGAGGCTCGCCGCCGTGAACCCGTTCGGATCCACCCCGACCGCGCGCAGCTCGTTGCCGAGCGGCTCGAGCAGCTTTCTCGATTGATAATCCGAAATCGCCGACAGGTGCATCGTGACCAGATCGGGCGGATCGCCAGACGCGAGCTGCGCAGCCAACTGGTTGTAGCCCGGCCAGGCTACGGGGCTCACCCGCACTTTCACATCGGGATTCTGCGCGCTGAATTCGTTGATCAGCGTCGTCATGATCCCGCACTCGCCTTCCGCATTCCCGACATCGGTGCGATTGCCGTACTCGGCCTTGCACGTGCCGAAGAAGCGCTGCACGACGATTTCGTTCGGCGCCTGGCGCACGCCACAACTTGCGAGCACGACGCAGCCCAGCAGTGTCGCAAGCAAGCGCCTCATGTCGCCGCTCCGGACACTGCCCGTACGATGTACTTCTGGAAGAACATATAAACGATGAGGATGGGCAATCCGGCGAACACCGCCTGCGCCATCAGGTAGCCGAGGCCCGCCGACTCCGCGAAATTCATCTGCGTCGAAGCAATACCCACCGTGAGCGTGTACATCTGCTCGTTGGTGCCCGATACCAGCGGCCACCAGTAGTCATTCCACGCATGCAGGAAGGTGAAGATGCCGAGCGTCGCCTGCGCCGGCAGCGTCATCGGCAACAGCACGCGCCAGAAGATCTTGAAGCGCGACGCGTTGTCGAGCATCGCCGCTTCATCGACCTCGGTTGGAATCGCCTTGAAATACTGCGTCATCAGGAACACGCCGAATGGCGCCGACATGCCCGGCAACATCAGGCCCGCGTAGGTGTTGTGCAGATCCAGATCGCTGAACAGCTGATGCCGCACCAGGATCACCGCCTGCTCGGGAATCGCCAGCCCGAACAGCACCAGCACGAAAATCACATTGCGACCCGGAAACTCCAGACGCGCGAAGCCGTAGCCAGCGAGCGACGAGAGCGCCAGCACGCCGAGACTCATGCCCACCGAGACGATGATGCTGTTGAGCAGCCAGCGGAACACGCCCGAGCCGATCAAGATGTCGTAGTAGTTCCGCAGCGTCCACGGCGCTTTCAGCACCGAATTGGTATCGACCAGCAGCTCGGCATTGCTCTTCAGCGACAGTCCAACGGCCCACAGCATGGGCAGGACCATCACGATGGCGAGCGCAATCGTCGCCGCGAGGATCACTCGATCGCCGAGACGGCGACCAACCGCGCCGGATGCAAGCTGCGCGGCCATCAGAACGCCTCCTTGCGACGCGCGACGAAGTACTGAGCCATCGCGGCGATCGCAATGAGACCGAACAGGATCTGGCCCGCAGCGACCGCATAGCCTACGTCCCAACGGGTGAAGCCCACTTCGAAAATGAACAACACCAGCGGGCGCGAGGCGTTATTCGGTCCGCCTTGCGTCATCAGGTACGCCTGACCGAACAGCTGGAACTGCAGCACCACTTCAATGATCACGACCAGCGCGAACGTGCGGCGGATCGAGGGTAACGTGACATTCCACAGCGTCTTCCAGCGCCCTGCATTGTCCAGCGCCGCGGCTTCGTACAACTCGCGCGGCACCTGTTGTAGCGCGGCCAGGAACAGCATCATCGGCAGGCCGATACACCACCAGATAGTTGTGATCGCAATCGCTGGCAGCGCGAGATCCGCATCACTCAGGAATGCGACCGGCTGTTTACCGAACGCTTCGAACAGATTCGCGAGGAATCCGCCATCCGGTGCGAACACCACCTTCCACAGCAAAGTCACGATCGTCACCGACAGCACGGACGACGAGAAGAACACTCCGCGCAGGAAGGCGGCGGTGCGTGTCGTCCGATTCAGCGCCAGCGCCAGTCCCAATCCGATGATCGCCAGTGCCGGCACGGTGAGCAGAATGAAATAGAACGTGTTGCCGACGGCGCCGATGAACACCTTGTCATTGGACAGGCGAACGAAATTCTCCAAGCCGACGAAGCGACTGCCACCGAAGAAATCCGCCTTGTGCAGGCTCAGCCAGAACCCGGCGAACAGCGGATAGACGAGCAACGTCACATATAAGAACAGGAACGGCGCCACATAGAGCATGTGACTCCAGCGGCTCTGCTGCGCTCCGGCGCGCGCGGACTGAACGCGCGTGTGGCCCAGCTCGCTCAACTGACCGGCCGCGGCACTCACGTGGTGCCCCCATGCAGCGCTGCGGGATGAACGCGCACTTGGTTCAGGTCGCTCAATCGACTGGCGACGATGCTCACGTTGCGCTCCCGTCCAGCACTGCGTGATGGCCTCGGTCTTGATCATCGAACAGATGCACACCGCCGCCGTCGATCTTCACGCCGACTGAGTCGTTGATGGCGACGCGGCTGTTCCCCGCATCCTCGGCCACGATCGTTGAGCCATCAGATAGCCGCACGTACACGAGCGTCCGATCGCCCAGCCGCTCGACGAACTGCGCGACACCCGCCGTCTCGCCCTGCCCGACCGGACAGATATCGAGCGACTCGGCCCGGATACCCAGTTTGAACGACTTGGAAGCCGGCAACGAAGACGCTTCGATGCGCGTCGTGACGATCGCACCGTCCGGCAAGCGCGCCGCTACGAAGCCGTTCGGTCCATCGCTCAACTCGACCGGCGTGAAGTTCATGGCCGGCGTACCGACGAATCCGGCGACAAACGCGGTCGCGGGCCGCGAGTAGATCTCCATCGGCGTGCCGATCTGCTCGATCCTGCGGTTGTTCATCACGACGATGCGATGCGCGAGCGTCATCGCTTCGACCTGATCGTGCGTGACGAAAATCATCGCCGCATCGACGCGCTGATGAAGCTGCGCGATTTCCAGGCGCGTGCGCACCCGGAGCGCCGCATCGAGATTGGACAGCGGCTCGTCGAACAGGAACAGCTGCGGCTCTTTGACGATGGCGCGACCGATCGCGACTCGCTGGCGCTGGCCGCCGGAAATCTGTCCGGGCTTACGCTCCAACAGATGCGTGATCTCGAGCATCTTGGCCGCGGCGGTGACGCGGTTGTCGATCTCCGCTTCGGGCAGTCGCACGTTGCGCAGGCCGAACGACATGTTTTCGCGCACCGTCATGTGCGGATAAAGCGCGTAATGCTGAAACACCATNGCGACGCGCCGCTCGCCCGGCGGCAGCCGATCGACGCGGCGGTCGCCGATCCAGATCTCGCCGGCGTCGACCGACTCCAGGCCGGCGATCATGCGCAACAGCGTCGACTTGCCGCAGCCCGACGGCCCCAGGAACACCATGAACTCATGCGGCCGGATACTCAGGGACACGTCGTCGATGACGGTCGCGGCCCCGAAGGTCTTGGTGACGTTCTTTAGCTCGATGCCGGGCATGAGAAATGGAGAATCAGGAAGGAGGTGGGAGCGCTACGCCTGCACGGTCGGCCAGCCATCGGCCGTCCATTCGATGGGCGCGATGCGCAGGGTCGGTCGGCCGTCGTGTTCCGCGTCGTATGCGTGATACACCAGATAGTCACGATCGCGGTCTCGCAAAATCGCCTGATGCCCCGGACCCCTGAAGCGACGGCTGCCTTGAAGCACGACCGTTCCATAGCCGCCCATTTGGGACTTGCCGTCGCGTCCGACGTAGGGCCCGGTCACATCGCGCGAGCGTCCGACGACGATGTAGTACGAGCTGCTCGCACCTCGACAGCAGTAATCGAACGATGTGAACAGGTAGTAATAGCCATTGCGCTCGATCATGAACGGCGCTTCGATGGCACCTGGCGCGTTCTGCGGCGCTGGCCGCGAAGCGAGGGAATATTTGCGCGAGTCGTTCGGGAACGGTTTGCCGGTCGCCGGATCGAGCGGAAACAGCTTGATGCCGCTCCAGAAACTGCCCAGGCACAGCCAGTGCCTGCCGTCGCGATCGATCAGGTGGTTCGAATCGATCGCGTTGAAGTCGTCGCCGCGCTCGGACTTCACCACCAGACCGCGATCCTCCCATTTGAAATCCGGGGAAGCACGATCCAGCGTCTTGTTGGTCACCAGGCCGATGACCGAATGATTCGAGCCGAACGTGGAGCACGAGTAGTACAGGTGATACTGCCCGTTGAAATATGCGATATCGGGCGCCCACGTGCCGCGAGTGCCGGGCACAGCCTGCTGCGCCCATTTGGGAATCTCATCGAACACGCGACCGTGCAGCTGCCAGTTCACCAGGTCCCGCGACGTGCGCCAGGGCAGCAGTCCGGTAGGATCGTTCGCCTGACCGGTGCAGAACAGGTGATATGTGTCGCCCTGCTTGATGATGCAGGGGTCGTGCACCGGCGAGAGGTCGCCGGCCAGCCTGTCGTTGAGCGTGGCCGGACGCTCATCGGCACGAGCAGGCCCCCAAACGCCGGCGGACCAGCCGAGCGTCGATCCCATGAGCAGCGAGGCGCGCAGCAGGTCGCGCCTGTGAACGTTCACGCCGGACACGTGAATCTCGACTCGCCGTCGCAGCTGTACATGGATCCCCCCGCTCAATCTGGCTCGTCCGAGCAATATACTCAGACAATTTCATGGTAGCGATTTTTGATTTGTCAGGCAAATCGGCCGGGCCATTGTGCAGAGCGCAAGGTGGCCGGCGCAATCGCAATGCGCACTTCGGTGCAAATCAGTGCAGATCCTGCGAAATCGGCGTCGGCGTGCGTAAACTACTGTCTTAGTTAAGGGCGCCGGGCATGGACCTGCCGCGTCTCGAGGAAAGCATCGATGTCGAGCAAAAAATCATCAGCGGCGAGGGCCAATGCACGAGCCCGACGCAAGTCGTTGCGGCTGCACGGCACCATCGCCCGTGACCTGGGAGTCCTGATCGTCTCGGGCCGTTACAAGCCCGGCGACATCCTCAACGGCGAGATCGATGCGAGCGATCGGCTGCAGGTGTCGCGCACTGCGTATCGCGAAGCGGTCCGCATCCTCGCCGCGAAAGGGCTGGTGGAATCGCGGCCGAAAGTGGGCACGCGCGTCAGCCCGCAGGCCCGCTGGCACATGCTCGATCCAGACGTGCTGTCCTGGATTTTCGAGTTCGAGCCGGACGACACGCTGCTGGCCAACCTGTTCGAACTGCGCAAGATCGTCGAGCCCGAAGCCGCCGCGCTCGCAGCCCTGCGCCGGACCGACGAAGAGCTCAAAGCCATGGAAAAGGCGCTCGAAGGCATGGCCGCGCACACGCTCGCCAGCGAAGCGGGCCGGCTCGCCGACCAGGAATTTCACTCCGCGATGCTGCGCGCGAGCGGCAATGCTTTCATCGTGTCGCTGACCAGCGGCGTGGGAGCCGCGGTGTCGTGGACCACGATCTTCAAACAGCGGCACAACCCGCTTCGCCGCGATCCGATCCCCGATCACCAAAAGGTATACGAGGCGGTCAAAGCATCGGACCCGAAGGCCGCGCACGCGGCGATGTTGAATCTGGTCGAGCTGGCCCAGCTGGACACGACCAACTCACGCAAAGCCAAACCTGCCAAGGCCGCGGCTTCCGCTCGCGGCTGAGCCAGCCCCGAAACGCCGGTCCGATCGCGGCCGGCTGGGCGGGTTCCCCTCACGGGCCCTGGATTTTGCATCCGAGCCCCCACTTTCGTTGCGTAGTGCCGAGATGCCGAAGGCACGACGCAGGCGCAGGACCGGCTCTTGCTGATATCCGCCTCGGATGTCTTAATGCCGGCGGCGTTGTTAGCGCTACCTCGTCCCCGGGGCGACCCGGCATTGCCCGCCGTGCCGCAACTGGGATAATGTCTGAGTAAATCAACGGAACAAGTTTAGGCGGAGAACTCCCATGCCCCTGACCGGTCAGCTATTCATCGGTCGCGAACGCGTCGCGACCGCTCAAACCTTTCGCGCGGCCAACCCCACTACCGCCTCCCTGATCGACCCGCCCTTCAGCTCGGCCGGCGCCGCCGAAGTGGAGCGCGCCTGCCAGCTGGCGAGCGAAGCTTTCGATCAATACCGCGCGCTCGATAGCGAGACGCGCGCGAAATTTCTGGAGACCATCGCCGATCGCATCATGGCGTTGGGCGATGAGCTGATCGAGCGCGCCCATGCGGAGTCCGGCCTGCCGATCGCTCGATTGACCGGCGAGCGCGCCCGCACCGTGGGTCAGCTGCGCCTGTTCGCCGATGAATTGCGCAAAGGCGGCTGGCAGGGCGTGCGCATCGATCCGGCGATGCCCGATCGCAAGCCGCTGCCTCGCGCCGATCTGCGTCAACGCAAAGTCCCGCTCGGCCCGGTCGTCGTGTTCGGCGCCAGCAACTTCCCGCTCGCCTTCTCCGTTGCCGGTGGCGATACCGCCTCGGCACTCGCAGCTGGCTGCCCGGTCATCGTGAAAGGTCACTCGGCGCATCCGGGCACCAGCGAGCTGGTCGCGCAAGCAATCAGTGAAGCCGTCGCGCAGTGTGGCTTGCACCCGGGCGTGTTCTCGCTGTTGAACGGTGACAAGCGCGACCTGGGCGCAGGCTTGGTGGCCGATCCACGCATCAAAGCGGTCGGATTCACGGGCTCGCGCGGTGGCGGCGTGGCGTTGATGAAGATCGCAGCGGCTCGCCCTGAACCGATCCCCGTATACGCTGAAATGAGCAGCGTGAACCCGGTGCTGTTGTTGCCCGGCGCGCTCGCGGCTCGCGCCGAAGCGCTCGGCAAAGAGTTCGTCGCTTCGCTCACGCTCGGCTCGGGTCAGTTCTGCACCAACCCCGGCCTGGTGTTCGCGCTCGAAGGCCCGCACGTCGATGCGTTCATCGCATCCGCGGCCGCTGCGCTCGGCGGCACGGCGCCGCAGGTGATGCTGACGGCTGGCATCTTCGATGCGTTCCAGAAAGGCGTCGATCGTCTCGCCAACCAGAAAGGCGTGAAGACGATTGCGCGCGGTGGCGAACCGCAGGGCAAGAACTGCGGTCGCGGCGCATTGTTCTCGGTGGCCGCGAGCGAGCTGACCACGGAAATCGCCGAAGAAGTGTTCGGCGCTTCTTCCATCATCGTCCGCTGCGCCAACGAAGCAGAGCTGATCGGCGCGCTGGAGAAACTCGAAGGCCAGCTCACTGCCACACTGCATGTCACCGAGCAGGACTACGCGATCGCGCAGAAAGTCATGCCCACTCTCGAACGCAAGGTGGGCCGCATCCTCGCGAACGGCTGGCCGACCGGCGTCGAAGTCTCGCACGCCATGGTTCATGGCGGCCCGTACCCGGCGACGTCCGACAGCCGCACCACTTCGGTGGGCACGCTCGCCATCGAACGTTTCCTGCGCCCGGTCTGCTACCAGGACATCCCGGACGCACTGTTGCCGCAGGTGCTGAAGCGTGATGCCCAGGCGTCGCTGCCGCATCGGTTCGATGGCGTTTACCGGAGCTAATAAATGAGTTTGCGCTTGATACAGGTGCGCGCTGCCGACGGGCAGCGCTGCGTAGCCGCCATCGACGACAGTGGTGTCGCCCGTAAAGTCAAGGATTGCGCCAGCACGTACGAGCTGGCGCGCTTGGCACTGAGCAGCGGCACCACACTGGAGAAGTGCGTGGCTGCGCGACTCTCCGATGAACGGTTCGATCTGGAGGAGCTGCAGACGTGGAATCGTCTGCTCGCTCCGATCGATCATCCGGACGTCGCGCACCTGCATCTCACCGGCACCGGCCTGACGCATCTCGGCTCGGCCGAAGGTCGCGACAAGATGCACAAGGCCGCCGCCGGCGGCACGCTCACCGACTCGATGCGCATGTTCAACATGGGCCTGGAAGGCGGCAAACCCGCCGCCGGCCAGGTCGGCGTGCAGCCCGAGTGGTTCTACAAGGGCGATGGCTCGTGCGTGGTCGGCACAGGCGAGGCCCTGCCCTCCCCCGATTTCGCGCTCGACGGCAGCGAAGAGCCGGAGATCGCGGGCATTTATCTCATCGACGCCGCGGGCAATCCGCGGCGTCTCGGTTTCTGCCTGGCCAACGAGTTCTCGGATCACATCACCGAGCGTGGCAACTACTTGTGGCTGGCGCATTCCAAGTTGCGCCATGCCGCGCTGGGTGCCGAACTGCTCGTGGGTGATCTGCCAGCCGATGTGCGCGGCATGAGCCGCGTGCTTCGCGATGGCAAAACGCTGTGGGAAAAACCGTTTCTCACCGGCGAAGCCAACATGTCGCACACCATCGCGAATCTCGAGCATCATCACTTCAAGTATCGATTGTTCCGTCGGCCCGGCGACGTGCACGTGCACTTCTTCGGCACGGCGACGTTATCGTTCTCCGAGGGCATCCAGACCAGGGAAGGCGATGTGTTCGAAATCGAAGCGCCGCCGTTCCGCCTGCCCCTGCGCAATCCTCTGAAGCGCAGCGAATCGCCTGCCGTGACCGTCAAGGCGCTGTAACACATGAGCCCGATCAAACTCGCCATCGTCGGCCTGGGAAAGATCGCGCGCGATCAACACCTGCCGTCGCTGGCCGCCAATCCGAACTATCGACTGGTTGCGGTCGCCAGCCCGAACAGCAAGCTCGAAGGCACCCCGACCTACCCGAACCTCGAGACCCTGCTGCGCGAACAGCCGGAGGTCGAAGCGGTGTCGTTGTGCTGTACGCCGCAAGTTCGTTACGAGATCGCGCGCTATGCGTTGGAACAGAACCGACACGTGATGTTGGAAAAGCCGCCGGGCGCGACCTTGAATGAAGTCGCCGGCCTCGTGGACCTGGCACAACAACGTCAGCTCGCTTTGTTTGCTACCTGGCACTCGCGCGAAGCCGCGGCCGTCGAGCCCGCGCGTGAGTGGCTCGCGAGCCGGAAGATTCGCAAGGTGCAGGTGATCTGGAAGGAAGACGTGCGCGTGTGGCATCCGGGCCAGGCGTGGATCTGGAAAGCGGGCGGGCTCGGCGTGTTCGATCCGGGCATCAACGCGCTCTCGATCATCACTCGCATCCTGCCGCAGCCGCTGGTGCTGAAAGACGCCGAGCTGCACTTCCCCTCGAATTGTGAAACGCCCATCGCCGCCGAGCTGACCCTGCAAGGTCCGGGCGGCCTGCCGGTGCGCGCGGAATTCGATTTCCGCCAGACCGGCCCGCAAAGCTGGGACATCGACATCGACACCGACGACGGCCGGCTGCTGCTTTCCAAGGGCGGCTCGGTCATGCACGTCGACGGTCGACAAACCGTGTCTGCGCCGGATCGCGAATACGCGATTCTGTACGCGCGTTTCGCCCCGCTGGTTCGCGAGCGTCGCATGGACGTCGATCTCGCCGCCTTCCGCCTGGTCGCCGATGCATTCATGTGCGGCCGGCGCTCCGTCGTCGATCCCTTCATCGAATAGAGGACAACAAGATGCCGATTCTCCAGGGGGCTATCCGCCTGACCGCCGCGCTCGGTCTGGCGACGCTCAGTTTCGTTCCTTTCACCGCCGGCGCCGCCGAGTCGAGCGCCGTCTCGGTGACCATTCAAGCCAACCAGCCGGGCGCCAAGATCGATCGCAATATCTATGGCCAGTTCGCCGAACATCTGGGCCATGGCATCTACGAAGGCATCTGGGTGGGTGAGGACTCCTCGATTCCCAACACGCGCGGCTATCGCAACGACGTGGTCGCGGCGCTGAAGAAGTTGAAAGTGCCCGTGGTGCGCTGGCCGGGCGGCTGCTTCGCCGACGAATATCACTGGCGCGAAGGCATCGGCCCGCGCGACCGGCGGCCGGTGAAAGTGAACACTCACTGGGGCGCGGTCGAAGAGCCGAATACGTTCGGCACGCACGAGTTTCTCGATTTCGCCGAACTGATCGGCGCCGACGCCTATGTGTCCGGCAACGTCGGCTCGGGCAGCCCGCAGGAGATGGCGGAGTGGGTCGAGTACATCACTTCGGACACGAAGTCGACGCTCGCCGAGCTGCGCCGGAAGAACGGCCGTGAAAAGCCGTGGAAGTTGCCGTACTTCGGCGTCGGCAACGAGACCTGGGGCTGCGGCGGCAACATGCGGCCGGAATATTTCGCCGACCTCTACAAGCAGTTCGCCACGTTCATCAAGGCGCCGAGCGACAACCGCCCGTTGAAGATCGCCAGCGGCGCGAACGTCGCCGACTATCATTGGACGGAAGTGATGTTGTCGCAGGCCGCGAAGCACATGGATGCTTATTCGCTGCACTACTACACCTTCCCAGGCCGTTGGGAGAACAAAGGCCCCTCGATCGGCTTCACCGAAGACGCCTGGGCGTCGACGCTGACCCACGCTGTGCGCATGGAAGAGCTGGTGAGCAAGCACTCGGCCATCATGGACAAGTACGACCCGGACAAGAAGGTGGGTCTGTACGTCGACGAGTGGGGCACCTGGTACGACCCGGAACCGGGCCGCAACCCGGGCTTCCTGTACCAGCAGAACACGCTGCGTGATGCACTGGTCGCATCGCTGACGCTCGACATCTTTCACCGCCACGCGGACCGCGTGAAGATGGCGAACATCGCGCAGATGGTGAACGTGCTGCAGGCGATGATCCTGACCGACAAGGAGAAGATGACGGTCACGCCGACGTATCACGTGTTCGAGATGTACATCCCGTTCCAGGACGCGACGTCTCTGCCGGCGGAAGTTCAGTCCCCGACGTATTCGCGCGGCGAGTGGTCACTGCCGCAGGTATCGGTGTCCGCTGCGCGCGATACGAATGGAAAGTTGCAGATCGCGTTCACGAACGTCGATCCAAACAAGGGCGCGACGGTGTCGACGAAGATCAACGGCGTGAATGTGAAGTCGGCTTCGGGTCGCATCCTGACCGCGTCTGCACTCGATGCGCGCAATACGGTTGATAAGCCGGATGCGGTGAAGCCGGCGCCGTTCAAGGCGTCCAAGAAAGGGAACGAGCTGCGGGTGGAGTTGCCGCCGAAGTCGGTGGTCGTACTCGCGGTTGAATAAGCCGGTGGTTCGCAGTGCCGGGGTGGGATCTCCTTCTCTCCCCGGCACGGCTCGGTGGTTCGCGACGCCGCGGTCGGGATCTCCTTCCCTCCGCGGCATGGCTCGG
>Ga0065721_10051122_pt1 | contig 16225 bp, 18 predicted proteins | sample Mesricmetagenome_FD_59108 | JGI IMG/M metagenome (GOLD analysis project Ga0065721, IMG submission 59108) | Mesophilic microbial community from rice straw/compost enrichment Sample: eDNA_1 v2 (version 2) | ecosystem: Engineered > Solid waste > Grass > Composting > Bioreactor | place: USA: Davis... | reverse complement strand
CTATATAAAAGTATACATTTGCATTTACTTTGTAGACAACTCCCATGCACATGTAGACATCCCATTTCAACAAACCCTTGAAATATCAAGCGAATCCATCACATATAACTATGATGTACCAATTCCTTGGTTCATCATAGTTATATGTGATTAAAGAGCTTTCCTTGAAGTAACGAAACCAATTTTATTTTTCAAATAGTCGTGATCTTGCTTCCATAGTGTTTTATCTTCTAAACCAATTAATTTTATAATCTCTTCATCTGTTTTTCCTTGGTTTCGCATCTCTCGCGTGATCTGTATGACTTCTACTTGACTGACAGTGGCTTTTTCGTATATGTCCATTGTGCTGTATATAGTTGCCCAAAGACCAGAATGCTGAATCATATGGCAATGGTTGCATATCGTTTCTAAGTTATTGAAGTTGTTATTTCTTGGATTACCATCAACATGGTGCACGTGAAGAAACCGTGTATTATCTGTTATATATCCGCAATAACTACAGGTATGGTCATCACGTATTAGCACCGCTTTTCGGGTATTTTTCCATTCGGTCGATTGCATAAACTTTTTGTCATCCTCGGTTCGCCAGGTCACTTCGAAAGACAATACAAGTGGATGTCTCGCTGGCTTTGGTACCTCTCCGGCGTTTTGCTGCCGGGCAGCTTCTAACATTTCCTCCGGTTTTAGAATGCGAGTACGTGGCATAGTTCGATACAACCGCCTTTCCTACTTTTTCTAAATTTTTGTCACCAGACACCTTTCGGCGGTCATCTAGTTGTATGACAGCTACCATGTTTGTATCCATAGTATAAATCTCTTCTGGGAAAGTGAGTATAGTGCTGCTCGGACTGCATTTGGTTCTCTCTGAGAGAGCCTACACAAGGTATCAATTTTGAGCGTTCCTTCTTTCAATCGAAGCAAATTAAATAAGATCCTAAGTATTTTTCTCTCTGTGTCTGGAAGGTAAGGTATCAAGTTCATCCACTCCTACAAGAACGTATGTTCTTAAAGAGTAGCATGCGATATTTCAAGGTTCAAGGCTACTCTTCTTCAACAGCGCCAGATTGGTAGTCCTAGAGCTCTAGTTATAATACAACCTCATTAATAGTTTTAGCAAAAATTTACTTCAGAAATCCACAAAACGCATGGTACAATCTGCTAATATTATTATTTTTTTATAAGGGGAGTTCTTGAAATGAAGATCATGAAGTCTTTTATTTTATTATCGATCCTGGGAGCTGCACTGGTGGGTTGTTCTACAGAATCAGAAAATACTACTCAGCCGGTCACTGAACAAAAAAGCGATGTCACTGAACAACAACCAGCTGACAAACAAGAATCAGCAGAACAATCAAAAGACGAGAAAAAAGTTGAAGCAAAAGAACCTGAGCAAAAAGTTGAGGAACAGGCTCCTGTGAAGGAAGAGGAATCCAAAGAGGAAACAAAGCAAATAGATTGGCAAGCGCAGTTAAAGGATATAGCCAAGTCTGAAGGAACACCAACCGAGAAAGCCACTAACATAGAGCTTTTAGCGAGGCAGTATGCGAAGACTGTCGCCGCTGATGAAGTGTCTGAGTTCGCGAACTACATTGTCAGCGAATATAAGGATAAGAACTATTTGCATGACATCAATGATTCTACATATATGCTAACGAACATCTTTAAATCGGTTGTTGTTGAAAAGTATTATGACGACGAGGCTTTACAACCTATCGATAAGTTCGCATTTGATTTCTATCAGAACACTAAGTACACCTACCGCGGGGCTGATGCAGTTGACAGCGATTCTGTTAAATCAAACGAGAATCAAATGGATAAAGCCTTGAAAGAAATCGGTTAATAGAGATATAGTGGAGCCATCGTCTTATGACAATGGCTCCACCTTTTTTTAATACAGACCTAAACGATGCATAATCGTAATAAAGCGATAAAAGGTATAGCTGCCGCTCTTTGGCGTGTCAATCAACTTAGACTTTACTGCTGCAGCTACTGCATCAGTTGCCCATGAAGGACATGCCATATTCTCTCTCTCTTCCAGCTCTCTAATACGAGCTTCTTGTGCCTCACATTTCGAAGCAAGTGTGCTTACCTTCTCCATTAGTTCTGCATATTGTACTGCTGTCATTTCGTCTACCTCCCGATGAAAAATCCAATATTGATTTGCCTCCATTTTGAAGACAGCTTCCTTGGAGCTTACCTTACCATCATTGCGAATCCCTTGATCGATGAGCCCATCCGCTCCGTATTTTCGGTTGTCCATATTTGGATCGTGTACATCGATCCATGCGATACCGTTCTTAATATTGCAACCGACAAGCAAAATGAAGTGTCCTGCACCGGTGAAGTGACCCTTTCCCATCGATGCCACGACTAGATTCCCATTCATAAGCTCAGACTTCACAAGATCAATGCTTCCAGTTTGAGTGACCGCCACCCCGAATTGCTTCGCAATGTTGGCGAAGAACCCCCATGCCGTACCCCTGTCATAGGTTCGATAACCTTTAGAAACAGCGTACGCTGCCGCTTCTGTCGGCAATATCAAATGTCCAAGTGAACTCAGTGCCATAGCAGCAGATGTCGGACCGCATCCGGACGTGCCAATCGTCTGGTTCTTGTCTCCATGCGACGAATACATGATGTTACGCCAACGTAGATCTTCTTGGCTGTAATAAACCAGATTAGCCATTCCCGTTCTCTCCTTTCCCTGTACCTGGTGGCATTAGTGCCTTCTGATGCATCTGGCCGGCAGCTGCAGCAACCAGGAATGCATTGGCGAACGACAACGCATATAGCCTCCAATCGTTCGCTGTTGCTCCCGTAGCAAGCTGTGCGAGTGTTAGGATCGCCCAAGCAACAAAGACCGCCAGCACATCCGTTGGCAGCCATGTCGCAAAGCGATCGACTAGCGTCTTGCAATATGCAATAACAAAGTAGGTCAGTAAAGAAGCTCCCCCCATTGCGGAGAGAGCTTCCCAATTAAATAGCTGTCCGGTTTCCATTAGTGCTCATCCTCCAATTTATCAATCCGCTTGTGTGCTTGCTTCCCAGACTCCTCAAGTCTGGTTACACGCTCAGCAAGCATGTCATACCTCTGTACCTGCGCCCGTTGCTCTAGCTTGATGTCTTCGATCCCGCGCTTGATATAATCCATGTCTGCCCTCAATACCGCATCCTTGCCAGCGTCCTGCGCCGTGTCTTGATGAAGTGAACGTGAACGCCCCGACCAGCCCAAGAGAATTCCGCTGAGTGCCGCAACAGCCGAAATACAAACGGCCACGACTGATGTATTCAAGCTCCCACCCCCATAAAATAAGCCCCGTCATCGTAATGGGGCCTTAACCATTCTGTTCCTCTCCAGCCTACGGAAGCAGATCCCGTCTGCCCTGCTCAATTAAGTAGGCATCAATACCCGCCTTCAGATCGGGACGACGACCAATTACAAATTCGTACGTATATGCACCGTCAATAATGCGATGCGCCATGTATGCTGCCATTAGATCATACCTCCTAAAATCAGATCATCGAGCGCTGACTGCATCAGGTCTTGTTTCTGCTGCGCGGCTGCTAACTCAAGTTCCAAACGAGCGATCTTCTGAGCAGAGGATTCAGGCTGAACGGTTCCGACAACGCGGAACCCGCCATCTTCATCCTGTTCTATGTCTCGATCTTCGAGAACCGCCCCAACTGGTAAAGGGTTATTCACGACTTCTTCATACTCAGCCTCGCTCACCAAGTTTCCATCTTCATCAAATTGTGGTGGCGTCTTCTCTACCGTTTGAATCTGATAGTCCCATGGCCCGATATTAATGACTTGTCCATCCAATATCACACAAGGTTTAATCATGTCTATACCGCCCTCCATCCTGTATTACCTGTGCCACTCTCCTTGATGTAAAGCGAGGTGCTTGCACCGCCATCTGTGCGTTGATAAATAGAGCCTACAGGTGCCGATACAACGCCAACTGGACTGCCGGAGCCAAGGTAGATCAGCGCGTTACCCGCATGGTAGACTTTATTGCCGCGATACGTAAATCCGTTATCCAGCGGAGAACCGGCTTCTACCGCAATCGAGGTGCCAGGCAGCGTATAATCGTACAAGGCAAATCGGTTATTAAGCGAGCTGTGCCCGAGGATAAACATGTCTATTCCAGCTGCATTCTTCATCCGTATACCGGTGGTCCCTGCAATATCAGCAGTTGGTTGAATCACCACGGAAGGATTGGCGTTTTTAATCGTTGGATTACCCGACATTTCGCCGCCTGCCTTTGGTAATGCGGCTGCTGCCACGTCATACGCCGATTTCACCGCGCTAGCAGTAGCGGCCAGCGATGTCGACGTACTGCTCGTTGATGTGGATAGCTGAACAGCACCTTTCGCCGAAGTCGTTCCGTCTGGAAGTTGAGCAGCTGCGACTTTGGAGTTGGCGTCCAGGCCAGCGTAACCGTTCGCCCCATTTCGTGTGCCTAGGTCAGCCACTAACACATACTCGCTGCCATGCTTGCCATCCAGCAAGTCAGCGTCTTGCCCGCTGCCTGCGCCGTCATTACCAGCATGCCAAACGGTATTGCCAATGTACTTGAAGTCGTTGGCGCCAGATGCAGGCGCGATTTCCAAAGCGGAACGACCATTCACTACGTCATATACACGCCAAGCATTAGTTGATGGGACGTGCCCCGTGATCCACTTTAAAATTCCATCCGCATCTAAGTTTTTCAGACCAATCGTCTGCGTCGATGTACTGGCTGAAGGTTTCGTGATAAAACCAGCCGTATTATTGGTAATCGTAATGCTGTCGGTTCCGTCCGTAAAGGCCATCTGCTTCCAGCCTCTCCAAGTCACACCGTCGAGGCAGTAGTTAGAGAAGACTCTGTTCGTTGTGTCTACTGCGTAAATGAACCCATACGGGCCGCCACCTTGCATAAATGAGATAGCGCGAATCGAGCTAGCGCTAGGCGTGTTTTGCACACTGCCCGTCGCATAAATTGTCTTGACGCCATTCCCTGCTGCAATAACAGCTGCTAGTAAGTCGTCTGTACTTGCCGTAAGGTCGATTATATTTCTTCCGGTATCTGTTGTAATTTTGCTCATTTGAGCAGCGGACTTTATTGCTGCCGTTTGAGCATCTGTGTAAGTCTTCGCGTCTGTAACTGCAGCTGTCTTCGTACTCGCTGTCTGCGTATCCGTGTAAGTCTTAGCGTCCGTTAGTGCCTGCGTCGCTTTCGCCTGTGAGCCAATTGTATTCTCAATCGAGATAAAAGGCTGCCAGTCTGCATTGGCGTCACGTTTGCAGCGGTACCATATTTGTTCCTGGCTCGTATCTGTTGTACTGGAGCTGCTGTGCATCCGATAAAAGTGTTGGAACCCCGTCTGCACCTTATCGATCGGATTGTACGTGACCACTACGCCAAATATAGCGTTACCCGTAAGTTCCGTTCCCCAAGATGCGCCGTTTCCGGCCGACGTGGAAATAAACATGATTGACGTACCCTTCGGATAGGCATCCGGCAGATCCGTCACGGCCTTAGCGTTCACTGACAGCATCGTTGACGATTCTAACAGGTACTGACCGAATGGGTCTGCTTCGGATTTCAGACTGGCGATTGCCGCATTAATCTTTGTCTGTGAACCGGTAGTTGTCTCCCTAGCATTCCAATCAGCACGCTCGGCTGCAGTAATATGTTTGACTATGTCAGCAAGATGGCTATCGAAGTCCGCTGCATCAGTAATTTGTTTCCAACGTACGGACGTGTCACTTGAACTGTAGATGCCCCAGTACGCTCGGTTTGCAGTGTCGATCCAAAGGAGATGGCCAATACTGGCTTGCGCAATCTGCCAGCCGCGGCCAGAGCTCGAAGATGGCATGCCAATCACACCAGGATTCGTATAGAACGTACAAGTGCGATAAGGGTTGATCTTTACAAGGAAATCTTCACCTGCAGCAATATTCACAACATGGGAGCCCGTATCCGAGGTGAAGGGCCACTTCTGCTTCCAACTCGCATCTACATAAGCTTTAGCATTAGTTTCTGCCGCTGACGCTTTCGATTGGGAACCGGTAGTTGTCTCCTTCGCATTCCAATCCGTACGCTCAGCAGCAGTAATATGTTTGACTGAATCCAGGGTGTGAGCTGTCAGTGATGACTGGACAGTGTCTACTTCTGCCTTTCTAGCAATATCAGCTGCGTCGACCGGCGCTGCCACCTGTGCACGCCCATTTGCGTCACGCTGTACAATGGCTGAAGCCGTAGCCGCTGAAGTTGATCCATGTGCTGAGCCGCTGATTATATGCGCATATACTGCCTTTAATGTAACTGCCGGAGCCATCCACCATGCTGACTCGCCCGAAAACTGTTTAATGATGTTGGCAAGTTTGCTCCACAGACGAGTTGGTGTATCGGCTCCCGAAGCAGCTGTTACTGTGTCATCGATCGTACGATTTCCGATCACTGTATCCGTAGCAGCTCCATTTGCTAACTGCCCGCTGCCAACCGCCTTATCCGCGATTTGTGCTTGTCCAACGGCCTTATCACCAATTTTCGCTTGTGTCACTGCTTTTGCAGCTAGTTTGGCCGTCGTTACTGATCCATCCGGATGATCAAGCACGGCACTTTGCATATGACTCTCGAATTCCACTCGACCAGCAAAAATCAGCGATTGGTCAATCACCGCCGACACATTGGACGAGCTGCTGAAGATGACGATGACATCAATGTATTTCTGAACGATATCCGGTCCTCCGCCAGCTGGAATATACTCCGCGCCAGCTCCTGCATTCGCGTATGCGTACAGGACCTCGCCTTCATCGGGATCGTTTGCAAATACGCCAAGCTCTCGGAAATAAAAGCCAACCGTGATATCTGTGTTCGTAAGGAACGAACCGATCGTGATCTTCCCATCGGATTGAGGCTTTATTTTATTAATCGTGAGCGATTTTTTTAAGCTGATTAGATTCGTCATCGCCACCATCTGTTGGCCGGATAAGGAGCCATCCCCGATCGCAAGCCGTGTGAATGCGATCTGAGCGCCAGCCTGCACTTTTGCAAGCAATGCACGGCCTTTATTCGTTACAATAAAACCGCCAAAAGCTGCCATTATGTCACCTGCTTCACTGTAATAAAGTCGCCGATATATATCGCGCCGCCAACATAAATGTCCACTTGTCCGCCGCTTGTAATCTCAATTGCCTCCAGCCAGCTTCGCGCATTTTTGACTGAATTGATGGCGGCAATAAATTCCGCCGCCTTGCTGGAATTGGCAGACGGATCGCTCGTCGTCACTTTGAAATAACCAGGCTGGCCTCCGTATTCGAACCATTCCAGCACTTGTCCGCTGCCGAATATGGTATTAATCAGCTCTTCGACCGCTGCCGGTGTTCCTTTACGTCTGTGCCATCCGAAACTGCTCTTGATCAATTGCCTGCGCTGGTCAAGCGGAAGCGTTGGATCGTAAAAGTCCACATGATATTGCCATGCCAATTCATCTGTTTCTTCTGATGATAAGGAATCCAATCGATTGACATAGCAAATGCGAGCGATTTCCGCCGTTACCGCCTGCAATTGTGTATCAATCGCTTGCGCTGCAGCATGAACTGCAGCATCCTCTCTCAAGCTGCTTGGCAGCAAATCAAGCAATGAAACGGACGAGAGATCAGTCATCGACGATCCCCCCATAAGTGACCGTGCTTGATGTTGCAATCGCAACCTCTGTTTTGCCGATCGAAGCAGATGATGGATTGGCTACCGTCACACGGTACGCACCGGCAGCCATCACACGTCGCACAAGCTCGGATGGGTTGATTCCCCTCCCGAGCTTCGACTTCTGCCACAAGATATAAGCATTGACCGCTTCGTTGACCGCAACTTGAATGGGTGCAGTATCCGAGCTATGGTCACGGTGAATGTAGTACGTGAGCGCAAGCGTGTAATTCACTATCGTCGGTGCAGCAACCGTCACCTTGTCTGTCAACGGTCGGACGGTCTTGGAACTACAAATAGCGTCAACGGCAGCCAGTATCTCCTGCCCTGGAATGTCGCCATTCTCCAGCAAAGGAACAATTCGAACCTCACAAGCTGCCGGCGAGGTAACCGATATATCAACGATCGATGGATTTGCTGTCATTGCCCAATATTTGTAGGCTCCCTCGGGTCCGGCCACGCTGAACGATTCCGGAGCCGATCGAATACGTTCACGGTAAGCATCATCCTCCTCTGTATCCGCCCCGCCAGCGCTGGTCGTCGTATTACTTACGCTCGCCACATAGCCAATCGGATCGACGATTACGTTGATCTGACCTGGTAAGTAATTGTTGCCGACCGTACCTGTCTCAGTGCATTGAACCGCTGCATCGCCAAACAGGCTGCCTGCGGAAATGTCGACAACGGCGATTGTTGCAAAATAAACTTTTGGATCGCTTGTTGTGCATACCCTAGTCCCTGCCGGAATGCGAACAGCGGCGAGCTGCGGTGCGGACAGTGTAAACCGCACCGTTGCTGTCGAAGCCTTCGCCGCTAATCGATCCGCTTCAATCATGGCCCCCATATGGTCCAAAACATCAGTGGGTGCATAACGAAGCAGGTTCGCCTTACCTGTTAAATCGATCAAAACACGTTGTTGGACAATGATAGCGGCCAAAGAATGCAAAAAGAGGCGAACAGGATCGGCAGGATAAAGCGTCCGATCTGTTAGCCCCTCGTATACCGAAACGATTTGATTTAGTATCTCTGACACGTCGCCACTCACAAAATCAATCTCTGGTAAATCTACGAGCGCCACCTAATCCACCTCCCCTAGATATACCGTAGGTACCAGTTTGCCATTTACAGCGTCCTCTTGAAACTCGACCCGCTCGACGCTAACACGAGGCTCGTAAAACGCAACAGCTTCAATGATTGCCGAAGTGAGCTGCACCTTCGCCAGCGGCAATGGTTCATCTAAAAACGAAGCGTCGATGCCAATCGAACGATTAAGAGGTACCGTGCCCTGCAGCGTGGTCAAAAGGATGCGTACATTCTGTACGATCTCTTCTGTCTTTGATGCAGGCGCGAAGGAAATTGGTGCTGATTCAATCGTTACCGTAATCATTTTTTCACCGCCGCTACATATTCTTCTAGGCTTACATTTGCCGTCGCTACGAGCAATTCACCATTTTTGCCGACGCTCAGCCAATTCTCTTCAAGCGAAGTGATCACCCATAAATTGACACCGAGCTTTTTCCCGCCGATCGTAAGTGCCATCGCCTTAGCCTTGCGTTCCAACTCAACGAGCTTGTCAAGTTCCTTACGTGGGTTAAGCCCATAATGAACATCGAACCGCATCGTAAAGGAGATTGAGTCCAGTCCTGGGCCGAGCCATTGCGTGAGCGGCTTTTGACCCTGCACATCATGCTTCGCCCATCGACCTGCATTCCTGCGGCTAAACTCATCAAAGGTCTGCATTGTCTTCTCGGTCACTGAAAAGACGGCTGATCCCAGCGCCCCGATCATATAGAGCCTCCATTAATGGTTCCAGTTGCACTAATGCGGCCATTAACCGTCAGATTACCGAGTATGGCGGTCTCCCCTTTATTCAAGAGAGGCGCTGCAGATGGGAAGTAGGAGCCGAGATAAAACCCCTGTAAATCCGATCCGTATATCAGGCAGACAGCCGGTTCCCCAACTGCAGGCAACGCGTACACACCTCCAAGCTTGACGATCGGAAGATCATGGCTTACCGCATCATCATAATTAGGAAATAGAACCTTCACCGTACCCTCCGACTCATTGACCGAGGATACCGTTCCCACTCTAATCTCCACTTGCTCACCACCCCAGCACTTTCCGAATTTCAATATCTGTGCGATACCCGCTGCCATCTACGGTGTGTACGGCACTATCGACGATGTATTTCCCGTTATACCTTCCCCAGCCCACGATATGAATTGTGACCCCTGCCGCCATCATCACGTTGCCTGGCATCGACAGACTTCCTCGCCCATACTCTTTGTTCTGCTCTCGAAGCCGGTTGCGAGCGATTCGCAGCCCTTCTGCTTCGGAACTGACGCTTTCCGTTATTTTTAAGATGGGGCCAGTCTTAGGAGCGCCAGGCGGTGTGTAGGTCACCTTATAGGTCTTGTTCTTCGCGTCAGTGTATGTAAGCTGACAAGCTCGATAAGCAGCAACAGAACTGCTCCAGTTGAACGAGAAGCTCGTCACATCCGACCGGTCAACATCGACGATCGGGGCCCGCTGTTCAAAGACAGACTCCTCGAAGATGACGAGCTTGCCGCCCGTGATCTTCAGTGCAGCCCCTTCCTTTTTGCATAAATCGAGAAGGAATGCCAGGTCCGTCTGACTACTTTGCGATAAACGATCGTAAAGTGGGTTATCAGAATGCTCATAGACAAGTTTCAACTTAGCTCGGGCGGCGATGTCCGCCGCAAGACTCTTGAGCCGAATCTTCTCCCATGTCTTGGTTCGCTTCTCACGCTTGATCGAAACACCGCCAGGCAGCGCAGTCGCTTTAATCCGTACGATGTCTGGCGGTCCTGAACATTCCACCGTATCCACATCGAACGAACCGCAGGGCATGGTCGCGAATGTCGCAGGACCCGTCCAATTCACAGTCCGGATACTAGCGATTATCCGGTCACCTTCGCTTGGGCTCCAACTGCCCTGCCAGAGCTGTCCGCGATCTTCCAACGTGATCTGCAAATCGTCCAGCGTGCCAGAAGCGTTATCACTATACGAGAATTGGATTAATGAATTCGCGATGACTTCACTAATATCAATGCCCTGATACATTAGCTGCAGCAGAACCCTTCTTGCAAGCTGATCCATTACGCCTCACCCCCTTGTTTCCATGGAGGAAGCGTGGATGAAACCGAAGCCTGCTGCTGATTATCAGGCAGCGTAAGGGAAACACCAGCACTAAAGATGGTTGTGTGGGCATGTGCAAGATTAGAGTTCATTAACAGCGGCATCATCGACTCGTTACCATACACCAAAAAGGCGATACCATCCCATGTATCGCCTTGCCTTGTTATATAGCTCATTGATTCATCGACACCCGCCTTTGCTGTTTAATCACATCCTGCAGTTGCCGCATAAAATTCGCCCGTTCCGTTTGTAACATTGCCTTCACTTCCGACAGCACACTTGGACTTGCATCGCCTTGGACGACAAGTTGAGGCGCCCAATTCACGTCGACTTTAATCCCATCCGAATCATTGCCCATTAAACGATTGGCCGCATCGAGCAACGATCTCGATCGCGGCCTCGAATCGAGCGGAATCGCAATTTCTGGTCCAGCCTCGCCGAATATAGATGGCCGATCGGATATACCGCCATCTGCGAACTTCGGTAATTGTGGCAGACTCGACGAGATTTTGGGCGGCGAATGCATAATGGGTAGTGGATCGAATAATGGCTTGGAGCCGGTCCCTGCAGGCTGTTCCATACCGGAAGTGCGGTAAAGAACATCAACATTGATCTTTTTCTCCACCGGCAACAAATCCATCTGATTGTTGAGCTCATTAATCGCACTCAGAGCATCAGAAAATCGGATTTTCTCTTCATAGGATAGCGTATTGAATTTCTCCGCCTGCTCCTCCAACTTGCCGCCAAGATTCAATTCAATTAGATTCTTCTGCGCCTCGTAAAGCTCCTGGTAACTAGAATGCGATACCTGCAGCTCAGAGGCTTTATCGATTTGCTTCTGAATCGCCGCCACACGTTGATTCGTCAAATCGTCAATCGCATCATCGAGCCCGATCAGTTGAAGATTGGCCTGGAATTGATAGCCGACCGTGGAGGATACTTCATTTACTTTCTGGCGAAGCGCCTCCAGTTGTTCTGTCCGTTTATCGGATGGCTCTTCCTCCATCAGACGTTGGAACTCTGCTGAATAGTTCTTCAGCGACGGAATCGCTGAATCAAGAGCGTTTCGCTGCGATTGAACTGCGGCAGCCTGCTGCTCAATCTTATGAATGACCTTCTCTAAATCCGGAAGATCCCGTTCTTTGTCCGCAACTTCCTTTTCCAGCTTCAGACGCGCCAGTTCCATCTCCGCATCAGCTTCTTGGCCAAGCAGCCCCAGCTTCTCCTTAATCTTTCCGTTCTCGATGTCATATTGGGAGATCGTATCCGGGTACAATTCTTGTAACTGCGAAGTGATATCGGCAAGCCGCTGCTTCTCTGTTGTTAAGTCGCGCGATTTGTCAGTATTGGTTTCAATCGTCTGGCTCAGTTGCTCATACTCAGCAATAAGACTATGGGTTTTAGTATTAGCATCAGCTAGGCTCTGGTAGGACTTGCTGGCCTCCTGCAAAGCCTCTCCCATATGAATGAGCTCTTGTCTCGCAGCCTCTTGATGATCTTTATAGGCAATTACGCCAAGTGTCAAAGCAGCGACACCTGTAACCGCTAATCCTACGGGATTGGTGAGCATCGGCAATACCGCCCCGAATCGACCAACCGCGGCTCCAGCGCCAGTTGCAGCACCTTCCACTGCACCTATGCCCTTCACAAGCTTGATGACGTTCTTCCCGATCAAAGCTGCAGGAACACCCAATGCAAGTCCCTTAACGAGATCGTCGTGCTTTGTCATCCACTCCGCGATGCTCTGAAGAGCCGGCATAAGATCCTCCGCGATCGGGATGACAAGTTCGGTCATGAGCTGACGCCCAACTGACTGAAACTTCTTGCCGATCGTGTCATACTTTACTGCCGCAACTTCTTCCATCGTTTTCTTCGTCATATCGAACTCGCCGCGCGTTGTACCCATCGCAGCGATGACATCAGCCTGCAAGTCCTCAAACTGCGTACCAAATAGTGCGACGCCCAATTGATTGCGTTTGAGCGGATCTTCGATCTGCGAAAGTTTCTGGATGACGTCTTGCATGACGTCCTTACCTTTAATTGACTTATCAGCCAATCCGTCCAGAATGGTCTGCCCGCTGCCTAAGATGGACATAAGCTGAAGATTGGCTTTATCGGCTGCTGACCCGCCCTTCTGCAAATCCTTCACCAGTTGGTCGGCAGTCGCTTTGCCTGACTTCTTCACCAGACTCATGTAATACGATGACTTCTTGCCGCTCTTCGCCAGCGCATCAGTCCATTGTGTAATGTCGTCTGGCGCGAACAACTCCGCAAGTGCATCACTTGTCGACGAACTGCCATCGCGTATTATCAAGTTAAATTCTTTAGCAGCGTCACCGACCTTGTCCAGGTTAAATGCGCCAGCCTTTATTCCGGAATTGAAAATATTGAACATTTCATCAGCGGAATAACCTAGTGCAGCGAATTGTGGTGCGTACTCATTGGCGCTATCCAGCAGTTCACCAGATTTATCGAGGCCCTTTTGCGCTCCTTGTGCAAGAAGGTTGAACGACTGTTCGCTGGTGATGCCGAAGTTTTTCATCATCGTATCGACTGTTTTAACCGATTCGTTCACATCGCCTTTGAATACATCACGGAAAACGATTGCATTCCGCGTCGTATTCTCTAACTCCTCGCCGGCTTGCTGTGTAACCTGCTTGGTCACCGATATCGCTTCGGATAAATCCTCAAACCCTTCACCCATCGGGAGGCTATACAACTCTTTGGCCATGACATCAATTTCTTTCATCTCCGAAACAGTAGCACCAGTTGATGCCTGGATCTGAGCCATCGCATTGTCGTAATCGCTAATCGTGCCGACGATATTCTTAAACGAATCTGTTACTCCTTGAACGATCTCAAAAGCACCTGTGTACTCCGCTACGCGGCGAAGCGTATCGCCAAAGCCTCCGGTACTTCCCTCCAGTTGCCTGACAGCCTGTTCGGCTCGCCTTGCTTCACGATCCATTCCGTTAAATGGGTTGGTTCGAGATAACTGGCGAATGATACGCTCCATATCCTCGAACTGGTTCTCTGCATCTCCCATGGAGCGTCGGAAGGAGGATTCAACCAACGCCCCGAGGCGAAACGCAATTTCGTACTCCCTACCTCTGGACACTTGTTTTACCTCCCCTTCCACGGATACGACTTATACGCTCCACCCAATCCCCAAGCTCATTAAGCGGCAAGTCCAGATAAAATGAGACGGGGCTGTGCGTTTGTATCGCTAGCGCTGTAGCGATATCCATCACAACCCCTATACCGCCTATAGCAGCAAAAAATTTTGTGCCCTCAGTGTGATTCGAGTAAAATCAGCAGCCGATAGCGCAAAGATGAGTTGAGGCGGTACACTAGCGGCACATGCTGCCACATAAGCCAGATACAGCTTTGACGTATCTTTCACCTGTGCGTAATAACCCGTCCGGTTCGCTTCGCTCATATATTGCCGCTCGCAGTTAATCAGGTCGGTACCTGTAAGCCGATCGAAATTGAGATCCAGCTTCGAATAGTCTTGTCCTTCAAAATGAGTGGGCTTGCGCAGTACGAAAGCGGGTGTTGCTCCTACAACTGCTTCATCTGTTTCTTGGTTCTTCAACTGATCCTCCATGGAAGACTCCTCCTTCTATAACCCCAGTTGGGTTTTGATATTCGCAAGATAATCCTTGCCATTCACTCTGAATACATAGTTGATCTTGTCGATCTCAAGCACTTCCTTGCCATCATGCAAAATCTTGAGGTAATTGACGCTAAACTCATTGGAGGAATCCATTGTTGCCCCCGCCTCCAGTTTGCCGATCGACAAGCTTTTTGGCATCGCGCGAACCGAAATCTTCTCCTGAACAGTATTGTACTCACCTTTCGTCGGGTCATAGACTTGCACAACCGCCCGAAAATCAAGTGCATGTGACTCAGGGGCAATCAGGCCGACCGCCTCCGGCGTGACCGTTCGCCAGTTAATCGTCAATGACATCGCGCTGGTATGTCCGATTGTCGGACTCTCCATCTCGCCGGCAATGCCGGCGCCTTTGATCGTTTCCGATAGGAATTCGATACTCGGCAGATCAACACTTGCAGTCCCGAGGTACGTCGTTCCGTTACGATAAACGGAATAGTCGACCGTTTTTTCACTGATTTTTTTCAATGGGATCTCCTCCTTAAGAAGCTAACGATGCGAGATAAGATGCATCGTATTCCAGCAAGAATTGAATTTCTTGCGCCGGCGATGGCGGTGTCAGATACACATGAAACGTCAGTTTGCCCGCCATCAGATCCGTTACCGGATTTTCCGACGCGTTGAATGCAACCCGACCACCAAGCAGCGCTCCCGTCCCAGTCAATCCATTGAGCCAGATATTAATCGAATCGGTTACCGTTTCGATCAGACGTTTGTTCATCGGGTCATCCACCTTTTGCATATAGGTCAGGATGATGCTGTTCGTGATCCAGTTGAACATACGGCGAATCGGCACAAAGCTGTCTTTCGGATCGGTGCTAGCTGGTGCTGCTCCTGTTTGATTCCCCCACAACCGCCAGCCGTTCGAACCAAAATTGACAGCTGTCACAATACCTTGGCTGTTCAGATAATTAACCTGATCGATGCCTAGATAAATGTCCTCACCGCTGCTTAGTGCCATTCCATCCGCTGGGATACTCTTGTTGGATGGTGAAACGTATGGAATCCCGTCGCTGTCGATATCCGTTTGACCAATTCGGCCAGCAACAAGCGTAGACAGGTGGAACACACGACTGCCATTGCTCATCATCGGATAGGTTGCGATTTGGTCCTTCGTCGTATAGCTGTTATCCGATTTCCATTGGCCAGCTTCCGTGTAAGGCTGGTCTGCAGCCAAATCAGTTAGTGCCATTGCTTTGAAATGGCCGTTAACGTTGCCTGCTTTTGCTACCATCACAGCCGCCACCGTTGGATGATCGGACCAACCAGGCGCTGCCACAAGCCCTGGGAGAACACCGAATCGTGGGAATACCTGATTAACAAGCTCAATCCCAGTAACTGAACCATCATTGTTGATCCCGCCAATAATATCGTCCTCATCCACCAATGTCGGATCGAGCTTGTCATAGGTGACAGTAACCGAAGAGGTATCGGCTGCTATCGCGCCGCTTGGCTTACTCGTAATGACGACATGTCCCTCTGCGTCAAATGCGGCAGTATAATCTGTATCGCGATCGAAGGTCGTGCTGCTGTCTGACGATTTCACGACGAGTGACTTCAAGATAATGCCCTTCACTTCAATCTTCGCCGATCGAGCTGACATTGGAATCGGTGTTGGCACTGCCGTTGTCTTATGAACTTCCGGATCCAGTACGTTTACAAAGATGACGGGCGATAAACCGAATAGTTGGAAATGGGA
>Ga0065721_10051120_pt1 | contig 16226 bp, 11 predicted proteins | sample Mesricmetagenome_FD_59108 | JGI IMG/M metagenome (GOLD analysis project Ga0065721, IMG submission 59108) | Mesophilic microbial community from rice straw/compost enrichment Sample: eDNA_1 v2 (version 2) | ecosystem: Engineered > Solid waste > Grass > Composting > Bioreactor | place: USA: Davis... | reverse complement strand
AGCGAAGCCAGTTGCGCATAGGCAGGCGCGGAATTGGGAATGGCATCAACTTCCACGGCGCCGGGAATGTCCGCCGCGGCGGCGGGCTGGGGCGTCGCGGCAGGCTGGGTCGCCGCGGCTGGCTGCGTGGCAGCCGGTGTCGTGCCGAAAGCGGAGTTGGCGGGCGGCGGCGGCAGCAGGTTGCCGCCGGTCGCGCCGGAAACAACCGCGTTGACCGGCGCTGTGGCCGCAGAGGTGACCATGGGCTCAGTCGCCTGAACGAGGCCCGCCGGACGCAGCACAGGCACGGGCGCCGTCCTGCCGGCAAGCACATTGCCCGCAGCGTCGACAGCCTGAACGGTAGAGCCGGGCTCGACGGGCGTAGCAGTCGGCTCGGGCGTGGCAGCCGGCTCGGTAGCGGGAGCAGGAACGGCCGCTTCCGGTTCGACGCTGGCCAGCAGTTCCGGGCTGGCCGTTTCGGCGCCCGGCACTTCGGGAACATTGGGACGATCCACCGGCAGAATAGCGCTGCCGGCAACGCTCTCGTCGCCACTGACAATGGTGCCGTCGGGACGCACGGTGACTGTACGCACCTTGCGGTTGGCAAGGCCTTCCTCGCTTACTTCGGCTGCAGGCGGAACCTGAGTCACCTCGTTGAGATCGGCCTGATCGCGCGAGACCAGTTGCTCCTCGTCGCCGGGAACGACGCCATTCATCTCGTTGAAAACAACCGACTGCTGCGCTTCGGCAGCGTCCGGCTGGACCGCCGGCGTTTCCTTGACCGGGCTGGCATCGGCAGTGAGTAGTGGCGCAGGGCCAGAAGGCTGACCCATGCCAAGTACCCAATAGAGGCCGAGACCGGCAGCAACGAGCAATGCCACCGCGATCAGGGGACCCGCAACGGACCGGTTGAGGCCGAAGGAACGGGTGCGACGCGGCGCGGCCGCAACGGCGGCGGCTCCGACATCATCGACCTCAGGTGCCTCCACCCAACCGATTTCGGCACCAGTGGCCTGGGCAGCGGCAAGAATGGCTTCGTCGGCCCCGGAAAAAGACGTGGGTGCGGAATGCGGCTCGGCGGCAGCAGCCGGCACAGCCACATTGGCCAGGTTTTGCAAGGCCGGGCTGGGCGCCGCACGCCCTTCAGGCGCGGCCTCACCGGACTTGTCGAACTCGACGCGCATGGCCCGGCCGATCAGGCTTTCGATTTCATCGATGGGGTCGCGGCCCAGGCCATCATCCTCCGCAGCGGGCGCAGGCGGGACGGAAACGGTGGGGCTGGGCTGGCGCAGGCTGGCAAAGTGCTCGACCTGTACCGGTACCTCGGGCGTGGCGGCAGCAGGGCTGACAACAGGCTCAGCGGGTGCCGGCCGGGAACCGAGGCCAAAGACTGGCGGAACCTTGAAACGATCCTGATCGGGACGGGCCGCGTTGCGCAGGTTGAAAGTGTGCAGTTCGGCGCGGGCCGGATTGTCCTGCGTGGCGGCAGGCGTGGCAACAGGCGTCGCCAGTGGCGGAACATAGGGATGCGGATCGGCAGCAACGGGCTCAGAGGGCAACTCGGCCGTTTCCGGCTCGCTTGTGAGTTCGGCGGCAATCAGATCGGCAATGCTGTCATGCCCGGTCGGAGCCGGTTGCTCGGCAGACGGCGCAGCAGCCTCTACGGAGGTTTGGCGGGACGAGCCGAGACCGAAATCGAAATGGAATGGCTCAGGCGCAGCTTCGGCAGGAGCCGGTTCGGGCGCAGGAGATGCGGCCGGAGCGGCAGGACCCGCAATTGTAGCCTCGGTGGACGCGGGCATCGCTGAAAGCGACTCGCTTTGATCGAAATCGAAACGAGGCGTAGACGCCGGCGCGGTGGGCGTGGTGTCGCCACCCGGGATACGCACAGAGAAAGCCGGAGCGGCCGCTTCCGCCGGACGATCGCCCTTGGCATCCTGCGCCATGAGCTTGGCAAGCTCGGCAATCAGGTCGTCTGCGGCGTCAGATTGTCCGGCCATTGGCTGCGGTTTCGCTGACATCAACCAGCGCCCTCTCGATTACGACTACTACGGCACTGCCCGAACAGGGGCATCGTGCCGCGAGTCATCACAGTAATGCGCCCGAATTATGAAAGCTCCTCGGGAGCGGAAACACCCAGAATTGCTAGCGCGTTGAGAATTACCTGACGCACAGCATCAACCAGCGCGAGTCGAGCCAAAGTGAGCTTTGGGTCGTCTTCGTTAACAAATCGTAAATGCGGATCATCCTTGCCCTTGGCCCAGAAGCCATGGAAGGCGGCGGCGAGTTCTTGGGCATAGAAGGCAATGCGATGCGGCTCGTGCGCGATGGCCGCCGCGGTGACGGTGCGCGGCCAGGCAGCGAGGACCCTTACCAGATCGAGTTCGGCCGGGGTGACGATACGCTCGATCTCCGCCGCTGCCAGAGCAGCGGGCGAGACATCGAGAGCCGGCAAGTCGCGCGCGGCGGTCTTGAAGATGGAGTATGTGCGGGCATGCGCATACTGGACATAGAAGACCGGATTGTCCTTGGTCTGCTCCTTGACCAGGGCAAAGTCGAAGTCCATCGCGGCGTCGTTGCGCCGATACATGAGCATGAAGCGGGTGGCGTCGGCGCCCACTTCCTCGACGACATCGGCCAGGGTGACCAGGTCGCCGGAGCGCTTGGACATCTTGAAAGGCTCGCCGTTCTTCAGCAGGCGCACAAGCTGGCAGATGCGCACGTCCATGTCGGCGGCGTTGAGCGAGACAGCCTTGGTGGCTGCCTGAAGGCGCTTGACATAGCCGGAATGGTCGGCGCCCAGCACGTTGATCATGTGCTTGAAGCCGCGCAGGAACTTGTTGCGGTGATAGGCGATGTCGGCGGCGAAATAAGTATAGGAGCCGTCCGACTTGATGAGCGGGCGATCGACGTCATCACCATAGTCGGTGGCGCGGAACAGGGTCTGCTCGCGATCTTCCCATTCGTCGGGCGTCTTGCCCTTGGGGGGCTCCAGCCGGCCTTCGTAGATCATGCCTTCGCGGCGCAGCCAGGCCAGGGTGGATTCGATATCACCCCCTGCCCCATGCAAGGTGCGTTCGGAGAAGAAGACATCGTGATGGATATTGAGCTTGGCGAGGTCGGCCTTGATGAGCTCCAGCATGGCGGCAAGGACGCGATCCTTGACCAGCGGGATGACCTCGGCTTCCGGCTTGCCGAGCAGGCTGTCGCCGAATTCGGCCTTGAGTGCCTGCCCCACCGGAACCAGGTAATCGCCGGGATAGAAGCCGGGCGGAATTTCGATGGTCTCGCCCAGGGCCTCGCGGTAGCGGAGGAAGGCGGAATTAGCCAGCGTGTTGATCTGGCTGCCAGCGTCGTTGATGTAGTATTCGCGCGTCACCTCATAGCCGGAATAGGCCATGAGCGAGGCCAAAGTGTCGCCGAAGACGGCGCCACGGGTGTGGCCGACATGCATGGGCCCGGTGGGGTTGGCCGAGACATATTCGATATTGACCGGCTCGCCACCGCCCAGGGTCGAACGGCCGTAATCGGCACCAAGCTGGGCGATAGAGCGCAGGACCTGGTGCCAGATGGGGGCAGCCAGACGGAAATTGATGAAGCCGGGGCCGGCAACCTCGACCGAGGTGACGTCGGCATCATGCTTGAAGTGCTCCACCAGAGCAGTGGCGACTTCACGCGGATTCATGCCGAGCGGCTTGGCGACGATCATGGCCGCATTGGTGCTGAGGTCGCCATGGGCGGGATCTCGCGGGGGTTCCACCACGATACGGGCCAGCAGGTCTGCCCCGGCCTGGGGGAAGAGAACCTGCATGGCATTGCCGATGCGTGCGGAAAAGAGAGCGAAAACGTCCATGATGAACCCGGAAACTAAGGTGCGCCGGGGTTAACGGAAATCCGGCCGAGCGTCAAACAGGCGCTGGTATTCGTCGAGGGCATAGGGATCGGTCATGCCGGCGATGAAATCGGCGACGATACGCGCCAGGTGGATGGTGTCGGGCGCGGAGGCGGCCACTTCACCCCAACGGCCGGGGAGATCGCGGGTTTCCATGTAGCGGGTGAAGAGATCGGTGACGACGGTCTCGCTCTGACGAACGGGGCCCATGACGGTTTCGTGGCGATAGACGCGGGCGAAGAGAAAGGCCTTAAGGCCGCGTTCGGCTACGGCGGCAGCCGGCGAGAAGGTGACGAGGCTGCGGCCTGCATTGCGGACATCCTCGGCGGAGGCAACGCCGGCAGCGCCGATATTGACCGTGGAGGTGGCGATGACATCCTCGATGGCGCGGGTGATGAGGCGGCGCTGGACCTCATGGGCCTGCCGCTTGGGGGCGATATCGGGATAGCGGGCGAGAACTTCGCGGACGATGGGGCCGGCCAGGGGGACATCGACCAGATCGCCCAGCGTGATGAGGTCGGCGCGCAGGGCGTCGTCTATATCATGGGCATTGTAGGCGATATCGTCAGCAATGGCGGCCACCTGGGCTTCGAGCGAGGCGAAGCTGGACAGACGCAGATCGGCTACGGCGGGAATGTCGTCGAGGCCGGCGGGCAGGCCCTCATGGACGTACCGACCGTAGGGGGTGCCATCGGGATTGGTCAGGGGACCGTTGTGCTTGAGGATGCCTTCAAGGGTTTCCCAGGTGAGGTTGAGGCCATCATGCTCGGCATAGCGGTTTTCCAGCCGTGTCACGACGCGCATGGCCTGGATATTGTGGTCGAAGCCGCCATAAGGAGCCATGACGGCATGCAAGGCGCGTTCACCGGCATGGCCGAAAGGGGTGTGGCCGAGATCGTGGCTGAGGGCGACGGCTTCGGCCAGGTCCTCGTCGAGGCGCAGGGCGCGGGCCATGGAGCGGGCCATCTGGCTGACTTCGAGCGTGTGGGTGAGCCGATTCCGGAAATGGCCGCCATATTGCAGGAAAACCTGAGTCTTCTGCTGCAGCCGGCGGAAGGCGGTGGAATGGATGATGCGGTCGCGGTCGCGTTGGAATTCGGAGCGCGTGGGGCTGGGGCCGGCGCCGTAAAGGCGGCCGAGGGAAAGTTCGGGCTTGGACGCGTAAGGCGCGGTATCGCTCATCGGTGATCGGGGTTCAATGTTTTGGGCCTTTTCATTTCAGCCAAGAGTTACTATTTTAGCCCTACCGTTATGACATTACGGCATGGACCTATCATGACTGCTATCGACCTTGCCTCCCCCGGCGTCGTGCTGACCGATCGCGCTGCCAAGCGCGTATCGCGGATTCTGTCGAAAGAGCCCGAAGGCACGGTGTTGCGCATTTCGGTGGCGGGGGGTGGCTGTTCGGGATTCCAGTATGAATACAATCTCGTACAGGAAAAGCCCGCCAGCGACGACATCGTTCTCTCCAAGGGCGATGCGGTGGTGCTGATCGATTCGATGAGTCTCGAATTCATGGGCGGCTCGGAGATCGACTTCGTGGACGACCTGATCGGGCAGAGCTTCCAGATCAAGAATCCGAATGCCGTGGCCTCCTGTGGCTGCGGGACCAGTTTCGCCGTCTAAAGCATTGAAATCCTGACCATCCACCCTTAGCGTTCCACCCAAACAGGGAGGGACGCATGGGCTTGGTGGAACGCGTGAACGCGGCGGTGGATGCCGCGCTGGGGCAGCGTATTGTCGGCTGCGTCATTCTTATCAACCGGGACGGCGAGGAGATTTATGCCCGCGCTGCCGGGTTGGCGGATCGCGAGGCCAATGTGCCCATGCGACGCGAGGCGATTTTCCGGCTGGCCTCGGTGACCAAGCCCATCGTGGCGACGGCCGTATTGCGGCTTGTGGATCTGGGGCTGATCGGCCTCAATGACCGGGTGACGCGCTATCTGCCCTGGTTCACGCCTGCCAATCCCGATGGCAGCAAGGCCGATATCCGTATCCGGCACCTGCTGAGCCATACGTCGGGCCTGACCTATGGCAATGTGCCAGCCGATGCCAGCGGCGGACTGTCAGGGCCGGTCAATTCTCTGACCGAGACTCTGACCAATATCGCCAAGGTGCCACTGGCCTTCGCGCCAGGAACGAGCTGGGACTATGGCACCAGCATCGATGTGCTGGGCGGGGTGCTGGCGGCGATCAATGGTTCCAATGTCGAGGATGCGATCGGCCGCTATGTGACCGGGCCGCTGGGCATGGCGGATGCGCACTTCTACGTGACGGACAGGGACCGGCTGACGGTGCCCTATGCCGACGGCAATCCGCCGGTGCGCATGGGCGAGCCGCATGCAGTGGCCGACCGCTATGGGACCACGGTGTTCTCGCCATCGCGCATTCTCAATCCGGCGGCACCGCAGAATGGCGGAGCGGGCATGGCGGGGACCGCCGACGACGTCATGACGATGCTGGAAGTCTATAACGGCAATCCGGGGCTGCTGGCACCGGAGACCGTGGCGGCGGCACTCGCCAACCAGATCGGCGACCTGCCGCGGCGGGAGGTGGATGTGGGCAAGCGTTTCAGCTTCATCGGGGCGCTGCTGGACGATCCCAAGGCCGCCAAAAATCCCTGCCCGGTCGGCACGGTGGACTGGGGTGGCGCCTGGGGACACAACTGGGTGGTCGATCCGGTCAACCGAATGACTATCGTGGTCTGCACCAATACGACCTTCGAAGGCTGCAATGGCCCGTTCCGCGACGATATCCTGCGGGCAGTCTATGCCTGAGCGGTTGCCCCCTGCCCGACCGGCGTTTAGCGTGCGGGCAACGGAGACTCGTCATGCGCATCGCCACCTGGAACATTGCCGGCATCAAGGCCCGACTCGAACTGCTGCTGAAGTGGCTGAGCGAGGAGAAGCCCGACATTGTCGTGCTGCAGGAAATCAAGACCGTGGACGAGGCCTTTCCGCGACTCGAGATCGAGGCGCTGGGCTACAATGTCGAGTCGCATGGGCAGAAGAGCTGGAATGGCGTGGCCATCCTGTCGCTGCTGCCGTTCGACGAGGTGTCGCGCGGGTTGCCGGGCGATGACAGCGACGAACAGGCGCGGCTGATCGAAGCCGTTTTCTCGGTCGAGACCGGCGCCATCCGCGTATGCGGCATTTACCTGCCCAACGGCAACCCGGTGGACAGCGAGAAATTCCCCTACAAGCTGAGTTGGATGCGGCGGCTGGAGAGCTATGTGGAGGGCCGGCTGGCGCTGGAGGAACCCTTCATCCTGCTGGGTGACTTCAACATCATTCCCGGACCGATCGACGCACACGATCCGCAGGCCTGGTGGGGCGATGCGCTGTTCCGGCCGGAAAGCCAGGAGCGGTGGCGGACGCTGTGCAATCTCGGGCTGACCGATGCGCTGCGGGCAACCTCCTCCGAACCCTCCTATACATTCTGGGATTTCCAGGCCGGTGCCTGGCGGCGCAATGCCGGCATCCGCATCGACCATTTGCTGCTGTCGCCGCAGGCGGCGGACCGGCTGGAGGCCGTTACGGTCCACAAGGACGTGCGCGGTTGGGACAAGCCGAGCGATCACGTGCCGGTAGAGGGGGAGTTCCGGTTTTAGGGTTGGTGCCACGCCCTCGTGGTTCGAGGCTCGCGAAGAGCTCGCACCTCACCATGAGGACTACTGGAACACTGAGCTGGAAGTAGCCCTCATGGTGAAGTGCGCTTCTTCAGCGCCTCGAACCACCAGGGCGTGGCAAGGTTTCGGAACGCTCAAAACCCAGCGAATTGCGGGGCGACGCTCTCAGCGAGGGCGAAAGCCTCGGTGCGCTGCTCAGGCGAGGCGATGGATACGGCGCGATTGAGCAGTTCTTCGATCCAGCCGGCATCGGCAGTGCCAGCGCAGCGGTCATGTGCGATAGCGAGCCACATCAGGCCTTCGACGGGCTGGGCGTCGATGCCGTCAACGCCGTTGAAGACCATGTCGCCAAGCTGGGCCTGGGCCGGGCAATGGCCCTTGCGGGCAGCCAGGGAGAACCAACGGGCGCTTTGCAGCGGGTTCACGCCCATTTCGTTTTCCTGCATGTAGAGCAGGCCAACGCGATATTGTGCGTCGGCATCGCCGAAATAGGTGGCGGCATGCAGCAGCAAGGCATGCGAGCGTTCGGCATCGGCCGGGATACCGGCGTCTGGCAGGCCTTCCTTGTAATAGTCGCCGACCTTGACGAAGGATTGAGCCACGATATCGGCCTCGACGCCCCTGGGGGCGGCATCGGCATGCTGGTTGGCGATCTGGGCGAAATAGCCGAAGGCCTTGACCGGGTCCTTGTCCACGCCTTCGCCATTTTCATACATGGTGCCGAGTTGCCACATGGCCATGGGCTGGCCGGCGCTGGCGGCATCTTCGAGGGCAGCCAGCAGATCGTCGCCGGATACACCGCCCCCTGCCCCGTCAAGCATGTTGGCCATGTTCAGCGCCGCATCGGCGGCCGTCTGGGCGTGCACAGGCGCTATCGACGCCGCCAGGGCGAGGATTGCTGCCGCCGTAACGGAAATCAGGGAATGGTCCCCAATGGCCCGCATCTTGCTCCTTCTTGCCCGCTCGCGGCGGGCGAACTGTGTCGTCCGGTATCTCCCTGATCGGTCGACCGGGAAAGCGGACATTAAGATTTCGGTAAACCCCGTTTGTGACCGCATTCAGCCGACCGCATGGCGATCGGGAGGTATGATGCGGGCACAACGCCGTTCACCCCGAGAGAGCCAAGCCAAAGAGCTTCGCCACCGGTTTCGGCCATGGGGTGAGAAAAACACGCAAGCGCGGGTCCGAACCCGCCACTCACAGGCCATCCGCCCCCAGATGCCTATGCCGTCTCGTTTAGGGTGAGATTGTGGCGACAAATATCGCCAAATCATTGCCACAAGGGCTGGTGAAATCGATTCACACGCGATGTTGCGGAATCGTCACAGAGTCATGCCCTCAGCAATCATTCGGCGGGCCAAAGGTTGCTGACGGCGGGCCGATGACCATACTCGGCGCATAAGCGAACCAAGGAGCGCATCGATGAAAACCCTGTCCAACGCGAAAGGAGACAAAACTCAACAGGACATGACCATTCATGCACTCGCAAAATTCGTGGCCGGAGCAGCGCCAAGACGCCAGCCATAGCCGCACCCTTCTCGATTTTCTTGCCAAACTGATTTTCCGCCGGCGCCCTTCCGCCCGGACGATGGCGCGCGCCCGCAAATTCGTGGGTTATTACCGGCCCTATGTGCCGTTGCTGGCGGCCGACCTGGCTTGCGCCCTGCTCGTGGCGGCCAGCGCCATCGCGCTGCCGCTCTGCGCCAGCTACATCACCACAAGGCTGCCGGAACTGGCGGAAGCCCCGAACGCGCTGGCACAAATCCTGGGCATGGGCGGCGTCATGCTCGCCGTGTTCCTCGTGCAGTCGCTCGCCACCTATTTCGTGGACTACCAGGGCCACGCCATGGGCGCGCGCATCGAGGCCGATGTGCGCAAGGAACTGTTCGAGCACTGCCAGAAGCTCAGCTTCGGCTTTTATGATCGGCAGCGCGTCGGCCAGCTGATGAGCCGCATCAGCAACGACTCGCTGTGGCTGGGCGAACTGTTCCATCACGGGCCGGAAGACCTGGCGATCAGCCTGCTGAAGTTCGGCGGGGCAATGACCGTGCTGGCCTTCATCGATCCCATCCTTGCCGGGCTGATTGCCCTGCTGGTGCCGCCGGCCGTGCTTTATGCACGGCATTTCAACCGGCGGATGAATGTGGCGCTCAAGACCAGCAAGGAGCGCATCGCCGGTGTCAACGAGCGCGTCGAGGATGCACTGGGTGGCGTGCGCGTGGTGCAGTCCTTCGCCAACGAGGCGGTGGAACTGGCGCGTTTCGAGGTGGAAAACCGGAGCTTCCTGCAAAGCCGCAAGGACGGCTATCGCAGCGAGGCACTGCTCTGGGTCGGCATGGACGGCTTCGCACAACTGGTCACGATCATGGTGATCGTGGGCGGGGCCATCCGCATCCTTCATGCGGAGCTGACAGTGGCCGAGATGCTGACCTTCCTGCTCTGCGTGGGCGTATTGGTCGATCCGGTGCGGCGGCTGGATAACTTCATCCGGCTCTGGCAGGAGGGCGCGACAGGCTTCGTGCGCGCCATGGAGTTGCTGGAGGAGGAGCCAGACATTGCCGACGCGCCCGATGCGGTGGATATCGGCTCGATCAGTGGGGCGATTTCCTTCCGCGATGTGGATTTCGACTATGGCGATGGCGGAGCGCCGGTGTTCCGGGGGTTGTCGCTCGATATCCGGCCGGGCGAGTTCGTGGCCCTGGTGGGGTCATCGGGCGTGGGCAAGAGCACGCTGTGCGCGCTGATTCCGCGCTTCTATGATGTCACGTCCGGCGCCATCACCATCGACGGCAAGGATGTGCGTGAGGTGACGCTGGCCTCGCTGCGGCGCAGCATCGGGGTGGTGCAGCAGGACGTCTATCTGTTCAGCGGCACAGTGGCCGACAACCTGCGCTATGGAAGGCCGGCGGCCAGCGACGACGAGCTGGTCGCCGCCGCCAGGGCGGCCAACGCGCATGACTTCATCATGGGCCTGCCCGATGGCTATGATTCCAATATCGGCCAGCGTGGGGTGAAGCTGTCGGGCGGGCAGAAGCAGCGGCTGACCATTGCCCGCGCCTTCCTCAAGAATCCGGCCGTGCTGATCTTCGACGAGGCGACCAGCGCGCTGGACAATGAAAGCGAGCGAGCGGTGCAGCAGGCGCTGCTGAGCCTGGCCCGCGGGCGGACAACCCTGGTTATCGCCCATCGCCTGTCGACGGTGCGCCATGCCGATCGCATCCTGGTACTGACGCCAGAAGGGATCGGCGAGGAGGGCACGCATGACGACCTGATGGCGGCCGACGGGCTTTATGCCGGGCTGCACCGGGTTTCGGCGAGTATCTGATGGAAGCGGCCGGCGCTACAGCCAGCGCCGGCCGCGCATCCACCAGATGATGCCGAGCGATAGCACGAAGAGGGCGACGCAGACCGACCAGAAGGCGTGGGGATTGTCGGCAAAAGGAATGCCGGCGACATTCATGCCGAGGGCGCCGGTGAGCAGGGTCAGCGGCATGAAGACCACAGTGACGGCAGCCAGGACCAGCATGGCACGGTTCATCTGCTCGGCTCGGGCGTCGATGATCTGTTCATGCACCAGCACCGCGCGCTCGGACAAGGCCTGCAGTTCATCGCCGATGCGGGCTGAACGGGCCGAGGCTTCGCGCAGGCGCAGGCGGTCGCGGGCGGTGAAATGGGACAGGTCTTCGATTTCCAGCGTGTTGAGCACGTCGCGCTGCGGCCAGACGATCTTGCGGAAATTGATGAGGTTGCGCCGGAGCTCGGCCAGGCGATTATTGGCCTTGGCATTATTCTGAACAATCAGGGCTTCCTCGATATCGTCGAGGCGGTCACCCAGCATTTCGACCAGGGGTTCGAGCCGGTCGGCTGCGCGCAGGCCGAGGCGGGCGACCAGGTCGGCCGGCGTCACGGGCGCATGGTGGGAGGCTTCCCATTTGTTGAGGCCGAGAAAGTCGAGGATATTGAGTTCGGACGCGATGATGACGCGCCCCTTTTCGATCCAGAGGGCCAGCAATTGCCGACCGATATCATGCGGCTCGGCGCCGGGCCGGGCGACGCGCATGACCACCATGGCGCGGTCTTCGATGACGGTGCAGCGCGAACGAGTGCTGGGCACGGTCAGCAGGTCGGCATTGAATTCGCCCAGCTCCTGCTTGAGCCAGACCTTGAATTCAGGCGCTCTGGAATTACCGCAGACCAGCTTGAAGCCGCGGACGGGCACTTTGGGCTCGGCTGCGGTGGGCTCATGCCTGACCACGCCACCCCTGCCGTCGAAGACCAGCACCGCACCGACGCCAACCATGCCGTTGGCGACATGGCGGGCGGGCGGTTCGCGCGGGATGGTGTCGTCCATCTTGACTAGCTCAGACGCTTGAGGGCTTCCAGAATGTGATGGCGTCGTTCCACGGCAGCCCCACGACGGGACTTCTGCTCCTCGATGACTTCTTCGGGGGCCTTGGCGACGAATTGCTCATTGCCCAGCTTCCTGTCGATCTGGGTGATTTCGCCGTCGAGCTTGGCCACTTCCTTTTCGAGGCGCGCCTTTTCGACAGCGATATCGATGACGCCAGCCAGCGGCAGGGCAAAGGTGGCCTCGCCGACGACGAACTGCGCGGATTCGCCCGGAACGGCGGCTTGCGGCGAGATTTCCTCGAGACGAGCCAGGCGCGTGATGAGCGAGGTGCCGGCGACGAGGCGGCGCAGGGTTTCCTCCCCTGCCCCGACCACAACCATCTGCAGCTTGGCGCCGGCGGGAACATTCATCTCCGAGCGGACCGAGCGGACATTGGTGATGACGTCGATGAGCCAGTTGAGATCGGCATCGGCGGCGGCATCTTCGAGGCCGGCGAGATCGGGCCATTCGGAAAGGATCAGCATGGCCTTGCGCGGGGGCCCGAACTTGCCGGTCTCGGCCCAAAGCTCTTCGGTGACGAAGGGCATGAAGGGGTGGAGGATGGCCAGGATCTGGTCGAGCGCCCAGGCGGCGGTGGCGCGCGTCTCGGCCTTGGCGGCCTCGTCCTCGCCCATCAGGACCGGCTTGGCAAATTCGACATACCAGTCGCAGAAAGTGCCCCAGACGAAGTCGTAGGCGGCATTGGCCGCTTCGTTGAACTTGTAATCGACAATACCCTGGGTGACGGCGGCCGCACCGCGCGCCGTGGCGCCGACGATCCAGCGATTGAGCGGGAGCTTGTTCGCCCTGGGATCATAGCCATCGACGCGGCGGCACTCGTTCATTTCGAGGAAACGGGCGGCGTTCCAGATCTTGGTGACGAAGTTGCGATAGCCTTCCACCCGCTGGATGGAGAGCTTGAGGTCGCGGCCCTGCGCGGCCATGGCGGCCAGGGTGAAGCGGGTGGCGTCGGCGCCGTATTGATCGATGAGCTGGAGCGGGTCGATGACGTTGCCCTTGGTCTTGCTCATCTTCTGGCCCTTCTCGTCGCGGACCAAAGCATGCATGTAGACCGTGTGGAACGGTTCCTCATCCAGGAATTCAAGACCCATCATCATCATCCTGGCAACCCAGAAGAAAATGATGTCGAAGCCGGTGACAAGAACGTCGGTGGGATAGTAGCGGCGCAGCTCGGCGGTATCGTCCGGCCAGCCCAGGGTCGAGAAGGGCCAGAGGGCGGAAGAGAACCAGGTGTCGAGCACGTCGGGGTCGCGGGTGAGCGCGACCGTCTTGCCGTAATGCGCATCGGCCAGGGCCTGGGCCTCGGCTTCGTCATAGGCGACGAAGGCCTCATTATCCGGGCCGTACCAGGCCGGAATCTGGTGACCCCACCAGAGCTGGCGGGAAATGCACCAGGGCTTGATGTTTTCCAGCCAGGCGAAATAGGTGTTTTCGTATTGCTGGGGCACGAATTTGGTGCGGCCCTCACGGACGGCGGCGAGCGCCGGCTGGGCCAGCACGTCGGCCTTGACCCACCACTGGTCGGTCAGGAAGGGCTCGATGACGACGAGCTTGGACTTCTCGTCATGCGGAACCATGATCTTCTTGTCCTCGATGTGATCGAGGCCGCGGGTGGGATTTTCCTCCGCGAGGGCGGTCAGGTCGGCAACGATGGCCTTGCGGGCCGCGAAGCGGTCGAGGCCGCGATAGGCTTCGGGAATGAAATCATCCGAGATGATCGCGCCATTTGTCGTGAAGACGTTGATCTGCTCGAGATTGTTGCGGGCGCCGACTTCGAAGTCGTTGAAGTCATGCGCCGGGGTGATCTTGACCGCGCCAGTGCCGAGGGTCGGATCGGCATAGTCGTCGGCAACGATGGGGATGCGGCGGCCGACCAGCGGCAGATCGACGAACTTGCCGACCAGCGGGGCATAGCGCTCGTCTTCGGGGTGAACGGCGATGCCGGTGTCGCCCAGCATGGTTTCGGGGCGGGTGGTGGCGACGATGATGTAGTCGCGGGTTTCGTGGCCCGTGACATTGCCCTCTTCGTCCTTGATCGGGAACTGATAGGTCACGCCATCGGCCAGCGGATAGCGCAGGTGCCACATATGGCCCTTGACCTCGATATTCTCGACTTCGAGGTCGGAAATGGCGGTTTCGAGGCCCGGATGCCAGTTGACCAGGCGTTTGGCGCGGTAGATCAGGCCGCGCTTGTGCAGCTCGACAAAGACCTTGATGACGGCGCGGACCATCTGGTCGTCGGCAACGCCGTTTTTGCCCATGGTGAAGCGTTCGCGGCTGAAATCGGCCGAAGCACCGAGGCGCTTGAGCTGGTTCATGATGGTGCCGCCGCTCTCGGCCTTCCATTCCCACACACGCTCGACAAACTTTTCGCGGCCCATTTCGCGGCGGCCGGGCTGCTGGCGCTCCATGAGCTGGCGCTCGACGATCATCTGGGTGGCAATGCCGGCATGGTCGGTGCCGGGCTGCCAGAGGACGTCCTTCTTCAGCATGCGGTTGAAGCGGACCAGGATGTCCTGGATCGTGTTGTTCAGTGCATGGCCGATATGGAGCGAGCCGGTGACGTTGGGCGGCGGTATGACGATGGTGAAGGTCTCGGCGCCGGGCGCGGCCCCTGCCCCGGCGGCAAAGGCGTTGGCCTTGAGCCAATCGGCATAGACGCGGTTTTCGACAGCGCCGGGCTCATAGGACTTTTCAAGCATTGGTCACTCGCAACAGCAGCGACCCGCCAATGCGGACATGGCGGGCCGGATAGACAGGTTGGCAGACTTCAAGCAAATGCCGGATGCGGGGTCAACTGGAACCGCGCAGACCGGCTATTCCCCACGCGAGATGCGGGTGATTTCGCGTTCCACCATGCGTTCGACGACGGAAGGCAGATTTTCATCCAGCCATTCCTTGAGCATGGGGCGGAGCATGTCGCGCATCAGCGACTCGATGGTAGCGCCGGGATTGCCGATGCCCAGCCCATTGAGCTTGGTGATGGAACTGCGAACGGCGGCCTGGGTGGCGGGGCCGAGCAGTTGATCGGCCATGTCACTGGACAGGGTCGGATCCGGAAGCGGTGCGGCCTGGGCGACGCTGGGCTGCGGCGCAGGCTCGGGCGCTGGCTGGGCGGCTGCCATGGGCGGGGGATCGAAAGCCGGCAGCTCTTCTTCCTCGGCCGTTTCGGCGATATCGAAGGTAATGTCGTCGGGCTCGACCAGTTGCGGTGCAGCGGAAGCCGCGGGCTCCTCGGCCTCCGTATCGGCCAGGATGGAATCGAAGCTGAAGCCGCCGGCCTCCTCATCGTCACCCTGGTCGACGATCTGGTTGGGGGACAGCGCCAGCGGTTCGACGTCCTCGAGCATGTCGCTGAGATCACGGTCGAGGGAGTCGGCCATGGGGCGGGCGGGCGTGGCCTGCATCGGGGGCGGAGCGGCCTGGATAGTGGGCCGACGCGGCACGCCTGCGGCATCGTCGTCGGCGATAATCTGCCGAATGGACGACAGGATTTCGTCCATAGAGGGTTCTTTGGGTGCCGGCTTGTTCATCAGTGCCTCTTACTCGTGCGCCCGAACCGACCTGCGACTTCCGCCGATGCCGCCAACCTGATTCGTCACCAACACCTTAGCGCCAGCCGCCACAATTAGGAATCGCCACAGCGGCACTCAAATCGGTCTTCCACTAAAAGTTGTGGCCGGGCATGACCCGGCCACCACAGATCGACAATGAGAATGACGGGCCAGACCTTGCGGAACAGCAAAGGCAACGGACACAGTTTACTGAAAAGGCGCCCCGCTCCAGCGGAAATGCGCCGCGATCACTCAGCGACGGTGCGCAGTTCCTGCCACACGTCTTCCACGGCCTGATTATACTGCACGGCAGACTTGACCTCGACAGCCAGGCCCAGGTCGGTCGCGGTGAGGTGGCCCATGGCCGCCAGCAGCGAGAAAGTGGCGATGACCTTGTTGCTGGACGCATTGATGAGGCTTTCGCGCGCCGTGGTGAGTTCGGCCTGCGAATTGAGTACATCGAGCGTGGTGCGGGTGCCCAGGTCGCGTTCCTGAATAACGCCATCCAGCACGGTGCGGCCCGCCGAAACGGCGGCGTTAGCGGCGGAAATCTGCGCATCGGCGCTCTGGATGCCGGCCCAGGCGGAAATGACGGCCTCGCGAATCTGGTCATAGGACGACATGGCGTCGACCTCGGACTTGATCTGCTCGATATTGGCCTTGCGCACGCTGGCGCCCAAAGCGCCGCCGGCATAGAGCGGGACAGTGATGGTGAAACCCAGCTTGCCGCTAAGGCCCTGCGAACCGCCGGGATTGCTGTAG
>Ga0065721_10000525_pt1 | contig 16230 bp, 14 predicted proteins | sample Mesricmetagenome_FD_59108 | JGI IMG/M metagenome (GOLD analysis project Ga0065721, IMG submission 59108) | Mesophilic microbial community from rice straw/compost enrichment Sample: eDNA_1 v2 (version 2) | ecosystem: Engineered > Solid waste > Grass > Composting > Bioreactor | place: USA: Davis... | reverse complement strand
CCGCCTCGGCCGCGCCGCGCCCGGTCGCCGGCGCGGCCCGCGGCACCCACGCCGGCCGCCGCCCGGATTCGATCGGCGTGGCCCTGGTCGGGCTGGGCTACTACGCCACCAACCTGCTTGCCCCAGGGCTGCAGCTGACCCGCAACTGCCACCTCGCCGGCATCGTCACCGGCTCGCCGGACAAGATCCCGGAATGGCAGCGCAAGTACGGCATTCCCGACCGCAACGTCTACAGCTACGACGACTTCGACCGCATCGCCGGCAACCCGGACATCCAGGCGGTCTACATCGTCACTCCCAACGACCTGCACAAGCCGCTGGCCCTGCGCGCGGCCGCCGCCGGCAAGCACGTGTGGTGCGAGAAGCCGATGGCGATGGACGCCGCCGAGGCCCAGGAGATGATCGATGCCTGCCGCGCCGCCGGCGTGCAGCTGGCCATCGGCTACCGCCTGCAGCACCAGCCCAGCACCCTGCGCCTGCGCGCGATGGCGAAGGAGAAGCCGTACGGGCGCATCCTCAAGGTGCGCGCCGACGCCGGCTTCCACGCCTACGACGACGTCGACCCGGCCAACAAGCCGTGGCGCCTGCTGCCGCAGCACGGCGGCGGCGCGATGTACGACATGGGCGTGTACTCGCTGCAGGGCGCGCGCTACATCACCGGCCAGGAGCCGGTGGCGGTGAGCGCGCGCAGCGGGACCACGCGCCCGCACCTGTTCGAGGGCGTGGACGAGACCACGCATTTCACCCTGGAGTTCGCCGATGGCCTGGTGGCGGAGTGCTCGACCAGCTTCGGCCGCAACATGAACCTCCTGCGCGCCGACTGCGAGCGCGGCTGGTACCAGCTGGAGCCGTTCCAGACCTACAACGGCCTGGCCGGCCGCACCAGCGACGGCCAGCTGTTCGATGACGGCGGCGTGCCGCACCAGCAGGCGCTGCAGATGGACAACGACGCGCTGGCGATCCTCGAGGGCCGGCCGCCGCTGGTTCCGGGCGAGGAAGGCCTGCGCGACATGCGCGTGGTCGACGCGGTCTACGCCTCCGCGCGCGAGGGCGGCCGCCGCATCGTGCTGTAGCCGGTTAATCCGCGCTTCACCGTGCTGCTTCCAGGCTCAGGCCCCCGCACCGGACCCAGGAGCCAAGCATGAGCCGGACCCCTGCCCACCTCGCCGCCGCGCTGCTGTTGGCCGCCGCCAGCGGCGGCGCGCTGGCCCAGGCCGCCACCCTGCCCCTGCCGCCCGATCCGCCGCCGCCGGCGGCCGCGCCCATGCAGCGGCAGAGCGGCATGGTGGTGATCGAGCGCGGCAACGACGAGCGCGTCGTCGTCCGTTCCTACGAACCGGACAGCGTGGTCGGCGAGTACCGCATCGACTTCGATGCCATGGACGCCAACGGCGACGGCGTCATCGACCGCCGCGAGGCCGCGGCCAATCCCACCCTGGAAGCGGAGTTCCGCGCGGTCGACGAGAACGGCGACGGCCACCTGGACCGGGCGGAACTGTCCGGCTGGATCCGCTGAGCTAGAGCCCGGCGGCGTGCCGCCACAGCGCGCGCTTGAGCGGCGGCAGGCGACCGGCCAGGCCCAGCAGGTGCCCGCGCAGCAGGGTGGGCACCGGGTGGGCGTTGGAGAACACGGTATTGATCGCCTCGAACGCGTGCGCGGAGACCGTGTTGTCGCTCAGGCGCCGCCGCTCCCAGCGCTGCAGCCGGTGTGGCGCGGTCCAGTCGGCGCCGCGGCGCAGCGCCGCGGCCACTTCGTCCTGCAGCGCCGCCACGTCGCGCAGGCCCAGGTTCACGCCCTGCCCGGCCAGCGGATGCACCACGTGCGCCGCGTCGCCCAGCACCAGCACGCGCCCGGCAACCTGTTGCCGCACCAGCTGGCGGCGCAGCGGGAAGGCGGCGCGCTTCGACGCCAGTTCCACCTTGCCCAGGCGAGCGGCCGAGGCATCACCCAGCTCGATCGCGAACCGCTCTTCGTCCAGTTCCAGCACGCGCGCCGCCTCGGCATCCGGCAGGCTCCACACGATCGACGCCAAGCCATCGGTGAACGGCAGCAGCGCCAGCGGGCCGGTGGGCAGGAAGCGCTGCCAGGCGGTGGCCTGGTGCGACTGCTCCGTCCTGATGTAGGCGACCACGCCGCGCTGGCCGTAGTCGTGGGCGTCGACCTCCAGCCCGGCCAGGCGCCGCAACGCCGACGCGGCGCCATCGGCGGCCACCGCCAGGCGCGACTCCAGCCGGGTGCCGTCGTCCAGGCGCAGGCGCACGCCGGCCGGGTCCTGCTCCATCGCCTCCACCCGCGCCGGGGTGTGGCAACGCACGCCGGCAATGGCCAGGGCCGCCCACAGGCGGTCGGCCAGCAGGTCGTTTTCCACGATCCAGCCCAGCTCCGGGCGGCCCATCGAGGCGGCATCGAACACCAGCTCGTCGCCGCCGGCCGCGTCCCATACCCGCATGCGGCGGTAGGGCTGGGCACGCGCGTCCAGCACCTGCGGCCACACGCCCAGGCGCTGCAGCAGCGCGGCGTTGTCCGGCGCCAGTGCGTACACGCGCAGGTCCGGCTGTTCGCGCGACCAGCGCGGCGCCGGGCGCGGCTCGACCAGGGCCACCTCCAGCCCGGCACGCGCCAGGGCCAGGGCGCAGGCCGCACCGACCACGCCGCCGCCGGCGACCACCACGTCCAGGCGCACGCGGCTCATCGGCACAGCTCCGGCACGTCGCCGCGGAAGCCCATGGCCCCGCCGACCAGCCAGGCCTGCAGCCAGGCGGCGCGGTCGGCGGCCAGCAGGCCCAGGCTACGCAGCGGGCGCAGCAGCGGCGAGGGGTTGGAGGTCAGCCGCGCCAGCCCGTCGGAGAACGCCAGGGTGCGTTCGCGGTCCTCGCGTCGGCGTTCGGCATGGCGCGCCAGCAGCGCCTCGGCGCCCGGATCGGCCGGCGCAGCACGCAGCAGCTCGGCCAGGGTCAGGGCATCGCGCAGGCCCAGGTTGAAGCCCTGCGCACCCACCGGGTGGATGGTCTGGGCGGCATTGCCCAGCAGCACCGCGCGCGGCGCCACCAGGCTGGCGGCCAGCACCTGCGCGATCGGGTAGGCGCTGCGCTCGCCGGCGGCGAGGAAGCGGCCGGCGCGCCAGCCGAACGCGGACTGGATCCGCGCCAGCCAGCCGGCCTCGTCCAGCGCGGCCACTTCCGCGGCCTGCGCGGAGGGCACGCCGTGGACCAAGCCGAAGGCGCGGTCGCCGCGCGGCAACAGCGCGGTGGGACCGCTGTCGGTGAAACGCTCCCAGGCGGTGCCGTCGGTCGGGCGCTCGCCGCGCACGCGCGCCACGAACAGGGTCTGGCCATAGTCGTGGCGGCGCACGCCGATCCCCAGCGCCGCGCGCACCGCGCTGCCGGTGCCGTCGGCCGCCACCAGCAGGCGGGTGCGCAGCGACAGCGGGCCTTCGCCGGTTTCCAGGCGCAGGCCGCGGAAACCGTCGCCGGCCTCCTCCAGACCGGCGAAGCGCGCCGGGCGGTAGCGCACCAGGCCCTGGACCCGGGACAGCCGCGCCTCCAGCGCCTGGCCGAAGTCGCGCGCCACCACCACCTGCCCGAAGGCCTCGCGTCCGTAGTCGGCCGCGTCCAGCTGCACCCGGCCGAAGTCGCCGGCGCGGCTGACGTGGATGCGGCGGATCGGGCCGGCCGGCGCCTGCAGGCTGGACAGCACGCCCAGCGCCTGCAGCGCGTTGACCGAGGCCTGGGCCAGGCTCAGGTTGCGCTGGTCGAAGACAGCCGGCAGTTCGCCGGCCGGGGTGGCCTCGACCAGGGCCACGTCCAGCGCCAGCCCGTCCAGGGCGATCGCCAGGCTGGCGCCGACCAGGCCGCCACCGACGATCACGACATCATGCGTTCGGATCATCGGCACATGATACGCGGCGCCGTGCATGCGCCGCGGCGGCGGCCGACGCGGCGCCACGCCCTCGGCTAGAATGCCGGCCACGTTATCCACCAGGCCCCGTGCAATGACCGCCACCAGCCAACGCCTCTTCGTCCTGTCCGTCCTGGCCCTGCTGATGGCCGCCTCGCGCGCCCACGTGTTCGACCACTTCTCGCCGCCGGACGCCAGCTGGGCGGTGTTCTTCGTGGCCGGCTTCGCCCTGCGCGGCTGGGGACGCTGGGTCTTCCCGGTGCTGATGGCGCTGGCCATGGGCGTGGACTGGATGGTGATCTCGCGCCAGGCCGCCTCGTTCTGGGACCACTACTGCGTCTCGGCCGCCTACTGGGGCCTGATCCCGGCCTACGGCGCGCTGTGGGCCGGCGGCAGCTGGCTGCGCCGCCGCTACGACGGGGCCAGCCTGGCCCAGGCCGGGCGCCTGCTCGGCGCCTTCCTGGTCGCCGTGGTCGCCTGCCAGCTGGTCGCCCAGGGCACCTTCTACTGGTACAGCGGCGTGGTCGCCGAGCCGACCGTGGCCGGCTGGTGGAAGAACTTCATGGACTGGCTGCCCGGTTACGTGGGCACCGCCGCCACCTACACCGCCATCGCCGCCGCGCTGCAGGTGGCGGCCGAGCGCATCGCCCCGGCGCTGCGCCTGGACCGCAGCCAGGCCGCCGGCTGAGGCGCCATGGGCAACCGGCTGTCGAAGATCTACACCCGTACCGGCGACGACGGCAGCACCGGGCTGGGTGACGGCAGCCGCACCGGCAAGGACTCGCTGCGGGTCGCCGCCTACGGCACCGTGGACGAGGCCAATTCCGCGATTGGCGTGGTCCTGGCCGCGCCGGACGTGCCGGACGACGTGCGCCAGCTGCTGACCACGGTCCAGCACCAGCTGTTCGACCTCGGCGGCGAGCTGTGCATCCCCGGCCACGCCGCCATCGCCGAGTCCGACGTGGCCGGCCTGGAGCAGGCCCTGGACCGCTACAACGAGGCCCTGCCGCCGCTGAAGGACTTCATCCTCCCGGCCGGCGGCGAGGCCGCGGCGCGCTGCCACCTGGCCCGCACCATCGTCCGCCGCGCCGAGCGCGAGGCGGTCGCCCTGTCCCGCGCCGAGGCGGTCCGCGGCGAGGCCCTGCGCTACCTCAACCGCCTGTCAGACCTGCTGTTCGTGCTGGCCCGGGTGCTGGCGCGCGCCGCCGGCGAGGGCGAGGTGCTGTGGCGCCATGAGCGGCGCCATCCCGGGGCCTGACCCCTCCACAGGTTCTATGGCGCCGGCCCGCGGCGCGCGGTAGCGTGGGCCCATGCTCGCCTGGACCCATCCCGCCTGCCTGGCCCACGACACCGGCCCGGACCATCCGGAACAGCCCGCCCGCCTGCAGGTGGTGATCGAGGCCCTGCAGCACCACTGCCCTGGCCTGGACTGGCGCGAGGCCCCGGCCGCGGCGCGCGGCGACCTATGCCGGGTGCATGCGGCGGAGATGGTCGACCAGGTGCTGGCGCCGGTGGTGTCCGGGATCCAGCACATCGATGCCGAGACCGTGGTCTCGCCCGGCTCGGCGCGCGCGGCCGTGCACGCCGCCGGCGCCGGGATCGCCGCGGTGGACGCGGCGATGGCCGGCCCGGAGCGGGTCGCGTTCTGCGCGGTGCGCCCGCCCGGCCACCATGCCACCGCCGACACCCCGATGGGCTTCTGCCTGCTCAACAACATCGCCGTGGCCGCGGCCTACGCCCGCGACCGCCACGGCCTGGAGCGGATCGCCATCGTCGATTTCGACGTGCACCACGGCAATGGCACCCAGGCGATCTTCCGCGAAGACCCGGCGGTGGCCTACTTCAGCACCCACCAGTCCGGGCTGTACCCGCACACCGGCCACAACCGCGAGCGCGGGGTGGGCAACCTGCACAACGTGCTGCTGCCGCCCGGCAGCGGCGGCTTCCGCTTCCGCAACACCTGGGCCGACCACCTGCTGCCGATGCTGGACGACTTCCGCCCGCAGCTGCTGCTGGTTTCCGCCGGCTTCGACGCGCACCTGGCCGACCCGCTGGCGGACCTGATGCTGGACGCGGACGACTTCGCCTGGCTGAGCACCGAACTGCTGGGCATCGCCCTGCGCCATGCCCAGGGCCGGCTGGTGTCGATGCTGGAGGGCGGCTACAACCTCGACGCCCTGGCCGAGTGCTGCGTGGCCCATGTCAAGGCCCTCGGCGGCTGAACCCGGGCCGGCCGCGGGACGGCCGTTCATTGCCCGCATGCACCCGCATCCGGCAAGCTACCGCCGATTTCCGGCCCGGATGCCCCCTCCCTCGTGCGACGCCCCCTGCGAACCTCCCTGCGCCTGCTGCCGTTGGCCCTGGGCATAGCCCTGGCCCTGCCCGCCATGGCCGACGAGAAGCCGCTCAACTGGGGCCTGTGCCCGGTCGGCGACGTGCTGCCGCCGTTCAGCGAGGCGCCGCCGCCGGACCCGGCCGCGGCGCAGACCCGCAACGAGCAGCCGACCGACATCGAGGGCGACGAACTCAGCGGCACCGAGACCACTCCGAAGTACCAGGGCAACGTCGCCCTGGTCCGCGGCGACCAGTTCCTGGGCACCGACCAGCTGAGCTTCGACACCGAGACCGGGCGCTACGTGGCCGAGGGCAACGTGCGCTACCAGGACTCCGGCATCCGCATCGTGGCCGACCGCGCCGAGGGCAACCAGGACGAGGACAGCCACGTCATCACCAACATCCGCTACCAGCTGGTGGACCGGCGCGGCAACGGCGGCGCCGACTCGATCGCCATGCGCGGCCCGGTGGGGCAGATGTACCACTCCACCTACAGCACCTGCGACCCGGACCAGCGCGCCTGGGAGCTGCGCGCGCAGCGGATCGACGTGGACAACGACGAGGGCTTCGGCGTGGCCCGCAACGCGGTGCTGCGCATGGGCCGCTTCCCGGTGCTGTACGTGCCGTGGATCAAGTTCCCGGTGGACGACCGCCGCCGCACCGGCCTGCTGTACCCGTCGGTCAGCAATTCCGGCCGCGACGGCTTCGACTACAGCCAGCCGATCTACCTCAACCTGGCGCCGAACTACGACGCGACCCTGTCGCCGCGCATCATGACCAAGCGCGGCCTGATGCTGGACGCGGAGTTCCGCTACCTCTACGAAGGCGGCCGCGGCATCCTCGAGGGCGGCTTCCTGCCCGACGACGACCTGCGCGACCGCGACCGCGGCCGCTTCCGCTTCAGCGGCTACCACAACATCGACCGCCACTGGCAGGCGCGCGCCAACCTCGCCTGGGTCAGCGACGACCGCTTCGTCGAGGACTTCTCCAGCCGCCTGGCCGGCGTCTCCGCGTCCTACCTGCAGAGCACCGCCGGCGTGTTCGGCACCGCCGAGCACTGGAACGCCGGCGCCATGGTCGAGCACTTCCAGCGCACCGACTACACCCTGCGCGACGCCGACCTGCCCTTCAGCCGCCTGCCGCGCATCTACGGCACCTGGCAGCAGCCGCTGGGCCGCTGGATCGACGCGGGCATGTACGCCGAGGCGGTGCACTTCGCGCACCCGGACTCGCGGATCAGCGGCGGCGAGCGCCTGGACCTGAAGCCGTTCGTGTCCGCGCGCCTGGGCGGTCCGGCCTGGTACGCGACCCCGACCCTGGCCTGGCGCTACACCTCCTACCGCCTGGAGGAAGGCGTGCTGCTGGACCCCGACCAGGGCCTCCGCGGCGCGGAGGACCCCACCCGCAGCCTGCCCATCGCCAGCTTCGACGCCGGCATGTACTTCGACCGCGAGACCAGCTGGGACGGCGAGCGCTTCCTGCACACCCTGGAGCCGCGCCTGTTCTACCTGTACGCGCCGTACCGCGACCAGGACGACCTGCCGGTGTTCGACACCCGGCCGTTCACCTTCAGCTGGGGCCAGCTGTTCCGCGACAACCGCTATTCCGGCGCCGACCGCCAGACCGACGCCAACCAGCTGACCATCGCCCTCAGTTCGCGCCTGATCCGCCAGTCCGACGGCCGCGAGAAGCTGTCGCTGAGCCTCGGCCAGATCCGCTACTTCCAGGACTCGCGGGTGGTGCTCAGGAACGAGACCCCGGTGGCGCAGGGCAAGTCGGCCTGGGTGGCCGACGCCAACTACATGATCAACGACCGCTGGAACCTCGGCGCTTCCTACCAGTGGGACCCGAAGTTCCGCCGCGAGGACCTGGCCAGCGTCCGCGCCCGCTACCTGTGGCCGGACGACGGCGTGGTCAACCTCGGCTACCGCTACCGCCGCGGGCTGCTGGAGCAGGCCGACTTCTCGTTCCTGTACCCGATCAACCCGACCTGGAGCCTGGTCGGCCGCTACTACCACTCCATCTCCAGCGACAAGCTGCTGGAGGCGATCGCCGGCGTGCAGTGGGACAGCTGCTGCTTCGCGGTGCGCGCCATCGCCCGCCGCTACGTGCGCAACCGCGAGGGCGAGCTGGACAACGCGCTGCAGGTGGAATTCGTGCTCAAGGGCCTGGGCTCGGCCGGCCAGGACACGGAGCGCACCCTGCGCCGTGCTATTCTCGGCTACCACCGCGACGACCTGTACCTGGTCCCGCCCAGCAACACCACGCCCGATCCGGACGACTACGATCCGAACCTCATCCCGTGAGTCCATGAGCCGACGCCTTTCCGCGATTCTCCTGGCGACTTCCGCCATGCTGTCCCTCCCCGTCGCCGGCGTGGCCCAGGAGGCCCAGCAGCAGCTGCAGCCGGTGGAGCGCATCGCCGCGATCGTGGACGAGGACGTGATCCTGCAGAGCGAGCTGGACCTGGCGGTGCGCAACATCCTGGCCCAGTACGCCGGCCGCGAGAACCAGCTGCCGCCGCGCCCGGTGCTCGAGCGCCAGGTGCTGGAGCGGCTGGTGCTGAACAAGCTGCAGGTCGCCCGCGCGCGCCAGCAGGGCGTGCGCGTCAGCGAGCAGGAGCTGAACCAGACCGTCGCCGCGATCGCCCAGCAGAACGGCCTGACCCTGGACGGCCTGCGCCAGCGCCTGGCCGCCGACGGCCTGTCCTTCGAGGAGTTCCGCCGCTCGCTGGCCGAGGAAATCACCATCCAGCGCCTGCGCCAGAACTTCATCTCGCGCATCAACGTCAGCGAGGCCGAGGTCGACGCCGCGCTGGAGCGCGAGGCGAGCAACAGCCGCCAGTACCGCCTGGCGCACATCCTGGTCGCCCTGCCCGACGGCGCCACCCCGGAGCAGATCGCCACCGGCCAGCGCAAGATCGAGGGCATCCTCAACGTCATCAACAAGGGCGAGATGGACTTCGCCGCCGCCGCCGTGCGCTATTCGGACAGCCCCAACGCGCTGGAAGGCGGCGACCTGGGCTGGCGCTCGCTGGACGAGATCCCCACGGCCTTCGCCCAGCAAATCGTGAACCTGCAGCCGGGCCAGATCCTCGGCCCGATCCGCGGCCCCAGCGGCTTCCAGCTGCTGCGCCTGTCGGAGGTGCGCGACAGCAGCGAGGCGCCGGCGCAGGCCGTCACCGAGTACCACGTGCGCCACATCCTGGTGCGGGTCAACGACCGCCAGGACGAGGCCACCGCGCGCGCCAAGATCGACACCCTGCGCGCGCGCATCGCCGGCGGCGCCGACTTCCAGGAAGTGGCGCGCGAGGCCTCCGAGGACAACAACACCCGCGGCCAGGGCGGCGACCTGGGCTGGTTCCCGGCCGATGCCTACGGCCCGGAATTCGGCAGCCAGGTGACCGCGCTGGAGGATGGCCAGGTTTCGCAGCCGTTCCGCACCGATGCCGGCTGGCACATCATCGAGCGCCTGGCCCAGCGCGAGACCGACGTGACCGACGAGAACCGCCGCGCCCGGGTCCGCGACACCATCGGCCGCCGCAAGCTGGAAGAGGAATACGAGCGCTACCTGCAGGAGCTGCGGGGCGAGGCGTACGTCGTGTTCCGCGCCGGCGACCGCGCCGAGCCCGTCGCCAACTGAGCCATGGCACTGCCCCGGCTGGCGCTGGTTCCCGGCGAACCGGCCGGGGTTGGCCCGGAACTGTGCGTGCGCGTGGCCCAGGCCCCGCGCCGCGACTGCAGCCTGGTCGCCCTCGCCGATCCTGGGCTTCTGCAGGCCGCCGCGGCGGCGCTGGGCCTGCCGCTGAACCTCCTGCCCGCCGACGCCGTCGCCCGCCGCCCGGGCGACCTGCCGCTGCACCCGGTCCGCAATGCGGTTGCCGTGCAGTTCGGCCACCCGGATCCGCGCAATGCCCGCGCCGTCGTCGACGCCCTGCTGGGCGCCGCCGAAGGCTGCGTGCGCGGCGGCTTCCACGGCATGGTCACCGGGCCGGTGCAGAAGGCGACCATCAACGAGGGCGGCATCCCCTACACCGGCACCACCGAGCTGCTGGCCGGCCATGCCGGCCGCGAGGTGGTGATGATGCTGGCCAACGACATCGTGCGGGTGGCACTGGCCACCACCCACCTGCCGCTGCGCGAGGTCGCCAACGCGATCGACGCCGGCCTGCTGCGGCGGGTGCTCGGCATCCTGCACCGGGCCCTGCGCGAGGACTTCGGCATCGCCGAGCCGGTGATCGCGGTGCTGGGACTCAACCCCCACGCCGGCGAGGACGGCCACCTCGGGCGCGAGGAGATCGAGGTCATCACCCCGGTGCTGGAGTCGCTGCGCGCCGCGGGCATGCGCCTGGCCGGCCCGCTGCCGGCCGATACCGCGTTCCTGCCGGGCAAGCTGCGCGGCTTCGACGCGGTACTGGCCATGTACCACGACCAAGGCCTGCCGGTGCTCAAGTACAGCGGCTTCGAGCGCGCGGTGAACCTGACCCTGGGCCTGCCCTACCCGCGCGTGGCCGTCGACCACGGCACCGCCCTGGACCTGGCCGGCAAGGGCCTGGCCGATCCCTCCAGCCTGGAAGCCGCGGTCGCCACCTGCGCGCGGATGGCGGCGCAGCGGATGCAGCAAAGCTGATGTCCCCCTTTCCCGGGGAGAGTCCGTAGCCAGGGTAGGCAAGGCGCGCCGGGCTGCGGCAGTGCCCGGGCGCTGGCGGGCCCGGCGCATTGCCACGCGCTGCGGATCCACCGCCGGACCGCGTCACGCGCCCGTCCCGGAAGCGGCCTGCGCCCGTGTCCGGGCGACGGGCTTGCGCCGCAGCGTCAGAACAGCTCGCCGGTATCCCGCGCAGGCACCGTCAGCCCGAGGTGGCGGTAGGCCTTGGGCGTGGCCATGCGCCCGCGCGCGGTGCGCACCAGGAAGCCCTGCTGGATCAGGTAGGGCTCGATCACGTCCTCCAGGGTGCCGCGCTCCTCCGACAGCGAGGCGGCCAGCGATTCCACGCCCACCGGGCCGCCGTCGAAGTGGCCGATGATGGTGTTGAGCAGGCGCCGGTCCAGCTCGTCGAAGCCTTCCGGATCGACCTTGAGCATGGCCATCGCCGCCTGCGCCACTTCCTTGTCGATGCGTCCGCCGGCCTTGACCTGGGCATAGTCGCGCACGCGGCGCAGCAGGCGGTTGGCGATGCGCGGGGTGCCGCGGGCGCGGCGCGCGATCTCGCCGGCGCCCTCCGGCTCGCAGTCGATGCCCAGGATCCGCGCCGAGCGGCGCACGATCCGGGTCAGCTCCTCGGGCGTGTAGAACTCCAGGCGCTGGACGATGCCGAAGCGGTCGCGCAGCGGCGCGGTCAGCAGGCCGGCGCGGGTGGTGGCGCCGATCAGGGTGAACGGCGGCAGGTCCAGCTTGATCGAGCGCGCGGCCGGGCCCTCGCCGATCATGATGTCGATCTGGAAGTCCTCCATCGCCGGATAGAGCACTTCCTCGACCACCGGCGACATGCGGTGGATCTCGTCGATGAACAGCACGTCGTGCGGCTGCAGGTTGGTCAGCAGCGCGGCCAGGTCGCCGGCCTTCTCGATCACCGGGCCGGAGGTGACCCGCAGGTTCACNCCCAGCTCGTTGGCGATGACGTGGCTCAGCGTGGTCTTGCCCAGGCCCGGCGGACCGAAGATCAGCACGTGGTCCAGCGCCTCGCCGCGGGCGCGGGCAGCCTCGATGTAGATGCCCAGCTGCTCGCGGACCGGCTGCTGGCCGAGGTATTCGTCCANTCGCTGCGGCCGGATCGAGGCTTCCAGGGCCTCGTCCTCGCGGGTGGCGCCGGCGCCGAGGATGCTGCGGTGTTCGTTCATGCCGCGATTATGGCCGTTGCCGGTCGCGCGTGCCGAGACTCCTGGCGGCCGGGCCGCGCCCGGGCGTCAGATCTCGACCTGCGCGCCCAGTTCGACCAGGCGGTTGCCGGGGATGCGGAAGAAGCCGGTGGCCGGCGCCGCGTTGCGGTGCATGACCGCGAACAGCTTGTCGCGCCAGGTCGGCATGCCGCGGCGTGCGCCGGCAACCACGTTCTCGCGGCTGGCGAAGTAGGTGGTGTCCATCGGGTCCATGGACAGGCCGTCGCGGTCGCAGGCACGCATCAGCGCCAGCGGCACGTCCGGGGTCTCCATGAAGCCGAACCGGACCATCACCCGGTAGAAGTCGTCGCCGATCGCGTCGACCCGGATCCGCTTCTCCACCGGCGCATACGGCACCGGCAGTGTCTCCACGGTCAGGAACACGTTGCGCTCGTGCAGCACCTTGTTGTGCTTGAGGTTGTGCAGCAGCGCGTGCGGCACCAGGCCGGGATCGGCGGTGAGGAAGATCGCCGTGCCGGGCACCCGCACCGGCGGCGCCAGCATCAGGCCGGGCAGGAAGGTGTCCACCCGGATGCCGTCCTTGCGGATCTCCTCGCGCAGCAGCGCGCGGCCGCGGCGCCAGGTGCGCATCAGGGTGAACAGCACCAGGCCCAGCACCACCGGGAACCAGGCGCCCTGCAGCAGCTTGGCGCCGTTGGCGACCACGAAGGCCACGTCGATGAAGAAGAACGCCACGCACAGCGCCAGGATCCAGCGCCGCCCGGCAGGCCACAGCGCGCGCGCCACCAGGGCCAGCAGCAGGGTGTCGATCAGCATCGTGGCCGAGACCGAGATGCCGTAGGCCACGGCCAGGTTGGAGGAGCTGCGGAACACCAGCACCAGGCCGATCACCATCACCATCAGCATCCAGTTGATGCCGGGCACGTAGATCTGGCCGATGGCCTCGCTGGAGGTGTGCTTGATGCGCATGCGCGGGATGTAGCCCAGCTGCATGGCCTGGCGGCCGATCGAGAACGCGCCGGTGATCACCGCCTGCGAGGCGATCACCGCCGCCATCGTCGCCAGCACGATCATCGGGTACAGCGCCCAGGCCGGCACCGACTCGTAGAACGGGTTGCGCACCAGTTCCGGGTGCTCGAGCACCAGCGCGCCCTGGCCCAGGTAGTTGAGCACCAGGCACGGCAGCACGAAGAAGTACCAGCCGTGGCGGATCGGGCGCGCGCCGAAGTGGCCCATGTCCGCGTACAGCGCCTCGCCGCCGGTCACCGCCAGCACCACCGCGCCGAGGATGAACACGCCGTGCCAGCCGTGGTCGGCGAAGAACAGCACCGCCCACCACGGGTTGAACGCCTTGAGCACCTCGGGGGCCTTGATGATGTTCCAGGCGCCGATCGCGGCGATGGCCACGAACCAGAGCATGGTCACCGGCCCGAACACCTTGCCCACCTTGGCGGTGCCGAAACGCTGCCCGGCGAACAGCACCACGAGCACGACGATGGTCAGCGGCACGATGAAGTGGTGCAGGCCCGGCGCGGCCACCTCCAGGCCCTCCATCGCCCCCAGCACGGAGATGGCCGGGGTGATCACGCCGTCGCCGAAGAACAGCGAGGCGCCGAAGATGCCGAGGATGCCGACCACGTAGGCCGAGCGCGAGCCGTTGCGCAGGGTGCGCTGGGCCAGGGCCATCAGCGCCATGATGCCGCCCTCGCCATCGTTGTCGGCGCGCATGATGATGGTCACGTACTTCAGCGTGACCACCACCATCAGCGACCAGAACGCCAGCGACAGCACGCCCAGCACGGTGTCGTGGTCGCTGGTCAGGCCGTAGTGCGGCGAGAACGCTTCCTTGAGCGTGTACAGCGGACTGGTGCCGATGTCGCCGAAGACCACGCCGATGGCGCCCAGCACCAGGGCCAGGTGCGAGCCGCCCGGCCCGTGGGCACCGGGCCCGTGGCCGGCATGTGNGGACGGCGATGACGCTGCGGACATGGCGGGCGAACCTTAGCGCGGTCGGGCGTGAGCAGGGCGCGAGCGCGCCTCAGCGCAGGGCCGACTGCAACGCCTTGCGGATGATGGCGGCGGCCTCGTCGCCCGGTGCCGCGGCGTCGCGGGCCATGCGCTGGGCCTCGGCCGGCTTGTAGCCGAGCTGCTGCAGGGCGGTGGCGGCGTCGGCCAGCGGGTCGCCGGGGGCCGNCGTCATCCCGGCCACGGCGCCGCCGCCGGCCAGGTCGGCGGCGCGGTCGCGCAGCTCCACNACCATGCGCTCGGCGGTCTTCTTGCCGATGCCGGGGATCCGGGTCAGGGCGGTGACGTCGCCGGCCTGGATCAGCCGCGCGAACTCGTCCACGCTCACTCCCGACAGCACCGCCAGCGCGATCTTGGCGCCTATGCCGCTGACTTTCTGCACGTCGCGGAACAGCCTGCGCTCGCCCTCGCGCAGGAAGCCGTACAGCGAGACGCTGTCCTCCTTCTGCGCGTAATGGGTGAACAGCGAGACTTCCCGGCCCAGCTCGGGCAGGTCGTAGAAGGTGCTCATCGGCGCCTCCAGCTCGTAGCCGACGCCGTTGACGTCGACCACCAGCCACGGCGGCTGCTTGAGGACCAGGGTTCCGCGCAGTCTTCCAATCATTGGGGGCTCCTACGGAGCGTGATTCGGGATTCGTGATTGGTGGTTCGAAAAAGCAAAAGCGAAAGCGCCGGCACGGCAGGAAGGCGCCCGCGCTTTCCACGAATCACCAATGACGAATCACCAATCACGGCTCTATTTCCTCCAGGCCAGCTTCGTGCTGACCCCCAGCCTCTGTGCGGTGGCACGCACATGTGCATGGGTCAGGGCGATGGCCAGGGCGTCGGCGGCGTCGGCCTGCAGCTTGCCCGGCAATCCAAGCATGGCCGCGACCATGTGCTGGACCTGGGCCTTGTCGGCGGCGCCGGTGCCGACCACGGCCAGCTTCACCTCGCGCGCGGCGTACTCGGACACCGGCAGGTCGCGCAGCACCACCGCGCTGATCGCCGCGCCGCGGGCCTGGCCCAGCTTGAGCGCCGAATCCGCGCTGCGGCCCACGAACACCTGCTCGATCGCCACTTCCTGCGGCCGGTACTCCTCGATCAGCCCGGTCAACCCGTGCAGCAGCCGCTTCAGGCGCGCGGCGAAGTCGCCTTCGCCCAGCAGCACCAGCGGCTGGTGGTGCACATGGCGCACCCTGCCCGCCGGGTCGACGTCGATGATGCCCACGCCGGTGCGCTGCGAGCCCGGGTCGATCCCGAGGATGCGGATGGCGGGCACCGGCACGCGCGCGGCGTTCATGCGCCCGCCCCCGGCGCCTTCCGGCCCGCCGCCTGTTCGCCCCGGGCCGGATGCATGCTCAGCCGGCGTCGCCCAGGTCGGCGTTCGAATAGACGTTCTGCACGTCGTCCAGGTCCTCGAGCATGTGCAGCAGCTTCTGCACCTGCTGCGCNGTCTCGCCGGACACGGCGACGTCGTTGTCGGCGCGGAAGGTCACCTCGGCATAGCCCGGGGCCAGGCCGGCGGCTTCCATGGCCTGCTTCACCGCCTCGAAGTTCTCCGGCGCGGTGACCACGTCGATCGCGCCATCGTCCGGATACACGACCACGTCGTCGGCACCGGCCTCGATCGCCGCCTCGGTCACCTTCTCCTCGTCGGCACCCTCGTAGCTGAGCACGCCCAGGCGCTTGAACATGAAGGCCACCGAGCCCTCGGTGCCCATGTTGCCGCCGCACTTGGAGAAGGCGTGTCGCACGTCGGCCACGGTGCGCACGCGGTTGTCGGTCAGGCAGTCGACGATCACGGCGACGCCGCCGGGGGCGTAGCCCTCGTAGCGCACTTCCTCGTACTCGACGCCTTCGAGCTCGCCGGTGGCCTTCTTGATCGCGCGCTCGATCACGTCCTTGGACATGTTCGACGACAATGCCTTGTCCACCGCCGCGCGCAGGCGCGGGTTGTTGTTCGGATCGCCTCCGCCGGCGCGGGCGGCGACGCCGATCTCGCGGATCAGCTTGGTGAAAATCTTGCCGCGCTTGGCATCGCTGGCGTTCTTGCGCGCTTCGATCGAGGGACCACGACCCATGGGCGTACCGTTCGTACTGCGTTGCGAAGCGACGGATTATAGCCGGCCGCCACCATCCCCAGCGCTGCCG
>Ga0065721_10051110_pt1 | contig 16231 bp, 12 predicted proteins | sample Mesricmetagenome_FD_59108 | JGI IMG/M metagenome (GOLD analysis project Ga0065721, IMG submission 59108) | Mesophilic microbial community from rice straw/compost enrichment Sample: eDNA_1 v2 (version 2) | ecosystem: Engineered > Solid waste > Grass > Composting > Bioreactor | place: USA: Davis... | reverse complement strand
GCTACAGCTCAACTCGTAGTAAAAGCTGACGGAGCTCAATTGAGCTATCAGTGGAGAAAGAATGGTGCAGACATTCCAGGCGCAACCAACGATACGTTGACCTTTGCGCCAGTTACTCTTGCCGATGCAGGTACTTACGATGTAGTGATCACGGGTCTCTGTGGTAACACTACTTCGCAATCCGTTACAGTTTCTGTAGCTGCTGGTAACACATGGCTGGGAGCTGTAAGCTCTGACTGGAATACAGCAGCTAACTGGTGCGGTGGCGTGCCCACACCAACTTCAGATGTAGAAATCTTCCCTGGCACACCATACCAGCCTGTAGTTAATGCAACACTGGCAGATGTAAGATCACTGACTATTCATCCGGGAGCTTCAGTAACCGTAATGCAAAACGGTACAATGAACATTCACGGTGACTTCATCAATAATGGAACCTTTGTTGCACCCAATGGATTCATCTTCTTCAAGGGTACAACAAATCAGATGGTAGGTCAGATGGTGGTAGGATCGGTATTGGTGAACAACCCTGCAGGTATCACACTCACTGGCAACATGACTGTGAACCAGTCGCTGGTGCTCACTCAGGGTAATGTAACGCTGGGTATCAATACACTCACTGTAAATGGTACCGTAACTGGTACACCTGCCAGCCACGTAGTAACTAACAGCTCTGGCGTGATGATCACCCGCAATGTTGGCGTCACTCCGGTAACAGTGCCAGTTGGTCACAGTGCAGACAGTTACAATCCTGTAATCATTGCCAATGGTTCTAACAGAGATTACTCGGTAAGGGTACAACAAGGCCTGATTCCTGGTATCTCGAATCCTGGTATTGCTGTTGACCGTACATGGAATATCACAGCATCTGGTGCTACACTTCCAACAAATGTGAACATCACATTCCAGTACGAAGATGGACATATGAACACTTCGGGTGTTGCCACCAACATGATGGAAGTAGGCGTTCACGACGGTGCACAATGGAATATTGTATCACCTGGAGGTGGTGTTTCTCCATCTGGTACACCAACACAACGTCAGGTGGGTGTGGTGACAGGTCAGTTTGGTCCGATGGTAGTATCTAACATCGGTGGTATCAGCTGGATCACTTCAGCACCAAACGTTGATCCAAGCGTAACCAGCATGCAACTGCTGCCCAACCTCGTTGAGTCAAGCACACTTCTGAGAGTGATGAGCACAAGAGCAACCCGCCTCGGTATCCAGGTAGTTGACGGATCCGGAAGGGTGGTAATGACACTGAACAAGCAGGTAATGGTGGGACAAAACGACTTCCCGCTTGAGTTCAGCCAGCTTGCTGCAGGTGTTTACTACCTGAGTGGTCAAACCGATAAAGGCAAGACTACAGTAGTAAGATTTGTGAAAATGTAGATGAGTTTGTAAATAACATGAAGATCCTTCGCAGCAATGTGAAGGATCTTTTTTTTAATGGTGAAACATCTTTGATATGAGAACGGCAATTGATATTTTTCTAATAGCATTTTAATACCTGATGCCATTTAGAAATTTATGCGCGTGTTATCTTCGTGAATACAAGTAAGGCAACTTCCGAATAAGTTGTTTCGTCCCCGAAATTTTTTTTGGGGACTTTTTTTTAGCATCCTGATTGTTATGTGCGGGTTGAATAAAATCTTCACCAGATTGTAAGGCTTTAGGTGAACGCTGAAGTGTGCGACGCAACGGAAGTTGGGCTTTGCACTGCAGCCGACTACATAAAATAAATTTGAGAGGAACAGACTGCCATAAATCTAATTTGCCCGAATCAATTTTTGTTTAAATTCAATAACTTGTTTCATCATCTTTACACTTCTCAAAAACAGATTTTATGGGCAAATTGGCGAAGATCAAAACGCAAAAAACCGCTGCCAGCGTTGAAGATTTTATTGAGAGCATTCCTGATCAACAAAAAAGGAAAGACAGCGCGGTTATTTTGAAAATGATGGAGAAGGCTACCAAATCAAAACCCAAAATGTGGGGCAGCGCCATTATTGGCTATGGTGATCTTCGTTATAAAAGTCCGGCTACGGGAAGAGAAGTTGACTGGTTTAAGATTGGATTTTCGCCACGCAAGGCTAATATTTCTCTGTATCTGATGGATCTTACCCGTCATGAAGAAGCGTTGAAAAAATTGGGAAAATATAAGACAGGGAAAGGTTGTCTTTACATCAACAAGCTTGAAGATGTGGATATGAAAGTGTTGGAAAAGATCATCAATGCTGCCGCTGCGGGAAAGACTGGATGATCAGTATTTTCTTGTTGCTTCGATGCTATCTGTCAGCCTTTGAACCATCGGAAGCACGGTGGGGTCGAGCTCTCCGACGCTGTCTTTCGTTCGTCCGGTTGCAGAATCCAGATAATGCACATTATACTGAATATCCTGAAAACGTGGTTCCCTGCTTTGGCCGTTGCATCCTTCAGGGCCCACCACTTTTATCAGAACAACTACTGCAGCTACTATCCAGTAGAATCTGCCACCAGATGAAGCTGCGCCCCGATAGACCTTGTGGTTCGAAGTAATTGTCTTTTTCATTTCCGCGGTAATGTCTGTTACCTGAACCAACTGGTCACTCATTTTCAGACAATCCCCGGTATGTTTTTTTTGTATTGCCACACCAACGTTGATCAGTCTGACAATGAGTTCCATTCTGTCGAAATAAAATTCTGATGGAAGATTGTTTATCAGAATGTGCCACTGCGAGTTGATCCAGTGAATGAGCCGGGGCCGCATGATGGTATAGTTATGAAGGCTGACATTTCGCAGTATTCTGAGATTTTCATCCAGAAAAATTCTTAGGGAGCGAAATGCTTCTTCGCGTTCGGATGCCTGCAGCATTTCAGAGTAGGTCAGTAGTTTGCCAACTTCTGGCAGTTTTCCTTCGTTGAGCAGATTACGTGAAATATGATTGAAGGGTGCAGTTAAATAGGGAGAAATGAAGGAAATGAATTCATGGTCGTTCGACAGGTTGAGGAATGCATCATTGATGGTTAAGGGATTGAAGATGTTGTCTTCAAGAAAATCGAGCAGGGCTGGTCTGTTCCAGATTTCTTTATGGTAGTGTAATAATTTATAAAAATCGGGGTGCTCCAGCTGTTCAAATACATCCTGCCTGGTGTAAGTGTAACCATCAAGTTCAATAAATCCGTCTTTGGAAATGGCGAATTCCGCCAGCAATTGTTTTTTGGTTCTGGATAAATTGAAATCACCTCCGGCAGGAATATCGCAGTAATGAAACAGCCGGATGATTGATATGTATTGCCTGCTAGCCAATGCCTGTTCCTTTGAAATCTTTATTATAATCGTGATCCACTCTTTTCATCACATGTGTCAGGCCAAAAACATGTTGTCTGAATTCCGGATATTTTTCTCCTGCAAGCGCATTGTCTGCCATTTTTATCAATGATTTGGCGGCGGCATAGTCGCGGTAAAATTCTTTAGGCAGTTCTCTCCACATAACATATCGACTGATTAAAAAACTGGTTGTGTTGCAAAGCGCCTCCCAGTGTAGATCTTCCAGCTGTTTGATCTTTCCTTCTATGAACGATGCATTTTTGGAGCGGATGAAAGATTCTTCGGTTTGTTCAATCTTCTGGACTTTTTTCAGGAGCTCACTTTTTTCAAAATCGCAGGTGCTGATGGCGGACATCACCTTTTCTTTTGTTTCATAATATGATTCCACCAGCAGTGACAGTCTTTCATTTCCGCCAAGTTTGTCGGCGGCCTGCGATACCTGCATTATTTTTTCGGCGATGATATATTTCTCGTCGGATTTGTCGTTTGGTTTTAGTTTGAACAATCTGTCTTTTACAGATTGCAGTTCTTCCATTAGCGCACTGGCTTTTATTTCCCACATATCGTCGTTGTTGTGCTGGAATTTCCTGATGGTGTCTGCAAGTTCATTCTCGAGCGATTGAAACTGTTCGCGCAGTCTTTCGATATGAATTTGTTTTTCGGAAATGGAAAATACATTCCTGAATTCCTGTTGTGTCATTACGAGGAAAACAGAAGTTTCCAAAACCCTGGAATCGTTGATGTGAAGTTGAATTTCGATATCAGAACCCTTTACCAGATCGGTTGCAAGATCTTTTCCTGTAATCTCAATGCAACCAATGGTAAGGTTGGATGAAGGTTTTGAATTTTTGTCGCCTTCCAGAATGTTAATGATCAAAGAATCACCGGATCCTTTTTTAATGGTCTTGGATATCTCGCGATATAAAGTTCTTTTTTGGGGGAGCAAAGAATTCCGTTCGAAGATGACTTCGAGGCGGGTGGTCTGATTCTCAAGATCATCTACTTCCACAGATATATCATGTGGCAATGGCTGGCCACCAATGGAATATTGTCCCTGTGTAATTGCAATTTCCTGTGAAAGCGATCGCAGCTCCTCGTAGTTGTCGTCGTAAACTGATAACGTAAACAAATTAGAAACGGAAGGCAGGAGAGGAAGGAACTCTGTTTTTTTAGCCTTCAGCGGAACATATCCGGTATCAAAACCTCCGTCATTGCGAATGATGCGGAAATATTTGTTTTCATAAGCGCCTTCGCAAAAGATCAATAATACTTCTTCTTTATCGCGACTTGACCTGTTGTATGAAGTTTCGATTTTCAGATCAGGTTCATCAAGATTAATTTGCGAAAGAATTTCTCCAGCGATTTTCTCTGCATCTTCCGAGCTTCTTTCAGGCGATGCTTCATAATATTTGTTTGCGGCATAGTAAGCCGCGCCGGCTGCAATGGAGATGGTTGGATCGGAAGAGTGATTGAGGGGAATTCCAATCTGTGAGATCAGTTGTTCTCTTACCTGAGGAACAAATGTGCTGCCTCCGACGAGAATAATCTGATTGATATCATGCGGTTGCAGCCGGTTGCTTTCCAGCAGATCTTTTACCAGTTTGACAGTTTCATTGATGATGGGTAGAAATATTTCAGATGCTTTCTCTCTCGTCAACGGAATTGTAAAGTCGTAATATTTGTTGTCAAGTTCAACACTGAAATCAATCGTGGTGGAGGGGCTGTGCGAAAGTTCTTTTTTAGCTTCTTCAGCATAGTATAACATTTCGTAGAACAGCTTCTCATATTTGCCGTGTTTGGTTCTGAGTTCTTCTTCGAAATTGCGGATGCCGGTCTGACGAATAATTTCAGGAGTGATGATCTTTTCAACAATAGCGAAATCGAGATCAGCGCCACCGAGGAAGTTGTTGCCCTTGTGATCAACTACTTTTAATTCATGATCGTTTGCGAGTACGAGTGCTGCATCGAAAGTACCGCCACCGAAATCATAGACGAGCCAGTATCCGTCTTTTTTCATGTCGACGGGAGATTCATTAAAAAAAGCGAGACTTGCGGCGATAGGTTCCTGCAAAAGGAAGATTTCTTTGAAGCCGGCATCTTTTCCTGCGTTCATTGTAGCGTTGCTTTGCATGGTATCGAATGAAGCAGGAATGGTGATAACGCATGCTTCAGGATTTTCGCCAGTATGAATAAAGTTTTTGAGTTCTTTCAGCACCATGGCCGAAAGCTGCACGGGCGTTACGTTGTCGTCGATATTGACAACATAAAATTTTTCATCACTTCCCATTTTGCGTTTGAAATTGCCAAACACGTTGATGGGATCTTTTTTGAGATATTCTCTTGCTTTGTCACCAACCAGAGTGCGGTCGGGACGAAAGGCCACAACGGAAGCCAGTGTTTCTTTTTGTCCAATAGGATTTTTAAAAACGATCACTTTGTTGCCATCGTGTTTGGCAATGAGTGAGTTCGTTGTTCCGAGGTCGATCCCGAAATTTACCGGTTGCATCATAATTATTTCTCCTCTGCGATCACTACGCCTTTTTGCAGCAAGGAGATGGTTCCGTCCTTTTGCTGGTAGATGATGGGTTTGATAGTGCGAACGATTTTTAATTTAGAACTTATGCGGCCCGCGATGCTCGCTTCGTAGTCGGTTCTTGTTTCGGAGTAAGTTTCTCCGGTTGGGTCCTGAATCATATAACCTTCTTCTTCGAACATGTTGAATAAACGTCTGAAGTTGCGGTCAAATTCTTCTGCGATCCCTTTTTCTTTCATCCTGGCCTGCATTTCGAACAGCTGGTTGATGATGGGAAGGATACTCATAAACGCCAAAATACAGAATAGGAGAGAGAGGAGAAAGCGAAGGTTTGCGTTTGGTGAATTTTTCCGGAGAAATAAAAAAGAGCGAAGTGTTTTGTACTTCGCTCTTTTTTTGTGGTAGTGCCCGGGATCGGAGTCGAACCGATACACCCTTGCGGGCGGCAGATTTTGAGTCTGCTGCGTCTACCAATTCCGCCACCCGGGCTTAAAGAGGCTTGCAATGTTACAACATTCTGCTTAATTGTTCGGAAAGGCGTACCAAATATTTTTTCTTAAAATAGTAGTCCTTTACCTGCAACAATGCTTCTTTGGAAGTAACACCCTCCTGATAATTTTCAATAATGTCCTGAACAGGTTCATACAACTCCTTTTCAATCTGAAACAGCTGCTGCTGTATTTTGATTTTTTGTGATGGATCTTCGTCCATGGCCGCTTCGGCAAGCGCTTCGTTGACTTCCATCATTTCCATTAGAAACGAAGGGGGTAATTCATATTTTTCCTCTTCTTCCAGCAATCCTTTTAACGTCAACACATAGCGGATTGTTTGATCTCCGTTGCTTAAAGTGCGAAAAGCCTTATTCAGCAAAGCAGAATTTTCCAGCGCCTCCTGCTGTTCCTCGGCACCACTATTTACGAAATAGTCGGGGTGGTGCTGCCTGCTCAACTCCATGTATTTCCTGCGTACGAGGTCTTTATCGGGAGCCAGGCTTACCGGAATTCCGAACAATTCAAAATAATTCCTGTCTGTCAACATGCTTGCACTTTTCGAGGCAAAGGTAACGTATACAGCGTGGAGAAACGGACGGAGAGCAGTTCTTTCAGGGGAATTTGCCTGAATCGGGTGTGAAGAGCGATGAGGATTGTCAGCCTGTGTAAGATGGCGGTTTCTTATTTTTGCGGCATTTCTGAAAACTATGGTAAGGATCGGCTTGTTGAAAGAAGGCAAAACACCGCCAGATAACAGGGTGGCTTTGACACCAGCACAATGTAAGTGGTTGAAAAAAACATATCCGGAAATTGAGATCGTGGTACAGCGCTCACCTGGACGATGTTTTTCAGATGCCGAATACGAGCGTGCCGGCCTTTCCCTTCGCGATGATCTTCGTGATTGCGATATTCTGCTCGGAATTAAAGAAGTTCCTGTCTCAGAATTGCTGGAGAATAAAACTTATTTGTTCTTTTCACATACAAGAAAAAAACAGCCTTACAATCAGAAGCTGCTGCAAACTGTTCTCGAAAAGAACATTACGCTGATTGACTACGAATGTCTGGAACATGAAGATGGCCAGCGCATTATTGGCTTTGGTTTTTTTGCCGGAGTAGTGGGAGCGCACAACGGCATGATGGCTTACGGTAAACGCACCGGTAGTTTTTCTCTTCAAAGAGTGTATCAGCAAAAAGATTTTAAAGAACTGATTCATTCCTACTTCGGTGTCAAAATTCCTAATATCAAAATCGCAGTGACAGGTTCAGGCAGAGTGGCACATGGCATTCTTGAAGTGATGAACCTGATGGGCATTATCGAGATAGAAAAAGAAGAATTTGTTTCTCGTGAATTTGAATATCCGGTTTATGTACAATTGAAAGGAGCTGATCTTTATGCGCACCAACTCACGGGCACGTATAACCGCGAACACTTTCACGCTCATGCTGCCGAATATAAATGTCTGTTTGATCAATACATCCCGCATACGGATGTTCTGATGAATGGCATTTACTGGGATGTGACTGTGCCGCGACTGTTCTCGCCTTCACAAACATCTTCTCCTGATTTTCGGATTCAGGTGATTGCCGATATTACAGACGATGCTTTTGGCTCGGTTCCTATTAACCTTGGCGACCAGACCATTGAAGATCCTGTGTATGGAGTTGATCGCATCACTCATAATAAAACAGCACCGTATCTGCCGGGATCTATTGATGTAATGGCTGTGGGCAATCTTCCCAATGAACTTCCCCGCGATGCATCAAAATATTTTGGTGAACAATTAATCAAATACATTCTTCCCGACCTGCTTCGTGGTGGTTCTGTTATTATTGACCGCGCAACAATTGCCAAAGACGGAAAGCTGACCACGCGCTTTGAATATCTGAAAGACTATGCTGCAGGTTTAGAGGTATAGGTAGTAATCTTTTAATAGTTCGACGAATTCCGGAGAGTATTGATCGTGGAGAGTTTTGATGAGGATTTCGGTGTTGGAATGTGTGGGGCGAGGGTTTTGGGGGTTGGAGCCTGGGGTCAGGCGGGCCTCGTTTTCCAGAGAGTCTCTCTTTTCGGCAGTGATCATTACGCGGAAAGGTGGATGAAGCGGGGTTTGACGCACCGTGCAGATTTCGTGAAGAAAAAATTTGTCGATCATCATTGATTTAATCTCCGGCCATCTTTTAGACGGTAGTAGCAGGTAGCATTTTCCTTCTGGTTTCAATTTTTCATCTATAAGATCGATGACCTCATTGATTTTTAAAGAATCGCTGTGATGTGCAATATTTTTTCCTGTATGCGTCGAACGAATTTCTTTTTCATAAAAAGGAGGATTGGAAAATATACAATCGAATAATGGAAGATTAATCTCCCGAACATCTCCCTGAATCACTTCAATCTGGTGTGAGAAAGGCGATTGCTGTACGTTCGCTTTTGCCTGTGTTGCAGCAGAAGGTTCAATCTCTACCGAGGTAATTGCAATTTTTGATTTTTGTGCCACCATCAGCGACAAAAGCCCGCTGCCAGCTCCGATGTCGAGCGCATGCCGGACTTCATTGATTTGTTCCATTCTTTTTGCAACCCAAGCACCAAACAGACAAGCATCAGTGGTGACCTTCATCGCACACTGATCGTGATAAACCGTGAACCGTTTGAATTGAAAATAAGGATTCGCCATAATCAGTCCCAGGTGGCTCTTGCGCTTGCAGATACTGAAAGCGGTGCGAAATCTTTTTGAAGGTATTTGAAATAACCTGTCATGGCAATCATTGCAGCATTATCGGTGCAGTACTGAAACGGCGGAACAAATGCCTGCCATTGTTGTTGTCTGCACATTTCTTCAAAAGCCTGCCGCAACCCGCTGTTGGCCGACACTCCGCCTGCAATACATAATTGACGAATACCAGTTTGCAATGCAGCTTTCTTCAGTTTTTTCAACAGGATTGAAACAATTCGATGTTGCAATGAAGCGCAGATGTCTGCAAGATTGTTTTGAATAAAATCGGGATCGGCTGCAGTTTCTTTTTGCAGAAAATAAAGAACCGAGGTTTTGAGACCGCTGAAACTAAAATCCAGTCCTTCAATTTGAGGCTCTGCAAAACTGAAACGTTGCGGATTTCCCTGTTTTGCATATTTATCAATTAATGGTCCGCCGGGATAGGGAAGTCCAAGCAGTTTTGCTGATTTGTCAAATGCTTCGCCCGCTGCATCATCGAGCGTTTCACCAATTACTTTCATTTGGACAGGACTTTGTGCCAACACAATCTGGGTATGTCCGCCACTCACAGTCAGGCAGAGAAAAGGAAAAGCCGGCTTTGGATCTGCTACTCCGTTTGTGTTTGAAGGAATAAGGTTGGCGATCACATGCGCCTGCATGTGATGAACCGCTATCAAAGGTTTGTTCAAAGCCATTGCGAGTGATTTTGCAAACTGACTGCCCACAAGCAGGGATCCGATCAAACCCGGAGATTGTGTAAAGGCAATCGCATCTACTTCCTGCAGCGTTACCCCTGCCTGTCGCAATGCGACATCCACCACAGGAACGATATTTTGCATATGGGCGCGACTGGCCAGTTCGGGTACAACGCCGCCATATTGCTCGTGCACGGTTTGATTGGCGATGTGGTTGGAGAGAATTTCTCCGTTGCGGCAAACTGCCGCGGAAGTTTCATCGCAGGAAGATTCTATGCCCAGTATCGTACAACCCGATTGACTCATGATGTTTGCAAAAAAACGATTTAAAAAGCAAAGAATGGGTGAAACCTATTTGCTGCGAATGGCCACCACCGGATCCATTTTGGCTGCTCTGAGCGCCGGAATGAATCCAGCGAGAATTCCCGCAATGATGCAGATGATGATGGCGAGAAACATGATGCCTACGGAAAGGTAGATGGGAAAATTTAATGCCGCAGTTACAATTTGAGTGAGTATGAAAACAAGAAACAATCCAATCAACCCGCCAAAAATGCACAGGAAGGCAGCTTCCAGCAGAAATTCAGCGAGGATCATTCCATTGCGGGCGCCGAGGGCTTTCTTGAGTCCGATTTGAGATGTTCGTTCCTTGACCGTCACAAACATGATATTGGCAACACCAAAAATGCCCACGACAAACGCCAGCGCACCAATTGCCCATCCTCCAATGTTAACACTGACGAATGCCTGGCTCAGTGCATCGCTGAAATCGCTGACATCGTTGAGGGCAAAATCATCTTCTTCGGTGGGAGAAAGCCGGTGCAGCGAACGCATCACGGATTTCAGTTCGTCCTTCACCGCTTTGCCCGAGAGGTGTTCTTTACCTTTTACAAGGATGAGCGGGTCGGCGCGTCTTTCATTCATGATATTGCGCGCGAACCGATAGGGAATGACAACGGCTTTGTCAAATCGCCAGCCGCCGATCAACTGGCTGCCCTGTTTTTTAATGACGCCGACAACTTTTAATTTTTTTCCGCGAAGTCCGATTTGTTTTCCAATAGCCAGCCTTGCTTCGCCAAAAAGTTTTTCAGCGATTTCATTGCCGATGACAACGCTGTTGGTACCAAGCCCGAATTCCGCATCGGTAATGTATCTGCCGATTTGTATTTCGACGGGCTGGATCAGGGAGAATTCTTCGGTTACGCCATACACAACCACATTGCTCAATGAATTGTCTCCTACATCAGCGTTCATTGTAGTATTGATCACAAAGGCTGCGTGATCGGATGTCTGGGTTCTTTTCCTGATCTCTCTGAGTTCGGAGAATTTGGGAGAAGGGCGTTTTACATATTTCCACCAGGGATAATCGTGTCCGCCACCGGCAGCATAATCCCATTTATCAATGTAGATCGTGTTGGTTCCAAGCGAACGGATTTCGGCCTGAATGTTATTTTCCAGACTGTTCACTGTAGCCAGCACGCTGATGATACAGAATATACCAATGGTAACGCCGAAGAGGGAAAGGAAAGTGCGCAGCTTGTTGGTCCACAGCTCCTGCAAGGCGATCTTAAAACTGCTGATGGTGATTTCGAAGATCCTGCGCATGATCAAAAGTAACTATTTCGAGGTCTGATTTCTGCAAAGATCCATGTATGATTTTATTCACTAATTTCGGCAGCCCGCCTTTTTTTTAAACGAAACCATTGACATGATAAGGATACTTGTGATCGATGACGATCCCGATGTGAGGACCGTAATGAACATTCTGATGCAAAAGCAGGGATATGCTGTTGAAACTGCTTCACGCAGGGAAGAAGCGCTGGGCAAGCTGGCTGAATTTCAACCTTCGGTGATTTTACTGGATGTATTGTTGTCGGGTGCTGACGGAAGAGAGATATGCAGGGAGATTCGTCAACAGGAAGCATTTCGTGAAGTGCCGGTAATCATGGTATCTGCACATCCCGGAGCGTCGGAAAATTTTGAAGCGTATGGAGCGAATGATTTTATCACCAAACCCATAAAGACTGAGGCGTTATTGAGCAAGTTGGAGCGTCTTGCAGGAAGATGAAATAAAAATCCCCCCGCGGTGCGGGGGGAGTATTCAATCATCTGAATTTGTATTGTTCGCAGGTGCATCGTGATCATCCGATCTGTGATTGCCTGCGTTTTGGGGATAAGGCTGCCGGATTTGCTCGTAATTCATTCCTTCAAAACCTTCTGTCCGATTCCTTTCCCGACCGTCATTCATCCCTCTTCCGGGCATCCCCTGACCATCTCCCTGCGGATTCCTTGAATGCTGTAACATAAAAACACATTTGCCTGTAGAAGATGGTAAAAAAATGATACCATTTTTTTTAACGACTGGTTTAAAGCGAATTAGAGTGAAGAAAAGCGCCCGGAGTGGCGCAAATTCCACAGGATTGGTGTATTTATTCCCTTGCACCGCTTCAGGTCATAACAATGAAAAATTAAGTCGGGGAGAAAAATGCCATTCGTTTGGGTTTTTTTAACAATCATCTGAAAAATTCGGGCGCAGCAGATGAGGACGTAAGCAGAAAGACGTATTTGGTTTTATCAAAAGGAAAATCACACCCGATCAGGTTCTTTTCCGGGAATCTTTGCCTGTAGCGACTTACATTTGCGGCGCTGAAAACCATATTCCGACAGTGTTTTCACGCAGTTTGAAACATGAAATATCAAAGTGAAATAGAAAAACGGAGAACGTTCGCGATCATCTCTCACCCTGATGCGGGAAAAACCACGCTGACTGAAAAATTCCTGCTCTTCGGTGGTGCCATCCAGGTGGCAGGTGCCGTAAAAAGCAACAAGATCAAAAAAGCCGCGACTTCCGACTTCATGGAAATCGAAAGGCAAAGAGGTATCTCCGTTGCTACTTCAGTAATGAGTTTTGAATACGAAGGGAAACTGATCAACCTGTTGGATACTCCCGGCCACAAAGACTTTGCGGAAGATACTTTCAGAACGCTGACTGCTGTTGACAGCGTTATTCTTGTTGTTGACAGTGTAAATGGCGTGGAAGAACAAACGAGAAAACTGATGCAGGTGTGTCGCATGCGTAAAACACCTGTGATTGTTTTCATCAACAAACTTGACCGCGACGGTAAAAACCGTTTTGACCTGCTGGAAGAAATTGAAAAAGAACTTTCCATCTCTTTGCATCCGATGACCTGGCCGATCAATCAGGGAAAGGATTTCAAAGGTGTTTACGACCTGCATAACAAAGGTCTTCGTCTTTTTGTAGCCAACACAAAAGCAAATGATGAAGACACGATCTCAATTGCTGATCTTGCCGATAAAATTGTGGATGACAGATTAGGTGAACGTGATGCTGCGATATTGAGAGAAGATGTTGAATTGATTGAAGGTGTGTATGGTACGCTCAATACAGCTGATTATCTCAAAGGGAATGTGGCGCCGGTTTTCTTTGGAAGTGCTATCAACAATTTTGGCGTGAAAGAGTTGCTGGATACTTTTATCAGAATTGCACCCAGACCAGGTGACCGCGAAACAAATACACGATTACTGAAAGTTGACGAAGATAAATTCAGCGGTTTCATTTTCAAGATACACGCCAACCTTGATCCCAAGCACCGCGACCGAATAGCATTTTTGAGAGTGTGCTCCGGAAAGTTTGAAAGAAATAAATATTTCCATCACGTAAGGCTTGACAAGGAAGTTCGCTTCAGCAATCCTTATTCTTTTTTGGCAAGAGAAAAAAGTGTGGTGGAAGATGCTTATCCCGGTGATGTAGTGGGATTGTTTGACACAGGGAATTTTAAGATCGGTGATACATTAACAGAAGGTGAAGATTTTTATTTCACAGGGATTCCATCTTTTTCCCCGGAGATTTTCAAGGAAGTGGTGAACAAGGATCCGATGAAAACGAAGCAGCTGGAAAAAGGTTTGTTGCAACTTACCGACGAAGGTGTTGCACAATTGTTCACACAGTTTGGTGGCAACAAAAAGATCATTGGCTGTGTGGGTGAACTTCAGTTTGAAGTAATTCAATACCGGTTGTTGCATGAATACGGTGCTTCGGTTGTGTTTAATTCACTTCCATATTACAAAGCCTGCTGGATCAAGAGTGAAGATCCTAAAAAGCTCGACGAGTTCACGCGTTTTAAGACCAACAATATTGCCCTGGACAAAGACGGACATCTCGTGTATCTCGCGCAAAGCGAGTGGTTCCTGAATACGGAAAGAACCAACAATCCCGAGATTGAGTTTCATTTTACGAGTGAGATTCATAAGTAGGAGTGTGGGGTGTGATGTGCGGTGTGTGGTGTCTGGTGTCTGGTGGGCTTTGTTCTGAACGCTGAAGTGTGCGACGCAACGGAAGTTGGGCTTTGTACAGAAGACGGGATACCAAAATTCAAAAATCAAATGTAAAAAGTCAAAAGCCGGCAAAGAACTCCAACTACATGCTGCTACAAACCATGATGATGGAGATTTGATCGCAGAACCATCCCATCTTCATTGATAAACCGCTTCCTCAAACCCCAAACCCCAAACCTCAAACTCCAAACCTCACACCCCTAATACTCCGGATGCATCCCCGTATAATTATGCGGTGAAATGGCTTTGAGTTCTTTTTTGATTTCTCTGCTTACATCGAGTTTGTCTATAAACTGGTGGATGGCAGTTTTATCAATCTGCTTTTTGCCGCGTGTGAGATCTTTCAATGCCTCGTAGGGATTGGGATAATTTTCTCTGCGGAGAATGGTTTGAATGGCTTCTGCAACTACGGCCCAATTATTTTCCAGATCAGAATATAGTTGTTGATCGTTCAATACAAGTTTGTTTAAACCTTTTTCGATTGAACGCATGGCGAGAATGGTGTGTGCAAATGGTACGCCGATGTTGCGCAGTACTGTTGAATCTGTGAGATCGCGTTGCAGTCTTGATACAGGCAATTTGCCTGCAAGATGTTCGAAGAGGGCATTCGCAAGACCGAGGTTTCCTTCTGCGTTTTCGAAATCAATCGGATTCACTTTATGTGGCATGGCGGAAGAACCAACTTCGCCTTTTTTTGTTTTTTGACGGAAGTATTCCATTGAAATGTAGGTCCACATATCGCGGCACAGATCAATTAAAATATTGTTGATTCTTTTCATGCAGTCGAATGCTGCAGCGAGGTTGTCGTAGTGTTCGATCTGTGTTGTGAATTGAACCCTGTGAAGTCCGAGTACACCTTCCACAAAATCATTTGCGAAGCGGATCCAGTCTTTTTTAGGAAAGGCGACATGGTGTGCGTTAAAATTTCCTGTGGCGCCGCCAAATTTTGCGCTGATGGGAACATTGATCAGGATTTCCACCTGGTTTTCGATGCGTTCCACAAATACCATGATTTCTTTGCCAAGTTTTGTGGGACTGGCTGGCTGGCCATGTGTATGTGCCAGCATGGGGATATCGCTCCATTGTCTTGCGAGAACCTTGAGCTGGTTGTTCAGGTTGAGCAGGGAGGGCAGGTATTCGAATTCGAGTGCGTGTTTCCAGGAAAGGGGGATAGCGGTATTGTTGATGTCCTGCGATGTGAGACCAAAATGCACCCATTCTTTCACGGCACCTTCGCCGATGGATTCGAGTTCCTGTTTGATAAAGTATTCGACAGCTTTCACGTCGTGGTTGGTAGTTTTTTCAATTTGTTTAATGCTTTCGGCGTTTTCGGGGCCGAAATTTTCTTTCATGCCATTGAGATGTTTGACAGCTTTTGCGGAAAGTCTGATGATCTTTTTTTCGTGCAGCAGCAGCAGGTATTCGATTTCCACGAGTACCCTGTATTTCATCAGGGCATATTCAGAAAAATAGTCGTCAAGATGTTGTACCTGTGCGCGGTAGCGTCCATCAATAGGAGAAATGGCAGAAAGGGAGTTCAGTTCCATAATTGTATGCCGGGAAGCGCACCTATGCCGGTGTTGCAACCCTATCTTTGCGGGCAAAACTAAATCATTTGAAGAAGATAAGAGTTTGTGCGGTGAACTACCTGAACACAAAGCCTTTGTTGTATGGGATTAAAAGGCATGCGGTGTTGGATCAAATTGAGTTGACGGAAGATTATCCTTCGCGTGTTGCGAAAAAACTGATTGATGATGAGGTTGACGTGGGACTGGTTCCGGTTGCGGTAATACCGAAGTTGAAGGAGTGGCATATAGTTTCGGATTATGGGATTGCATGTGATGGTCCTGTGGCGTCGGTGTGCATATTCAGTGATGTACCGATGGAAGAAGTTGAAGAAATGTATCTGGATTATCAGTCGCGCACTTCAGTGAATCTTGCGCAGGTGTTGCTGCGTGAGTACTGGAAGAAGGACGTGAAGCTGATTGATGCGCGCGGAGAGGATTTTCGGGAGAGGATTTTTGGGAAAACAGCGGGCGTAGTGATCGGCGACAGGGCGCTGGAGCAAAGGAGTCGTTCAAAATACATTTATGATTTGGGAGAAGCGTGGAAGTCGCACACCGGATTGCCCTTTG
>Ga0065721_10051118_pt1 | contig 16237 bp, 15 predicted proteins | sample Mesricmetagenome_FD_59108 | JGI IMG/M metagenome (GOLD analysis project Ga0065721, IMG submission 59108) | Mesophilic microbial community from rice straw/compost enrichment Sample: eDNA_1 v2 (version 2) | ecosystem: Engineered > Solid waste > Grass > Composting > Bioreactor | place: USA: Davis... | reverse complement strand
CGATCGGCACGTCGTGGGCGATCGATGCGGCCGCACCGCTGCCGTCGGTCGCCCGCGACGCGGTCTCCGCCGTGATCGAGCGCTTCGATCGCCAGTGGTCGCGCTTCCGCGACGACTCGCTCGTGACCGCCCTCGCGGAGGGGCGCACGGCATCCGTCGCCCTGCCCGTCGAGACGGATGCGGATGCGGATGCGGATGCCATGTTCTCGCTCTACGACGAGCTCGACCGGGCGACCGCCGGTGCGGTGAACCCCCTCGTCGGAGACTCCCTCGCCCGGCTCGGTTACGACGCCCGCCTCACCCTCGCGCCCCGGGGGGACGCCCGCCCGGCCGCCGCATGGCGTGACGTGCTGTCGTGGTCGGACGGACAGCTCGCGCTCGCCCGCCCGGCGACGGTGGACGTCGGCGCGGTGGGCAAGGGGCGGCTCGTCGACCTCGTGCTCGCGGCCCTGGCCCTGCACGTCGACGGCGACCTCATCGTCGACGCCTCGGGAGACCTCGCGGTGCGCGGAGCGGCCGTGCCGATCGGCCTCGAGCACCCCTACGATCCCACGCGCGCGATCGGCGTGGTCACGGTCGAGAACGCGGCGCTGTGCGCCTCGGCCATCAACCGCCGGGCCTGGGGCGACGGCCTGCACCACGTCCTCGACGCCCGCACCGGTGTCCCCGTCCGCGCGTACTCGGCGACCTGGGCGCTCGCCGACACCGCGATGCGCGCCGACGCCCTCGCCACGGCGCTGTTCTTCGACGGAGGGCCCGAGCTCGCGGCATCCTGGAACGCGCCCTGGGTGCGCATGAGCACCGACGGGCGCGTCGAATGGTCGCCCGGTTTCCCGGGCGAAATCTTCTCCTGACCCTCTTCACCCCTCGGAAGGGATCCCTGTCATGAGCACCACGCTCACCGCCGGTTCGACCCGCGTGCTCGGCGTGATCGGCCGCGTCTCGATGTACCGCTTGATCCTGTCGTCGGTGGGGCTGCTCGCCGTCATCGCCCTCGTGCTCTCGTTCGCGGGGCTGGTCGTGCCCGACCCGCTCGAACTGGTCGTGAGCGCCGTCGTGCTGGTCGCCGCGTGCGCGGTGACCGATCTCGTCGCGCAGGGCCTGCTCCGCTCCCCGCGCCGTCTCGAGTCCTCGCTCATCACGGCAGCGATCCTGCTGTTCGTCCTGCGCCCCACCGTCGAGCCGCTCGGGCTGGCCGGTCTCGCCCTGGCCGGGGTGGTGGCATCCGGATCGAAGTACCTGCTCGCGTGGCGCGGGCGCCACCTCTTCAACCCCGCCGCGACCGGCGCGAGCGTGCTGACGATCGTGAGCATCTGGGCTCCCGACCTGGGGTCTTCGGCGTGGTGGGTGGGTTCCCCGTGGCTGGCCGCCCCGGTGATCGTGCTGGGCGTCCTGCTGCTCCTGCGTACCGACAAACTCCCGATCGTCGCGACGTTCTGGATCGTGGCGATGGCGGTCGCGTTCACACGCACGACGATCCAGTTCACGGCGGCCGGCTTCCCGGTCGACGTGCCGGCGGTGCTGCTGCAGGTGGCGTTCTCGTCGCCCTTCCTCTTCCTCGGCGCGTTCATGCTGTCGGAGCCGCTGACCCTGCCCCCGCGGCGCGCCCAGCAGATGGTCGTGGCCGTGGTCGTCGGCATCCTGGCCGGATGGCCCCTCCCGGTCGGCGACATCACGCTCGGGCAGGAGCGCGCCCTGCTGGTGGGCAACCTCGTGGCGTTCCTGTTCTGCCTGCGCCAGGCGGTGCGTCTGCGCGTCGAGCGTCGACGCGATCTGACCCCCACGGTGCGCGAACTCACGTTCCACGCGGCGCGTCCCTTCTCGTTCGCGCCCGGCCAGTACCTCGAGCTCGACGTGCCGCATCGCCGCCCCGACCGTCGCGGCACGCGGCGCGAATTCTCGATCGCCTCGGCCCCCGAGGACCTGCCCGAGGTGCGCATCGCCTACAAGGACGGGTCGCAGTCGTCGTACAAGCGCGCCCTCGCCGCCGTCGAAGAGGGCTCGACGCTCGCGGTCACGGGGGTGTGGGGGGACTTCGTGCTGCCCGCGCGTCCGACCACGCCGGTGCTCCTGGTGGCCGCGGGTATCGGCGTGACCCCGTTCGTCGCGCAGCTGCGTCACCTCGTCGCCTCCGGCCAGGAGCGCGACGCGGTGCTGGTGTACGTCGTCTCGGAGGCGGCGGAGCTCGCCTTCCGCGACGACATCGCCGCCAGCGGCATCCCGGTCGTCGTCTTCTCGCGCGACGAGCCGCGAGACCTCCCGTCGGGCTGGACGTGGGCGGGGCCGGAGCGGGTGGATGCCGAGGCGCTCGTCCGCGTCGTCCCCGACATCGCCGAGCGCGCGGCCTACGTCTCGGGTCCGCCGCGGCTGATCTCGGCGCTGTCGCCGGCGCTCGCGAAGGCGAAGTCGCTGACGACCGACGCCTTCGCGGGGTACTGAGCACCGGTTACAGTGAGCCGGTGCCCACACCCGACTTCGTTCTCGAGCTGCGTCGACACGTCGGCACGCTGCCCCTCCCGCTCGTCGGGGTGACCGCCGTCATCCTCCGGGGCGACAACGTGCTGCTGGGTCGGCGCAGCGACAACGGCCGACTCACGCCGATCACGGGCATCGTCGATCCGGGGGAGGAACCCGCCGACGCCGCGGCACGCGAGGCCGCCGAGGAGGCCGGTGTCGAGATCGCCGTCGACCGTCTCGCGTGGGTGCATCAGATCCCGCGCGTCACCTATGACAACGGCGACCGGTCCGACTACCTCGACCTCGTGTTCGAGTGCCGGTGGCTCGCGGGGGAGCCGACGCCGGTCGACGGCGAGATGACCGACCTCGGGTGGTACGCGCTCTCACGCGTCGACGAGGTGCTCGACGTGGAGATGGCGGCGCGGGTGCGCGCGGGTCTCACGCCGGGTGCGACGCGGTTCGAGAGCGGCCGCGGGCGGTGACATCCCGCCGGGGCGCCGTGGCCGCTGGCGCGCTCCTGGGCGTGCTGTCGACGCCCGGGATGCGCCGCGGCTGAGGAGGACGTCGCCGAGCTGCGCGCGCGCTGCGCCTGACGCGTCACACCGGGTCGGCGGGGCCTGCCACTGGGCGCTCGTCGCAGAGGAGGGGCGGCGGTAGTGTCCGAGGGTGCGAATCCTCCTCGACGAGACCCGTGTCGACGTGTCCTACTGCCAGGCGATGATCCTCACGGACGAGGACGCGGACGCCGGCGATTACGACGCGCCCTGGGCCGATGAGAGCAACGGCCTGTGCGGAGCCGGCGTCCCGGGGATGCTCGCCCTGATCACCGGGACCCACACGGGCTGGGTCGCGTTCCGCATCGAGTCCCACGAAATCGAGCCCGTCCTGGACGCGGAGTGGGGAGACGTGGTGGAGGTCTCGTTCGAAACGACCCGCGACGAGGCGTTTCTCGCCGGATTGATGGGCGAGGTGTTCGCCTTCCCCCTCCCGCGCGGTGGATACCGCGTTCGCTATTGCGCCCGGGGGCTGGACGACGCGCACGAGCGGGATGACGCGGAGGATCGGTACCTGCTGCAGTTCTGGCCCGCACCGCCCGCTCCGGGGCGGATCCTCGTGCAGACCAGCGATCAGGCCGCGTATTGGCATCGTTTCCGGCGCACGCTGGCCCCGGAGGAATGGAACGAGCAGGAGCGCGCGCATGTCGCCGAGCTCGAGGCTCGCGGACGCGAACGCTGGGGCGATCGAGTGCCGAACCGCCGCCTGCTGGCGCTCGCGGATGCGGGGATGCCAGTGTGCGCTCTCACGCAGCTCGACGTGGATCTCGAGTTCGCCCTGGCGGAGGCGGACGATGCCGTTCATCGTCGCGTTGCCGCGTGGGCGGCGTTGCAGTGTCTGGATGTGTCGGGGTTGAGCGCGCTGCCGATGTACCAGCCCGTGATCGCTCCGTTGCGTCGCGGGGAGCCGGCGCCGGAGCCGTTCGATGAGGTTCGATACGGCTGGGACGTCCTCGAGTGGTCTCAGGCCCGGCGGACGGAAGTGCCCGCCCCGCTCGAGGGCGAGGGCACGCAATCACCGCAGGACTGGGCCACTCGCGCGCTATGGCGCTCCACGGATCGGGACTCCTTGATCGCCGTGCTGTCGGTGGTCGTCTGCCTGGCGTACGCGAGTGGTCGAGACGGCTACCGCCGAGCATTCGCCGATCTCCGCGCGCGGTTCCCGGAGCTCTGAGCGGCGGAAGCGCGTGACGCGCTGCGCCTGACGCGTCACACCGGGTCGGCGGGCTTCGCCGGCAGGCGCACCTCGAAGGTCGTGTCGCCGGGGGAGCTGCGCACGGTGATCGTTCCGTTGTGCGCGTCGACGATCGCGCGGGCGATCGAGAGCCCCAGGCCCGTGCCGCCGGTCTTGCGGTCGCGCGAGCGGTCGGCGCGAGCGAAGCGCTCGAACAGCTGCGAGGCCACGGAGGGGTCGATGCCGGGGCCGTCGTCGTGCACGCGCAGCACCGCTTCCGAGCCCTCGTGGGCGACCGAGACGGTCACGGTGCTGCCGGCGGGGGTGTGGGTGCGGGCGTTGGCGAGCAGGTTCGCGATCACCTGGTGCAGTCGCGAGGCGTCGCCGGCGAGTTCGACGGGCTCGTCGGGGACGTCGATGCCCCACGAGTGGTCCGGGCCGGCCGGGCGCGCATCTCCCACGGCTTCGACGGCGAGCTGCGTGAGGTCGACCGAGCCGTAGACGAGCTCCTGCCCCTCGTCGAGCCGGGCGAGCAGCAGCAGGTCTTCGACGAGCGTGGTCATGCGCAGCGACTGCGCCTGGATCCGCTCGAGCGACTGCTCCGTCGTCTCGACCGCGAGGGCGGTGCGCTGGCGGCTCTCGTCGTCCTGGGCCTGCCGCATCGCGCGCAGCGACAGCTCGCTGAACCCGCGGATGGATGCCAGGGGCGTGCGCAGCTCGTGACTGGCATCCGCCACGAAACGGCGCATGAGCTCCTCGTTGCGCTGGCGGGCGGTGAGCGAGGCGTCGACGCGGTCGAGGAGGGTGTTCAGGGCAAGGCCGACCTGTCCGATCTCGGTGTGGTCGTCGACCTGCTCGGCGGGGACGCGCTCGGTGATCGAGACGTCGCCCTGGTCCATGCGCAGCGAGGCGACGCGCGTGGCGGTCTCGGCGACCGCGCGGAGGGGCCGCAGACCGAGACGGATGACGATGGCGATGACGACGGCGAGCAGGAGCAGGCCGCCGGCCGTGACGAGAGCCACGGTGGTGAGGATCGACCCGATGTAGCCGGTCACCGTCGATAGGGGCAGTCCCACGAGGAACACCCCGTCGCCGCCGGGCGTGCGGTAGGAGCGCACCAGGTACTCGCCGAGGTTGGGGAGATCGACTGTCTGGGTGGCCGGGTCCGCCGACTGCAGGGAGTCGGCGATCCCGCTCAGGTCGTCGGCCGTGAGCGCGCGGGTCTGCCCGTCGGTGACCACCGCGCCCGTGATCGTCGAGCGCGAGTTCATCACCAGCAGGGTGCCCGGCTCGCGGGGGCCCGACTCGAGCACGTCTTCCGCGGTGTTCTGGAAGGCGATCCGCGATTGCACCGCCGACGCGGCATCCGTCACCGAGGCGTCGAGGTTGTAGTACAGGATCTGGCTGAGGATCGCGCTGGTGGAGATGCCGATCATCACGAGGATGAACGCCACCATTCCGATGACCGCCGTCATCAGGCGCGCCTGCAGCGTCCAGGGCCGGCGCCGCAGGCGCTGCAACCGGGTCTCGGCGGCGGGGGCGGGCGCGGCAGGGGGGACCGGCGGGGCCGGCCGCGGGGGCAGGGTCACTGGGGGGCTTTGATCATGTAGCCGACGCCGCGGACGGTGTGGATGAGCGGTTCGTTGCCGGCGTCGATCTTCTTGCGCAGGTACGAGATGTACAGCTCGACGACGCTGGAGCGGCCGCCGAAGTCGTAGTTCCAGACGCGGTCGAGGATCTGCGCCTTCGACACGACGCGGCGCTGGTTGCGCATGAGGAAGCGCAGCAGCTCGAACTCCGTCGCGGTCAGCTCGATCTCTTTGTCGCCGCGCACGACCTCGTGGCTGTCCTCGTTGAGCGACAGGTCGCCCACGCGCAGGATCGGCTCGGAGTCGCGGGTGAGGGCGGTGCCCGCCCGACGCATCAGGCCGCGCAGGCGCGCCACGACCTCTTCGAGGCTGAAGGGCTTGGTGACGTAGTCGTCTCCGCCCGCGGTGAGGCCGGCGACGCGGTCGGCCACGGCGTCCTTGGCCGTGAGGAAGAGCACGGGCACGTCGTTGCCCGAGTGACGCAGGCGCTGCAGCACGGCCATTCCGTCGAGGTCGGGCATCATGATGTCGAGCACCATGGCATCCGGTTCGAAGTCGCGGGCGGCTGAGAGCGCGTCGAACCCGGAGCCGGCGGTCTTCACCTCCCAGCCCTCCATGCGCAGGGCCATCGACAGCAGGTCGGTGAGCATCTGCTCGTCATCGACGACGAGCACGCGCAGCGCGCTCCCGTCGGGGCGGGTGAAGGCGGGGGCGGCGGCGGTCGCGGTCATGGAACTCATTGTGCGCTCGTATCTATGAGCTTTCTATGGCGCGGCTTATGGGATTCCTGAGAACGCGCGATCCGGCGGCTGAGCACCGTCGCCACGGCGACGCCGAGGGCCGCTCCCAGCGTGTTCGCGACCACGTCGCGCGCGTCGGCGACCCGGGTCGGCAGGAACAGCAGCTGGACCGTCTCGATCGACGCGCTCGCGACCATCCCCGCCAGGATCCCCTGCCACCAGGGGCGGCGCCATGCGACGGCCAGCATCCCCAGCGGGGCGAACATCAGCACCTTCGCCGCGAACTCCACCCCGTCGAAGGTGACCCACGCCGTGACGGGCCACGACCCCAGCGCGCGCAGGACGCTGTTCAGGATGCCGCCCACCCGGTCGTCGTAGATCGAGGGGCGCAGCGTCATCCACCACACCGCGAACGCGTACACGCACGAGGCGGCGACGAGCAGTGCCCGTCGCCGCCTCGCCCGACCGATGGTCAGTGGGTGTCTTCCGCCTCGATCTCGGTGCGATCGCCCGACCAGAGGGTGTGGAAGGTGCCCTCCTTGTCGATGCGGCGGTAGGTGTGCGCGCCGAAGAAGTCGCGCTGGCCCTGGATGAGCGCGGCCGGCAGGCGCTCGGCGCGCAGGCCGTCGTAGTACGCCAGCGACGAGCTGAAGGCGGGGGCGGGGATGCCGCTCGCCGCCGACAGCGAGACGATGTGGCGCCAGGCGTCCTGGGCGCGGCCGAGGGCCTCGACGAAGTACGGGGCGGTCAGCAGCACGGGCAGCTCGGCCTCGGCGTCGTACGCCTCGGCGATGCGGTTGAGGAACTGCGCGCGGATGATGCAGCCGCCGCGCCAGATCTTCGACACCGCGCCGAGATCGATGTTCCAGTCGTACTGCGCGGCGCCCGCGCGGATCTCGTCGAAGCCCTGCGAGTAGGCGACGATCTTCGAGGCGTACAGCGCCAGACGCACCTGCTCGATGAACGCGTTGGCATCCTCGCCCGAGAGCACGTCGGTGCCCGAGGGGCCGGGGAGCTCGCGCGAGACCTCGCGCTGCTCGGGGTGGCTCGACAGCGACCGGGCGAAGGTCGCCTCGGCGATGCCCGAGACCGGCACGCCCAGATCGAGGGCGGTCTGCACGGTCCACGCTCCGGTGCCCTTGGCGCCGGCCTGGTCGAGGATGACGTCGACGAGGGGCTTGCCGGTGTCGGCGTCGGTCTGGCGCAGCACCTCGGCGGTGATCTCGATGAGGTACGACTCCAGCTCGCCGCGGTTCCACTCGGCGAACACGTCGGCGATCTCGGCGGGGGTCTTGCCCGTGGCACGGCGGATGAGGTCGTAGGCCTCGGCGATGAGCTGCATGTCGGCGTACTCGATGCCGTTGTGCACCATCTTCACGAAGTGGCCCGCGCCGTCGTGGCCGACGTGCGTGACGCACGGCTCGCCCTCGGCGACCGCGGCGATCGACTTCAGGATCGGGCCGAGCGTGGCCCAGGCCTCGTCGGAGCCGCCGGGCATGATCGAGGGGCCGCGCAGGGCTCCCTCTTCGCCGCCCGAGACGCCCATGCCGACGAAGTTGATGCCCGTGTCGCGCACGGCCTTCTCGCGGCGGATGGTGTCGGTGAACAGCGCGTTGCCGCCGTCGACGATGATGTCGCCGGGCTCGAAGACCTTGACGAGCTCGTCGATGACGAAGTCGGTGGGGCGACCGGCCTTGACCATGATGATCGCGGTGCGCGGCTTCGACAGCGAGGCGGCGAAGTCCTCGTACGAGAACGAGGCGACGAAGTTCGCCTCGGGGTGCTGCTCGAGCACGTGATCGGTCTTGTCCTTGCTGCGGTTGAAGATCGCGACCGTGTTGCCCTCGCGGCTGGCGAGGTTGCGGGCGAGGTTCGAGCCCATGACGGCCAGGCCGACGACGCCGATGTTGGCGCGGCCGTCGCCCTCGCCGGCGGGACGCGAGCCCGCGTCGGCGGTGGGGCGGTCCACCTCTTCGATGCCGGGGGCGCCCTCGTGCACCTGTGCGGCCTGGTGCGGGGCCTGGTCCTGATCGTTCGAGGGGCCGGTCGGGGGAGTGGTCGACGTCATGCGTTGCTCCGTATTCAGGTGCGAAGGGGGTGGGCGGGCTCACGCGGGCCGCCTCCGTCACTTTATCGGCTCGGCCCGCGTGTGGTTCAGGACGGGGTGTGCGTGAGCTGGAGGCGGTCGACGACCTCCTGCACCTGCTCACCCGGGGTCAGGTCGAGGTCGACGCGGATCGCCTGCTCGTCGGCATCCGGCATCTCCAGCGTCTCGAACTGCGACGTCAGCAGCGACGGCGGCATGTAGTGCCCCTGGCGGCGCAGCAGGCGCTCGAGCACGAGCTTCGGGTCGCCCATCAGCAGGACGAAGGTCACGTCGTCGCGCCGCAGCACGTCGCGATAGCTCCGCTTGAGCGCGGAGCACGTGACGATCCCGGGCCGCCCGGCGGCGATCTGCCCGTCGATCCATCCCGCGACCCGGTCGAGCCAGGGCCAGCGGTCGTCATCGTTCAGCGCGTGACCGGAGGCCATCTTCGCGACGTTCTCGGCGGGGTGCAGGTCGTCGCCCTCTTGGAAGTCCCACCCGAGGCGACCGGCGAGCATGCCGGCGACGGTGGACTTGCCGGTGCCGGCGGGGCCCATGAACACGAGGACGGGGACAGGGACGGTCATGGCTTCTCTCTTCGTCGGGGGAAGGGGTCAGATGGTCAGGCGGACTTCGCCGAGGACGGCCGCGACGTACCGTCGCGTGTGCTCCTCGGCGGCGTCGGCGTCGGCCCGGGCGATCGCGGCGGCCGTCGCCACGTGGTTGTCGAGCGCGTCGGGGTTCGGGATGCCGGGCGTCAGGCCGTGCATCGCGCGTCCCTCGATCGCGGCGGCGATGGGGGCTCGTGCCGCCGCGAGCATGAGGTTGCCGCTGGAGAGCAGGATCAAATCGTGGAAGGCGATGTCGGCGGCGAGGTACTCGGGGGAGTTCCCGAGGCCCGCGGCTCCGAGCCTGTCGAGCTCTTCGGCGAGGCGGAGGATCTCGCCGCGCTGCAGGTCGGTCGCGCGGCGGGCGCTGAGGCGCGCGGCCACGGGCTCGATCGCGGCCCGCAGCTCGGTCGTGTTGACGATCAGCTGGTCGCGGCGACGCCCGGCCAGCTGCCAGCCGATCAGCCGGGTGTCCAGGGCGCTCCAGTGGGCGGCCGGGCGCACGGTGATCCCGACGCGGCGGCGCTGCTCGAGCATGCCCATGGCCTCGAGCACGCGCACGGCTTCGCGCACCACGGTCCGCGAGACGGCGTACTCCTCTTCGAGGGCGGCGAGGGTCAGCACGTGACCGGCGGGGAGGTCGCCGTCGACGACCCGCATGCCGATGGCATCCACCAGCGATCCGTGTGAGGCGCGGGCCATGACCCCTCCTTAGGTCGGTTGATACGACCTTATCTTGTCAAAAATATGATCATTGTGTGAAGATGCCGTGACCGCCCCGGCGGACGCACGGCGTTCACAGCATGCCCGACCCCGCGTCCGACCGGCTGAATCAACGGAGATCTCTTGGACGACTGGACCCAGACACTCGGCACGGCGCCCCTGCTCGCCATCGCCGCGGGCGCGATCGCGCTCATCCTCGTGCTCATCATCTGGCTGAAGGTGCACGCCTTCCTCGCGCTCATCATCGTGTCGCTCGTGACGGCGTTCGTCGCCGGCATCCCGGTGTCGACGATCGTGACGACCCTGACCGGAGGATTCGGAGGAACCCTCGGCACGGTCGCGCTGCTCGTCGCGCTCGGTGCGATGCTCGGGCGCCTCATCGAGCACTCCGGCGGCGCGCAATCGCTCGCCGAGACGTTCGTGCGGGTGTTCGGCGAGAAGCGGGCGCCCTTCGCGCTCGGCATCGTGTCGCTCATCCTCGGCTTCCCGATGTTCTTCGACGCCGGCCTGGTGATGATGCTCCCCATCATCTTCGCGATCGCCCGCCGCGTCTCGGGCAACAACGTGCTGCTGTTCGGTCTCCCGGCCGCCGCCGCCTTCTCGGTCATGCACGTCTTCCTGCCGCCGCACCCCGGTCCCGTCACCGCGAGCGGTCTGTACGGCGCCAACCTCGGTCTCGTCCTCATCGTCGGCCTGCTCATCGCGTTCCCGATCTGGTACCTCTCGGGCTACCTCTGGGGCAAGTTCATCGCGAAGCGCATCGTGCTGCCGGTTCCCGCGCTCTTCGGCGACGTCGACGCCGACCAGCCCGCCAACCCGCCCAAGCCGCTCACGGTCATCGCCGTGCTACTGCTGCCGATGCTGCTCATCTTCCTCAACACGGGTCTCACGACCCTCGGCGCCGCCGGCGTCGTGCCCACCGACAACACGCTCGTGCAGGTGCTCATCCTGCTCGGCAACTCGCCCGTCGCCCTGCTCATCACCGTGCTGGTGGCCACCGTCGTGTTCGGCTTCCGTCGCGGGGAGAACGGCACGGCGCTCGAGAAGGTCGTCGACTCGGCCCTCGGCCCGGTCTGCTCGGTCATCCTCATCACCGGCGCCGGCGGCATGTTCGGTGCCGTGCTGCGCGCATCGGGGATCGGCGATGCGCTCGCCGACAGCCTGAGCGACCTCGGACTGCCGGTCATCGTCGCCGCGTACATCATCGCCGTGATCCTCCGCCTGGCCCAGGGCTCGGCGACCGTCGCCCTCGTCACCGCCGCGGGCCTCGCCGCCCCGGCCGTCATGGCGGGCGACTTCTCGCCGCTGCAGGTCGTGGCCATCACGCTGGCCACGGCGGCCGGATCCGTCTTCGCCGGTCACGTCAACGATTCGGGCTTCTGGCTCGTGGGTCGCCTGATGGGCATGGACGTCAAGACCACGCTGAAGACGTGGACCGTGCAGCAGGCGATCGAGTCGGTGCTCGGCTTCCTCGCCGCGCTGCTCGTCTTCGGCATCGGAGCCCTCCTGTGAACGGCGCGAACGCCGACCTGTTCGACGTCTCCGACCGGCTCGCCCTGGTCACGGGGTCGTCCCGCGGCCTCGGTCGGGCGCTCGCCCTGACGCTCGCGCGCGGGGGAGCCCGGGTCGTCGTGCACGGACGCGACGCGGCGGCCGTCGAAGACACCCGCGCCGAGGCCGAGGAGCTGTCGGGCCGGCCCGCGCACGCGGTCACGTTCGATGTGACGGATGCCGCGGCGGTCGAGTCCGCGGTGGGTGAGCTGCTCGCGCAGGTGGGCGTGCCCGACATCCTCGTCAACAACGCCGGGGTGCAGCGCCGGGCGCCGATCCACGAGTTCGCCGTCTCCGACTGGGACGACATCGTCGCGGCCAACCTCTCCGGGGTGTTCTACGTCTCGCGCTTCGTCACGCCCGCGATGGTCGCGCGCGGCTCGGGCAAGATCGTCAACGTCGCCTCGGTGCAGTCGCGCCTCGCGCGCCAGACGATCGCGCCCTACTCGGCGACGAAGGGCGGCGTCGCCCAACTGACCGCGGGCATGGCCGCCGACCTCGCGCGCTTCGGCATCCAGGTCAACGCCCTCAGTCCGGGGTACTTCGCGACCGAGATGAACCGCGACCTGGTCGACGACCCCGACTTCACGCGCTGGTTGACCCAGCGCACGCCGGCCGCGCGCTGGGGCGACTTCGACGAGCTGCGGGGAGCCCTGCTGTTCCTCGCCTCCGACGCGTCGAGCTTCGTCTCGGGACAGAACATCTTCGTCGACGGCGGGATGACGGCGGTCGTCTGACCGCGGAGAGGATGCACCGATGAAATCGCTGCTGATCGAGAAGGCGCTCACCGCCGAGGTGCGCGAGGTGGCCGTGCCCGAGCCCGGCGAGGGGCAGGTGCGCCTGCGCGTGGAGTACGTCGGCATCTGCGGATCCGACCTGCACTACTACTACGAGGGCGCCAACGGGGCGTTCGTCGTGCGCGAGCCGCTGGTCCCCGGTCACGAGCTCTCCGGTCGGATCGATCTCGACCCCTCCGGGGCCCTGGCGCCGGGGACGCCGGTCACCGTGCACCCCGCGCGCTTCGGAACGCCGCGCGAGGGCATCGAAGACGCGCCGCACCTGTGGCCCGGCGGGTCGTACCTGGGCAGCGCCTCGACCTGGCCGCACACGCAGGGCGCGGCATCCGAGTACCTCGTCGTCGAGACCGACATGGTGCGCGTGCTGCCGCAGGAGCTGCCCGTGCGCCGCGCGGTGCTGGCCGAGCCGCTCGCCGTCGCCCTGCACGCGCTCGGCAAGGCCGGAGATGTGGAGGGGCTCGAGGTGCTGGTCACCGGGTCGGGACCGATCGGCCTGATGGCCGTGGCCGCCGCGGTGGCGGCGGGAGCCCGCGTCACGGCGACCGACGTCCTCGCCGGTCCGCTCGAGCGCGCCGCGGCCCTCGGGGCGGCGGCGACCGTCGACGTCTCGACCGAGGCGGTCGAGGCGAACGCCTACGCCGTCGTGCTGGAGTGCTCGGGTGTGCCCGTCTCGATCTCGACGGCGCTGAAGGCCGTGCGTCCCGGCGGCACCGTCGTGCAGGTCGGAATGCTCCCCGACGACCCGCGCCCGGTGAACCTCGCCCCCTTCATCTCGAAAGAGGTGCGGTACCTGGGCGCGTTCCGCTTCCGCGACGAGATCGACCGCGCGGTGCAGCTGCTCGCGACCACCCCGGGCATCGAGAGCGCCCTGACGCACGAGTTCGCGGTGACGGATGCCGCCGAGGCCTTCGCCACGGCCCGTGACTCGCAGCGCTCCGGCAAGGTCGTCTTTGCGCTCTGATCGACGACGAACGCCCCGGTGGCCGCGGCCTCCGGGGCGTTCTCGTTCGCCCGTCAGTCGTCGCTGCGCTCGGCCGTGAAACGCCGGGTCACGGCGATGTCGCGCTCGCCGAGGCCGCGCTCGACGATCTCGTCGAAGGTCGCGCGCAGGGCGGGCAGCAGCGCGGGTCGCGTGTCGGTCGCCGCGGCCACGTCGGCGGCGAAGCCCAGGTCCTTCACCATGTACTGCGCGATGCCGCTGGGGGAGTCGTCGCCGCGGACGAGCTTGTCGCGGCGACTGGCCAGCAGGTTCGAGCCCGCGTAGCCGCCGCCGAGCAGGTCCCAGAGGGCCGCCGGGTCGACGCCCGAGCGGGCGGCGAGCTCGGTCGCCTCGCCGAGCGCGACGATGGTCGCCGCGACGACCATCTGATTGCACGCCTTCGCGACCTCGCCGGCGCCGAGCGGTCCGAGGCGCACCGGGGTGCCGCACGGCTCGAGGAGCGACGCGGCGAGGTCGGTGTCGGCCGTGTCGCCGCCGAGCATGATCGACAGGGTCCCCGCCGTCGCGCCGTCCTGCCCGCCCGACACAGGGCAGTCGACGACGCGGATGCCGTCCGGCAGGCGGTCGGCGAGATCGCGCACGCCCACGGGCGACGAGGTGGATCCGATCATGAGGAGGAGCTCGCGGCCCTCGACGCCCGCGAGGAGTCCGTCCGGACCCTCGAGGTGCTCGTCGAGCTGGGGGAGGTCGGGCAGCATCACGAGGATCGCGTCGCACGCAGCGGCGAGGTCGCGGGCGGTGGGAGCCCAGTGCGCCCCGGCGTCGGTGAGCGCGCGCCGTTCGCGTCGGGCGTGCACGGTGAGCGACCCCCGTGCGTCGAGGAGGTGCCGAGCCATCGGCTCGCCCATCGCCCCCAGTCCCCAGACGCCGACGCGGACGTCGGAGGAAGCGGGGAGCGGGCCGGACTCGTCATCGAGGGTGGTCATGGCGGCATCCTAACGGGTGGACAACAGGTTGAACAGAGTTCAGTATGGTGTACCACGACGAGGTGTCCGCGGACCGGGCCCCGACGGAGGGAGACGACGATGTCGACGAGCGAAAGCCTACGCGCGGTGGTGGCGGTGCCGCTGAGCGAGGAGCACTGCCGGCTGATCGAGCGCCTCGAGCCGCGCCTCGAACTCGTGCGCGACGCTTCCCTCGTGCGCCCGATGCGCGGTCCCGCCGACTGGTCGGGCGACCCGGCGCACGAACGCACCCCCGCGCAGCAGCGGGCCTTCGACGACCTGGTCGACTCCGCCGACGCTCTCTTCGGCATCCCCGACGTGGATCCCGCCGCCCTCGCGCGCACGGTCGCCGCCAATCCCCGCCTCCGGTGGGTCATGACCACCGCGGCCGGCGGGGGAGGGCAGGTGAAGGCCGCGGGCCTCGCGCCCGAGGCCCTCGACCAGATCGTCTTCACCACGAGTGCCGGCGTGCACGGCGGCCCGCTGGCCGAGTTCGCCGTGTTCGGCGTGCTCGCGGGCGCCAAAGACCTCCCGCGTCTCGCGCAGCAGCAGGCCGATCGGCGGTGGACCGATCGCTGGGAGATGCGCCAGGTCGACGAGATGACCGTGCTGCTCGTGGGTCTCGGCGGCATCGGCGCGGAGTGCGCGCGCCGGTTCCACGCCCTCGGCGCGCAGGTCTGGGGGACCACCCGATCCGGCGCCCCCGTCGAGGGGGTCGATCGCCTGATCCCCCTCGACGATCTCGTCGCCGCCGTGTCGGAGGTGGATGCCATCGTGGTCACCCTCCCGGGAACGGATCAGACCCACCACCTCATCGGCGCCGAGGTCCTCTCGGCGGTGAAGCCCGGCGTGATCGTCGCGAGCGTCGGTCGCGGCACGGTGATCGACGAAGAGGTGCTGCTCGACGCCCTCGACGACGGTCGCGTCTCGTTCGCCGCCCTCGACGTCTTCGAGACCGAACCGCTCCCGACCGACTCGCCGCTCTGGCGGCATCCGCGCGTGCTGGTCAGCCCACACACCGCGGCGCTGAACCGCAAGGAGGAGGAGCGCATCGCCCGTCGCTTCGCCGAGAACGCCACGCGCCTTCTCGATGGCGAGCCGTTGCGCGCCGTTGTCGATACGGTCGAGTTCTACTGAGGCGCCGCGCGAGCGACGTCCGAGAACGGGAGTCCCGATGAGCGACGACGACGCGACCGCCTTCGCGCGCGATCCCGCCCCCGCGGTGGGTCGCAGCATCCGGTTGCTCGGCCTCCTCGCCGAGGCCGGACGCACGCTCACGCTGACCGAGCTCGCCTCCGGGCTGGGCCTGGCGAAGTCGTCGACCGCGAACCTCTGCCTCTCTCTCGAGGCGGGTCGCATGATCGAGCGCGTTCCGCTGGGGTATCGACTCGGCATCCGCACGGCCGAACTGGGCGGCGCCTTCGCCGCGCAGTTCAACCAGGTGCGCGAGTTCTACGCCGTCTGCGAGAGCTCTCCCGTGCTGCAGAGCGAGCTCGTGCAGGTCGCCGTGCTCGACGACGCCGACGCGCTCTACCTCGCGCGGTACGAGGGCTCGCGCTCGGTGCGTCTGGGAACCCCGCTCGGGTCGCGACTGCCCGCCGCGCTGTCGGCGACCGGGCGGGCGCTGCTGATGACGCGCGCCGACGACGACGTCCGCTCCCTCCTGTCGCGCGAGGGTTCCGTGCCGAAGCTCACCGAGCACAGCACGGTCGACGTCGACGCGGTGCTCGCCAAGCTCGCCGCCGCGCGCGAGCGCGGGTGGGCGGTCGACGAAGAGGAGTCCTTCCGCGGCATCGTCGGCGTCGCCGTCCCGCTCGAGGGATGGGCGCCGGGAGATCCTCAGCTGGCCCTCGGCGTCGGCATCCCCGCCGCGGATGCCGGTGCCGAACGCGTCGCGCGCGTCGGTGCGGCGCTGCGCGAGGCCGCCGCGGCGCTCACGAACCCGTTCAGCGCGTCGCGCACGGCCTGACCCGCGCCCTAACGCTGCCGCCGGCTATGGCCCCGCCCTACCCGC
>Ga0065721_10051117_pt1 | contig 16241 bp, 14 predicted proteins | sample Mesricmetagenome_FD_59108 | JGI IMG/M metagenome (GOLD analysis project Ga0065721, IMG submission 59108) | Mesophilic microbial community from rice straw/compost enrichment Sample: eDNA_1 v2 (version 2) | ecosystem: Engineered > Solid waste > Grass > Composting > Bioreactor | place: USA: Davis... | reverse complement strand
CCCGCCGATGATGCTGAACAGGCTTGCGAAGCAGAGGGCCGTGAAGCCCACGCGCGAGGTGCTCTTGTCCACGCGCAGGCGGAACAGCTCACGCATATGGGCCAGGATGCTGCGCCGGGGTGCGGCGGCCTGGCCGATCAGATCCGGATCGAACTTTTGCAGCACGGGCTTTACCGTCTCGGGGTTTGCGTGGTTGGGATGCGGGTGTCGGCGTTCTTGTCCTTGGGTGTCGAGGTCGGCCCGAACAGGCCCAGGGCCTCCAGCTTGCGGCCGATCTCGTCCTCGCGGGCCGGCCTGTTCGGCAGCTCCGACAGGCGGGCGAGCTGCTGAATCTTCAGGGGCTGGAGATCGAGATGCTGGTCGGCAGCGGCCTGGAGACGGTCGGGCCTGTCGAGATATTGCCACTCGGCCTGGAGCACCGCGATAGCGTCGCGCTCGCGCTGCACTTTGGTCTTCAGCTTGGCGACCTGCTCGACGTAGAACAGCGTGTCATACTTGACCGAATACGCGTAGCCGGCCGATGCGATGAGCAGCGAAATGGCGATGATGTGAAGCAGGCGGATCATCGGCGCCCTCCCCTCTTGTCGGCCGTCTGCGGCAGCTCCGCGAGCATCGTGATGGCGCTCAGCGGCTCCTGCGCCGGAGCCTGCGTGCGCGATCCGGCGCGCAGCTTCGCCGAGCGCGCACGCGGATTGCGCGCGGTCTCCGCGTCGCCGGGCAGCACCGGTCCGCGCGTGATCGCCTCGAATGTCGGCTCGGGAGCCGCGAGACCCGGAAGATGGCGCGACGCGCCGGGGCTGCGCCCGGTGCGCGTGGCGAAAAACTGCTTCACGATGCGGTCTTCGAGGGAATGGAAGGTCACCACCACCAGGCGCCCACCGGGCGTCAGGATGCGCTCCGCCGCGTGCAACGCCCGCACGAGCTCACCGAGCTCGTCGTTGACCGCGATGCGAAGCCCCTGGAACACCCGCGTCGCCGGATGGATGCCGCCGGGCTCCTGCCGGATCAGCGAAGCGACGAGTTCGGCGAGCTGGCCAGTGGTCTCGAAGGCTTGCCGGCGGCGCGCCTCGACGATGGCGCGCGCAACCGCGCGGGCACGCCGCTCCTCGCCGTAATGGTAGAAGATGTCCGCCAGCTCCGCTTCCGACGACTCGTTCACGAGATCCGCCGCGCTCGGCCCTTCGCGCTCCATGCGCATGTCGAGAGGACCGTCGCTGCGGAACGAGAAGCCGCGCTCCGCCTCGTCGAGCTGCATGGACGAGACGCCGATATCGAGCACGACTCCGTCGACGCTCTCGTGCCCCTGCGCCTGTGCGATCTCGTCGAGCTGGCCGAAACGTCCATGCACGAGCGTGAGCCGGCGCTTCATCCGCGACACGAGCGCGGCGCCGCCGGCGATCGCATCCGGATCGCGGTCGATGGCGACCACGGCATTTTTGGGATTCGCGTCCAGGATGGCGCGGGTATAGCCACCCGCCCCGAACGTGCCGTCGACATACGTGCCGCTGCTTGCGGCATCCAGCGCCGTACAGACCTCCTCCAGGAGCACGGGGACGTGACGGGTCGGTCCGCCAGCGGCTCCGGCTCCTGGGCCGTCGCCGCGTCCCATCATCGCCCCCGTACTCCTGGTGAGATGTCCTGCACCGAACGCTGCTCCATGATCCGGTTGCCTAAAACCTTCTTCAGGTCCCGCATCTTTGTGCGCGCCTCCTCCAGATGCGCACGAAAACGCTCGGGTTCCCAGATCTGGAACTTGTGACCGAGTCCCACGAACGTCACCGAGTCCGTGATTCCGGCATGTACTTTCACCGTATCCGTCAGGATGACACGCCCTTCCGGATCGACCTTCAGGATCTCGCTGGTTCCGAACAACGCCGTCGACAGCTGATCCCGCTCGTCCGAATAGGGCGACAGCGTCGACAAAAACGCATCGATTTCGTTCAGAAGCACGTTGCCGCCTGCGTCCAGCGCCGGCGCATCCAGCGCCGGATGAACGTAGAGCCCCTCGAACCCATCCGCCGCCAGCACCGAGCGGAAAGATGCGGGGATCGAGACCCGACCCTTCGAATCCAACCTGTTGGTGAAATTGGACACGAAGCGGTTCATGGGCCGCGGCTCGCGCACTCCTGATTGTCAGCCCCCCGGCGGATCTCTTCGATCCACCGCACCCCGACGCCGATGTGGACGCCTCGTTCTGAACATTGCGGCCAGTGCCTTGTGTGGGCCTGACCATCCCTTCAGAAGACATCGTCGACGGGATGATTTGGGATAACATGGGAGGGTATGGGCGTCAACGAAATGGGGCTGGAACGAAGGCTTGTCGGCAGACGACCGACATCAGAATTGTTTAGGGTTAATGAATCGTAAGCGGGGCAACGGTTTGCCCCCGATTTCCCCAAATTTCGCCCTGTGGAAAAGTTGTCAGCCGGCCTGTAAGCCGGGTTCTGTAGGGCCCGGAGCGCAAGCTCCGGACGTGGCGACCATTCCTCTGGGACGGTCATTGCTGACCGCCTCAAGCAACCAACCCGGACGACCGGCCTGGAAACGGGCCTGGCGCGAACGCCTGTCGTCCCTATTCGGTTTTGCTCCTGGTGGGGTTTGCCGTGCCGTCCGCATTGCTGCGTCCGCGGTGCGCTCTTACCGCACCCTTTCACCCTTACCCCGCATGAGCGGGGCGGTCTGCTTTCTGTGGCACTTTCCCTAGGGTTACCCCCGCCGGACGTTATCCGGCACCGTGCTTCCATGGAGCCCGGACTTTCCTCTCCGACGAACGGAGCGGCCGCCCGGCCGACTGACGGGTGGGATGTGGGGGAAGCGGAGCCCGTTCGTCAAGGGCGGCTAGTCGGCTTTTGCCGTGATGACCTTCACCTTGGCGCAATAAGCGCGCGAGGCGCGGGTCATGGTCTGGGTACGGTGGCCGAACTGATAGCGCAGGATGGTGCCGCAGGTATCGCCGCCGGCGAGCCGGTAGGCCTGCGCGAGATATTTGAGACCGTAACGCAGGTTCGTCTCAGCATCCAGGAGACCGGCCGCATTGCCCTGGTAACCGAGCGACTGGGCGGTGCGGACATTGATCTGGGTCAGCCCGATATTCGGACCGTTGCGGACGGCGGGATTGTAGCGGCTCTCGACCCGAACGACCGCGTCCGCAAGGGAATAAGGCAGCTCGTGCTCGGCGGCATAGCGCTGGATGAGCGGCCGCAGGGCCTCGGCACGGGCCTCGTCGGACACCCGCGTCCGGACCCGGATGCCCGGCACGATGGAGGCGGTGGTCGCCTTGTCCTGGGCCACATCGGCGGTGGAAGGAGTAGAATCTGCCGTAGGGGCAGCCGCAGCCTGTTGCTCGAAGAGCGGTTCGGGCGGAATGACGCTCGCGCCTTCGCCACCCTCCGCCCGAGCGCGGGTGGCGAGGACAAGCACTGCAACGCCAAGAGATGCAACCGCGACCGTCCTCATGAGATGCGGCAAAGTCATATCGGTCCCCCAGGAACATGCGGCTGCGATCATTCGCTCGGTGAGGCCGAAATGGGGCAAAGATGTGACGCGGCAAGACGCAACGATATTCGTTTTATTCTTAAGCTAGACAATAAGAACGCCGGGAAAACTTACGAAATCGGGCGGCTTTTGCCTGCCTGCAACAGCGAAGGATTTTCTACAGATAATTCCTATTCCAAGGAACTGTTTGGGCGTCCGAGAGTTGGCGTCAGCGTAAGGTCAAGCTAAGTAGGGCTGGGCGCTCCACAGCCCGCTAACGACAGGGAAGCTTCCATGAAAAAGATCATCACAGCCATCGCAGCTGGCGCCCTCACCCTCTCGATGGCAGCCTGCAACACTCCTGGCGAGCGTGCAGTCGGCGGTGCGGCTATTGGCGGTCTCGCGGGTGCGGCCATCGGCGGCGCCGCAACGGGCCGCGCAGGTGGCGCCCTTGCGGGTGCGGCCATCGGCGCTGCCGGTGGCGCGATGGTCGGCGCTGCGACCACGCCCTCGCGTCCGGCCTGCCCCTATGGCACGTATCAGGACGTCTACGGCAACATCTACTGCCGCTGATCGTCTTCTCGCATCGAATTTCAGGGGCCGGATCGTTCCGGCCCCTTTTCTTTTGCCCGGACTTGCGCTTACCACTCCGTCACGATGATTCAGTCGATTTGGGGCAAATTGGGTGGTGCGGGCCTCGGCCTCGCCTTGGGGGGGCCGATCGGCGCCCTTCTCGGCGGCGTCGCGGGCCATGTGCTGATCGACCGCGAGGGAGCGATCTTCGGACGCCCGCCGCGGGACGTGATCTTCACCATGGGTCTGGTCGCCCTCGCGGCCAAGATGGCGAAGGCCGACGGCGTGGTGGTGGACCGGGAGGTCGAGGCCTTCGAGCAGATCGTGGAGGTCCCGGCCGGCGAGCATGAGCGCGTGAAGCGCCTGTTCGATCTCGCGAAGCAGACTCCCGACGGCTTCGAGGCCTATGCGCGCCAGATCGGCGACGCCTTCAAGGACGAGCCTGCCCTGCTGGAAGACGTGCTCGACGGCCTTTTCCATATCGCCAAGGCGGACGGCGCCGTTCACGAGGCCGAGTTCGCCTATCTGCGCGACGTCGCCGCGATCTTCTCCTTCTCGTCTGCGGATTTCGAGCGCATCGCCGCCCGCCACGTGCGGCAGGCGGACGATCCCTATCTCATCCTCAAGGCGGACCGGGCCATGAGCGACGAGGAGTTGCGCCGCCATTACCGCAAACTCGTGGCCGAGAATCACCCGGACCGGGAGATCGCGCGTGGGCTGCCGCCAGAGGCCGTGAAGATCGCGACCGAGCGGCTCGCGGTCATCAACGCCGCCTGGGAGCGCGTGGCGGCCGAACGGCAGCTCAGGTGAACCGATGAGTGCCCCTCCCCGCCCCGAAACGTCCGTCGCCGCGAAGGTCTTCCCTTCGCCGAACCACGGGGAGCGGAAGGAGGGTCGGCGGCCTGACATGCTGATCCTGCACTATACCGGCATGCCGGATGCGGGCGAGGCTCTGCAATGGCTCTGCAACCCGATCTCGCAGGTCTCGGCCCATTACTTCGTGTTCGAGGACGGGCGGGTGATCCAGATGGTGCCGGAAGCCCGCCGGGCTTGGCATGCGGGCGCCTCCTACTGGGACGGCGAGACGGATATCAATTCCCGCTCCATCGGCATCGAGATCGCCAATCCAGGGCATCCCGGTGGCCTGCCGCCCTTTCCCGATGCCCAGATCGACAGCGTCGCGGCGCTCGCATTGGACATCGCCACGCGCTGGCGCATCCCGCCGACAAGGGTGCTCGCCCATTCGGACGTCGCCCCGGGCCGCAAGGTCGACCCGGGTGAGCTGTTCCCCTGGCAAAGGCTGCATGAGGCCGGAGTTGGCCACTGGGTGGCGCCCGCACCGATCCGCGACGGACGCTTCTTCGCCCGCGGCGACGAGGGCATGCCTATCGAGGCGCTCCAGGCGATGCTCACCATGTACGGCTACGGCCTGAAGATCAGCGGCGTGTTCGACGAGAACACCGAGAAGGTCGTGGCGGCCTTCCAGCGGCATTTCCGGCCCGAACGGGTCGACGGAGTTGCCGATGCGTCAACCATCACCACCCTGCGCGACCTGATCGCCACGCGACCACAAAGCGTCGCATGACAAAGAGTTAACTCGAATCCTACCCCGTTCTCCGTCACAATGCATCACGAGCATGAGAGGGTTTTGCGCGTGCGGCGGGTCTGGTTCTGGGTCATCGGCATTCTGGCAGTCGCGGGGGCGGCGGGGTTCTTCCTGTGGCGCCCCGCGGGCGGCAATGCGTCGGACGCCGCCTACCGGCTTGCCGCTGTGGAGCGGGGACCGGTCACGGCAAGCGTGCGCGCCACCGGAACGCTCAATCCCGTCACGACGGTCCTGGTCGGCTCCCAGCTCTCGGGCCAGGTCGTGGAGATCCTCGCCGACTACAACACCCCCGTGAAGGAAGGCCAGGTCGTCGCCCGCCTCTATTCGGAGCAGATCAAGTCCCGCCGCGACGCGGCGCTGGCCGATCTCGCCCAGGCGCGGGCCGACCGGGATACGAAGAAGGCGCAGATCGACAAGGCGCAGTCCATGCTGCAGCGTTCCGAGGCCGTCACGACGGATATCGCCGCCCAGCGTGACCGCGCACAGGCGCAGCTCGCCGAGGCCCAGCGCAATTTCGACCGGCAGAACGAGCTCTTCGCCCGTGCGGCCGGCACGCAGAACGCCCTCGACCAGGCGAAGACTCAGCTCGACGTTCAGAAGGCCACCCTGGTCTCGGCCCAGGCCCAGATCGCCTCCAACAAGGCCGAGACGGAGGGCCTGCGTGCCGACCTCGCGCTCGCCCAGGCGAACCTGAAATCGGCCGAGGCGCTGATCCTCCAGCGGGAGGCGAAGCTGCGGGATATCGAGATCGACCTCGCCCGGACTGAGATCCGCTCCCCGGTGGAAGGCGTCGTGGTGAAGCGCGACATCGAGCTCGGGCAGACGGTCGCGGCCTCGCTTTCCGCACCGACCCTCTTCACCATCGCGCAGGACCTGCGCGAGATCGACATCTACGCCAATATCGACGAGGCGGATGTGGGCCGCCTCAAGGAAGGACAGGCCGTCAGCTTCACGGTCAACGCCTATCCGAACCGCACTTTCGCCGGCAGCGTCAGGATGGTGCGCCTCGGCGCGCAGACCGTGCAGAACGTGGTCACCTACACGGCCGTCATCGGCGTGAAGAACGCCGATCTTGCGCTCCTGCCCGGCATGACGGCCAATCTCCAGATCGTCACGGACGAGCGCGAGGATGTGCTGCGCGTGCCGAACGCCGCTCTGCGCTACCGCCCGTCCGGCGCGACCGTGGCGGCGAGACCCTCTTCTCCGGAAGATCAGAAGGCTCCGCCGAGACGCCGCAGCACGCGCCCAGCAGCGGCAGATCCCGGCCTGGATGGCCGCGTGTATCGCCTCTCGGACGGGAACCTGGAACTCGTGCCCCTGCGGGTCGGCGTGACGGACGGCACCTATACGGAGGTGCTGCGGGGCGACCTGAAGGAGGGTGATGCCATCGTGGTCGGAGGCGGTGCGCGGAGCGGAGCCCAGGACACCGACCAGCCGCGTTCCTCGCCGCGTCCCCGCGCGCCGCGTATGTTCTAGGAGCGCCATCGTGCCGCTCATCGAAACCCGGGGCCTGAGACGCGTCTACGACCTCGACGGCGGACGCGTCGTCGCCCTCGACCATGTGGACCTCGACGTGGAGGCCGGCGATTTCGTGGCCGTGATGGGCCCGTCGGGCTCGGGCAAGTCCACCTTCATGAACCTCGTCGGCTGCCTCGACAGGCCGACAGAGGGTCATTACCGGCTCGCCGGCACCGCCGTGGAAGGCCTCGACGCGGACGGGCTCGCGCGGCTGCGCAACCGCGAGATCGGTTTCGTGTTCCAGCAGTTCAACCTGCTGCCGCGGATCGACGCCATCGGCAACGTGGAGCTACCGATGATCTATGCGGGGATCGACCGGAAGACGCGGCACGCGCGCGCCCTGAGCGCCCTCGAGCGGGTCGGCCTCGCCGGGCGGGCGCATCATCGCCCCATGCAGCTTTCCGGCGGCCAGCAGCAGCGCGTCGCCATCGCGCGGGCGCTCGTGAACGAGCCGAGTCTCCTGCTCGCCGACGAACCCACCGGCGCCCTCGACAGCCGCACGGCCCGGGAGATCCTGGCCCTGTTCCAGGAGCTCAACCGGGAGGGCGTCACCATCGTGCTCGTCACCCACGATGCCGATGTGGGGCGCCATGCGCGCCGCCTGGTGCGCTTCAGGGACGGCCGCGTGCTCGAGGACGTGCGCCAGACGCCCCTCGACGCCCGCAGCGAGGAGGTCGTCGCATGAGGTGGTTCGAGGCCATCCGGTCCGCCTTCTCGGCCATCGCGGCCAATGCCCTGCGCAGCCTGCTCACCATGCTGGGCATCGTCATCGGTGTGGCGGCCGTGATCGCCATGGTGGCGATCGGCTCGGGCGCGCGCAATCTGGTCGACCGGCAGATCCGGTCGCTCGGCGCTAATCTCGCCATCGTCACGCCCGGCAACGTCACCCAAGGGGGCGCACGGCTCGGCGCGGGCGCGTCTTCGTCCCTCACGGACGAAGATGCCGAGGCGATCCGCCACGAGATCGACGGCGTGGTCGCGGCCGCGCCCTTCGTGCAGGGCGGAACGCAGGTGGTCGCGGGCGGCAGCAACTGGGCTACCCGCATCTACGGTATCGATAACGACTGGTTCGAAGCGCGCGAATGGGACGTGGCCTCCGGGCGAACCTTCGATCCCGAGGAGGTGCGCCGCGGCGACATCGTCATCATCCTGGGCCAGACGGTGGCGCGCAACCTCTTCGGCGAGGACGACCCCATCGACCGGACCGTGCGCGTGCGCAATGTCCCGTTCCGGGTCATCGGCGTCATGGCGCCCAAGGGCCAGTCCGCCTTCGGGCAGGACCAGGACGACGTGATCTTCGTGCCCCTCGATGCGGGCCGCCGCCGCGTGATCGGCCGCAACTACGCGAAGGACAGGTCCGTGGGCTCGATCTTCGTGAAGTTCGCGCAGGAAGACGAGATCGAGCCGGGCATCGAGCAGATCACCCAGCTCCTCCGACAGCGCCACCGCATCCTGGGCGAGCAGGAAGACGATTTCTCGATTCGCAACCTGACCGAAATCGCCAACACGGCCTCGGCCTCCGCCAACACGCTCTCCATGCTGCTCGCGGCCGTCGCGGCGGTGTCGCTCCTTGTCGGCGGCATCGGCATCATGAACATCATGCTGGTCTCCGTGACGGAGCGCACCCGCGAGATCGGCCTGCGCCTCGCGGTCGGCGCGCGGCCGCGGGACATCCTCAGCCAGTTCCTCATCGAGGCCACCACCCTGTCGACCATCGGGGGCATCCTCGGCATCGGTCTCGGCGCCGGCGCCGCCTATCTGGTGGCGCAGCTCGCCGGCTGGCCGTCGCTCGTGTCCACGAACGCCGTCATCGTCGCCGTAGGCTTCTCGGCCCTGGTCGGCATCTTCTTCGGATTCTACCCGGCCCAGCGCGCCGCGAAGCTCGACCCCATCGAGGCGCTGCGGCGGGAATAGGGGCGCAACATCGTCATTCCGGGACAGTGCCGAGCACTGGGCGCGGAACGACGTGGAAAACGCTACATGCCCTCCTCACCACAAGAGGGAGGGAAACAGGTCGCGCTTCATCCCGCTGAGGAAGTCACGGGCTTTAGGGCAAATTGTGCGATTAGCTGACTTCGTGAGCCAATCTCAAAAGCACTTCCCTCGAATCGCGTGGAAGGCCATTTATGGGAAAGGCTGGGCGCACCTCGGGAGGAGAATAGGTGCCCACGCTTTGCGCTCTCAGAGCGAGAGCACGGCGTTAGTCGCCTATGGGCGCCTCCTCAAACCTCAAAACCGTGTGGGGGCTGTTGCTGGTTGTGCCGAGAACAGCGCACGAGTTCTTGTCGCGCTTGGGCGCTTGGCCCTTTAGGGTGATGGTGCCGGAGTCATAGGTGCCTTCAACGTCATAGGGAGCCGGAGGGCAGCCCTTCTTGAAGGTGTAGGCGGTGCCTTTCACCACGCCTTTGGCGTAGCCCATGGTTGGGTCGGATTCGGTGTCACTGAAGGAGCCTCTAAACAGTACCGTGCCAGGGGCAACAGTGCCTGCAATTGCCCGCTTCGGCTCTTCGTAGCGGATTTCGCCGTGGCGCTCATCGACGAGCATGTATGAGCCGTTGTGGATATAAGAGAGGCCGTCGAAGGCCTTCTTACGCGGTCCCATGGTCCACTGAGCCTTTCCGGTTCCGGCTTTATTAGACCGCTTTATAAGTGCCTGAAGCTGGGCATGGGTGTCAGGCCGATGGGATGCCCCGCAGACCGTACTCCAGTTCTGAGCAACCACATGACCAGGGTCATAGGGCCGCGTAAAATCAAGCGTTTCGCCTTCTTCATCCTTCCAGAGCGAGATATTCGGAGAGTCAGTGTCACTCCTGCGCACGCGCTGACCTACGTAGTAGAAGGTTTCTTCGTAAACTGACGTGATCGACCCGGCCACACAGTCCGCCGTTACCCTATAGGTCTTTCCGTATTGCTCCAGCTTTCCGGCAATGCACTCCTTGGTTTCTTCCGATGTATCGAGGACACGGAAGGTCTCGCAGAACTCCCTAGCCGCGGCCTCGGTGATAGTGCCTTCGGCGACCGCATTTTCTGTGCCAAAGCCTGTGACTTTGGTTACGTCAATGCGGGGGGTGCGTGGCCCAAGATAGAAGTGCTTGTCCTGAGCCTGTGCCGAGGATGCAGCAAGCACCGATCCGCAAGCAGCTGCAACCAGGCCCAGGTTCTCCACCATAGCCTTTTTGAGACCGTACATCATCTCGCTGTCCATTGATTTCCCGGAGCGCGGGGAAGCTAGCAGCCCTTAATTTCTCAAGGTGTTTTTGTACTTGGACGACTAGGCAACACTATCCCAGCGCCTTTTCCGCTAAGGTCTTCCTGGCGACCACGGCCGCGCCCTCCGAGGGGTACTTCTCCCCATTGAAAACCCATTCTCTGGAAAAGATCCCAGAGGCCTTGATCGGTAGAGCCATGATTCTGTCGTGCTCAGCGCGACGCGCTGCGGTGGCCTGGGAGGCTTGGCGCTCAGCGCGCTCCCGAGAACGTTGCGCAAGCTCGTCTTCAGACACTTCAACCCATCGTTGGGCCAGAACAATGACCCCCACGGTAACAGGAGTGGCATAACCGTAGCCGCCGCCCCAAACTGTCGTCCCTCCGCCGCGATTGTCGAGGCCTACCCCCATGTATCGCGATGACGTGAGCGGGGTTACCGACTTCACCTCCCACTGGTCCTCCTCAAGTTCACAGACGAGGTTAGCGATCTTCGCGTCCATGACCTCCCACTGAGGCTCGTAGTTACCCCACCAAGCGGTCTGGTTCTTGTTCTCTCCTGTGTTGGTATGCTGCCACTCCCAGCGGAGTTGGCGTGAGATCGTCTCAAGGATGCGAGGCATTACTTTGATCTTTCGAGTGCCGGTCGCGGGGAGTCTCCCCAAGTCGCGGTACTACTGTTAAGCTTGCGCCCTTATAGCCGATGCTTCTGAAGCGAGGGAGTAGAATTCTTATAGGATTTAGGTTCGAGCGCGAGAAGCAGGACCATTCGCCCCGCGTTCGATCACGCCATTCCGATAATGGGACGTTATGAAACGTCGGCGTTGGAGCCTAGAGCATCGTTCGTGCGGAAAAGTGGACCCGGTTTCCGCACGAACGATGCTCATACTCAAGGAGAAAGCATCAGACCCAAAAGTGCAAATTCCCTTTTGGGTCCGATGCTTTAGCGACTCCCGACCCCTTTCAATGCATGTAAAGGTGCATTTGTCCCCGTGTCTCTGACACGTCTCATTTGCTTCGCAATTGCTTACCCACCGCGCCCCTACTCGGCCGCCATGATGCTGCTGTACGAAGCAGGGTCGTAGTTGAGGATGGGGGAGAGCCAGCGCTCGACTTCCGCGATGCTCATGCCCTTGCGGGCGGCGTAATCCTCCACCTGGTCGCGCTCGACCTTGGCGACGCCGAAGTAATAGGCCTCCGGATGCGACAGGTAGACACCCGAGACCGAGGAGCCCGGCCACATGGCGTAGGACTCGGTCAGCGCCACGCCGATGCTGCGCTCGGCCTTGAGCAGCTCGAACAGCGTCGCCTTCTCGGTGTGGTCGGGCTGGGCCGGATAGCCGGGCGCGGGGCGGATGCCCTGGTATTCCTCGCGGATCAGCGCATCGTTGCCGAGGTTCTCGTCCGGCGCATAGGCCCAGAACTCCTTGCGCACCCGCTCGTGCATGCGCTCCGCGAAGGCCTCCGCCAAGCGGTCGGCGAGCGCCTTGACGAGGATCGAGCGATAATCGTCATTGGCGCGCTCGAAACGCTCGGCGATGCGCACCTCCTCGATTCCGGACGTGACCACGAAGGCGCCCACGTAATCCGCTTTTCCGCTCTCGCGGGGGGCCACGAAGTCCGACAGGCACAGGTTCGGCTTGCCGTCGCGCCGCGAGAGCTGCTGGCGCAGCCCGTGAAGCGTCGCCAGCACCTCGCCGCGGCTCTCGCCGGTATAGAGCGCGATGTCGTCGCCGACCGCATTGGCGGGCCAGAAGCCGATCACGGCCTTGGGGTTGAACCAGCGCTCCTCGACGAGCTGCTTCAACATTCCCTGCGCGTCCTCGTAGAGCTGACGTGCAGCCTCGCCCTGCTCGGGATCGTCCAGGATTGCCGGGAAGCGCCCTTTCAGCTCCCAGGTCTGAAAGAAGGGCGTCCAGTCGATATAGGGCACCAGCTCGCCCACGTCGTAGCTGCGGAACACCCGGGCGCCCGTGAAGGTCGGCTTCGGCGGCTGATAGGCCGTCCAGTCGATCGGGAACCGGTTGGCCCGCGCCTTCTCGATGGGAAGCCGCTGCTTGTCGGCCTCCGAGCGCTTATGGGCATCGGCCACCTTCCGGTACTCGGCCTGGATGGTGCCGATATACTCGTCCCGGGCGTCCGGCGACAGGAGCGCCGAGACCACGCCGACCGCGCGGCTCGCATCGGTCACGTAGACCGCCTGCCCCTTGTTGTAATGGGGGTGGATCTTCACGGCCGTGTGGACGCGGCTCGTGGTGGCGCCGCCGATCAGGAGCGGGATGTCGAAGCCCTCGCGCTCCATCTCGCTCGCCACATAGGCCATCTCGTCGAGGGAGGGCGTGATGAGGCCCGAGAGGCCGATGATATCCACCTTCTCCCTGCGCGCCGTGTCCAGGATCTTCTGGGCCGGGACCATGACGCCGAGGTCGATGACCTCGTAATTGTTGCAGGCCAGGACCACGCCGACGATGTTCTTGCCGATGTCGTGCACGTCGCCCTTGACGGTCGCCATGAGGATCTTGCCGGCCGCCGAGCGCTCGGTAACGCCGTTCTGCTCCTTCTCGGCCTCCATGAAGGGCATGAGATAGGCCACCGCCTGCTTCATCACGCGGGCCGACTTCACCACCTGCGGCAGGAACATCTTGCCGGCGCCGAACAGGTCACCGACCACGTTCATGCCGGCCATAAGCGGGCCTTCGATCACGTGGAGAGGCCGCTCCGCCTGCTGGCGGGCCTCCTCGGTGTCCTCTTCGATGAACTCGGTGATACCGTTGACCAGCGCATGTTCCAGGCGCTTCTGCACGGGCCAGGAGCGCCATTCGAGATCCGCCGCCTTGACCTGGCCGCCGCCATCGCCCTTGAACCGCGGCGCAGCCTCCAGGAGGCGTTCCGTGGCGTCGGGACGGCGGTTGAGCACCACGTCCTCGCAGAGCTCCCGCAGCTCCGGATCGATCTCGTCATAGACGGCGAGCTGGCCCGCATTGACGATGCCCATGTCCATGCCGACCTTGATCGCGTGGTACAGGAACACGGAATGCATCGCCTCGCGGACGGGCTCGTTGCCGCGGAACGAGAAGGACAGGTTCGACACGCCGCCCGAGATATGGGCATGTGGCAGGGTCTCGCGGATGATGCGTGTCGCCTCGATGAAGGCGACCCCATAGCCGTTATGCTCCTCGATGCCGGTAGCGACCGCGAACACGTTGGGATCGAAGATGATGTCTTCCGGCGGGAAGCCCACCTCCTCGGTCAGGATCTTGTAGGCACGGGTGCAGATCTCGACCTTCCGCTCCAGGGTGTCGGCCTGGCCCTGCTCGTCGAAGGCCATGACGACGACCGCAGCCCCATAGGAGCGGCAGATCCTGGCCTGCTCGATGAAGGCCTCGATGCCCTCCTTCATGGAGATCGAGTTCACGATGGCCTTGCCCTGAATGCATTTCAGGCCGGCCTCGATCACGTGGAACTTGGAGGAATCCACCATGACCGGTACGCGGGCGATGTCGGGCTCCGCTGCGACGAGGTTGAGGAACTCCACCATCGCCTTTTCGGAATCGAGCAGGCCCTCGTCCATGTTGACGTCGATGACCTGCGCGCCGTTCGCCACCTGGTCGCGGGCCACGTCGAGGGCGGCCGCATAATCGCCGTTGGTGATGAGTTTGCGGAACTTGGCCGAGCCCGTGACGTTCGTGCGCTCGCCGACGTTCACGAAGGGAATGTCCGGCGTCAGCACGAAGGGTTCGAGACCTGACAGGCGCATCATCGGCTTCACGACGGGCACCTGTCGCGGCGCCTTGCCGGCCACCGCCTCGGCGATCGCCCGGATGTGGTCCGGCGTCGTGCCGCAGCAGCCGCCGACGATGTTGACGAGGCCCGCATCGGCGAACTCGGCCAGCATGCCGGCCGTCGCCTCCGGCCGCTCGTCGTAGAGGCCGAACTCGTTGGGAAGTCCCGCATTGGGATAGGCGCAGACCAGGGTATCGGCCACCTTGCCGATCTCCTGGATATGCGCCCGCATCTCCCGCGCGCCGAGCGCGCAGTTGAGACCGACCGCGAAGGGCTCCGCATGGCGCACGGAATGCCAGAAGGCGGTGGGCGTCTGGCCGGACAGGGTGCGCCCGGACAGGTCCGTGATCGTGCCGGAGATCATGACCGGCAGCCTCACGCCCTTCTCGGCAAAGACCCTGTAGGTCGCCGCGATGGCGGCCTTGGCGTTGAGCGTGTCGAAGATCGTCTCGATGAGGATAATCTCGGCGCCACCATCGACGAGCCCCCTCACCTGCTCCGCATAGGCGTCGCGCACCTGGTCGAAGGTGACGGCCCGATAGCCCGGATTGTTCACGTCCGGCGAGATCGAGAGCGTTCGGTTCGTCGGGCCGACAGCACCGGCGACGAAACGGCGGCGCCCGTCCTCCTTTTCGGCCTGCAGGGCCGCCTCGCGGGCGAGCTTCGCGCCCTCGACATTGAGCTCGTAGACCAGCTCCTCCATCCCGTAATCGGCCTGGGCGATGGAGGTGCCCGAGAAGGTGTTGGTCTCGACGATGTCGGCGCCCGCACGGAAATAATCGAGATGCACCTGCCGGACCGCATCGGGCTGGGTGAGGATGAGCAGGTCGTTGTTGCCCCTCACGTCCTGCTTCCAGTCCTTGAAGCGCGCACCGCGGAAGTCCTCTTCCGAGAAGCGGGATCGCTGCAGCTCCGTGCCCATGGCGCCGTCCAGCACGAGAATACGCCGTGCGGCAGCCTCGCGGAGCGCCTTCATGACTGCGGCGCCGTCGGCCGGACAGGAAGCATCGATTGTCATCGTCGTTGTCTTTCGTCGTTACCGGTTTGCCCGGTTGCAGCCGCCCTTACCGCGCGGCAGCGGGTTTGACAGAAAAGGCCGGGCGCTGGCCCGGCCGTTGGGAGTTCAGGCGGCCACCCGTTCGGCCTCGCTGCGCAGCCCGAGAAGGCGGCAGATCGCATAGACGAGATCGGCCCGGTTCATGGTGTAGAAGTGGAATTCGTGGACGCCGCGGTCGACGAGGTCGATCACCTGCTCGGCCGCCACGGCGGCCGCGATGAGCCGGCGGGTCTCCACATCCTCATCCAGCCCCTCGAAGCGCGCGGCCAGCCAGGCCGGGATGCTCGCGCCTGTCTTGGCCGCGAAGTTCGCCGTCTGGCGGAAGTTCTGCACCGGCACGATGCCGGGCACGATGGGAATGTCGATGCCCCGCGCCCGCACCCGGTCGAGATAGCGGAAATAGACGTCGTTATCGAAGAAGAACTGGGTGATGGCCCGGTCCGCGCCCGCATCGACCTTGCCCTTCAGCACGTCGATATCCTCGTCCAGGGAGGCGGCTTCCGGATGCTTCTCGGGATAGGCCGAGACGGACACCTCGAAATCGCCGATGGCCTTGATCCCGGCCACCAGATCGCAGGTGCGCTGATAGCCTTCCCGGTGGGGTTCATAAGCCGTGCCCAGGCCGCCGACCGGGTCTCCGCGCAGGGCCACCACATGGCGCACGCCCGCATCCCAATAGGCGCGTACGACGCTGTCGACCTCGGTCTTCGGGGCGGCCACGCAGGTGAGGTGCGCGGCCGGGCTCAGATGCGTTTCCCGCACGAGGCGGGACACGGTCGCGTGGGTGCGCTCGCGGGTGGAGCCGCCGGCGCCATAGGTCACGGACACGAATTGCGGATTGAGGGGCGCGAGGCGCTCGATGGAGGACCAGAGCGTCGTCTCCATCTCGGCCGTCTTGGGCGGGAAGAACTCGAACGAGACCTTGATCGGGCAGGACGCCTGCCGGCTGGGACGCGGAGCGAGCGGCAACATCAGGCGACCTCTCTGTCGGGTGCGGAAATCGGCCAGTCCGTCGCGACGCGGCGG
>Ga0065721_10007205_pt1 | contig 16241 bp, 14 predicted proteins | sample Mesricmetagenome_FD_59108 | JGI IMG/M metagenome (GOLD analysis project Ga0065721, IMG submission 59108) | Mesophilic microbial community from rice straw/compost enrichment Sample: eDNA_1 v2 (version 2) | ecosystem: Engineered > Solid waste > Grass > Composting > Bioreactor | place: USA: Davis... | reverse complement strand
CTCGGCATCGACAACGCGCTGATCGAGGTCGACGGCCCGGAGATCCCGATTCTCGACGGCAGCGCCGCCCTCTTCGTCGAGGCCTTCGACCGCGTCGGCCTCGCCTCCCAGGGCGCGGCGCGCCGTTATGTGAAGGTGCTGCGCCCGGTGCGCGTGCAGCAGGGCAGGGCCTTCGCCGAGCTGAAGCCGCGCGACAAGGGCTTCCGCCTCGATGTCGAGATCGATTTCGACACGCCGCTGATCGGCCGCCAGCGCAAGATCGTCGACCTGTCGGCGACGGTCTACCGGCGCGAGATCGCCAATGCCCGCACCTTCGGCTTCATGCGCGACGTGGAGCGGCTGTGGAAGGCGGGCTTTGCCCTCGGCGCCTCGCTCGATAANACGGTGGCCCTCGGCGAGGATCGCATCCTCAACGAGGAGGGCCTGCGCCATCCCGACGAATTCGTGCGCCACAAGCTGCTCGACGCGATCGGCGACCTTGCGCTGTCCGGCCTGCCGCTGATCGGCAACTATCATTCCTATTGCGGTGGGCACCGGCTGAACTTCATGGTTCTCGACGCCCTGTTCTCGGACCGGGCGAACTACGCAATCGTCGAGGGCGAGCCCCGGCGCGAGCAGGGCCATGCCGAGATCGCGGGTGGCATCGCGGTGCCGGCCTTCGCCCCCGACATTCACTGACGTCCGCTTCACGGCGCCATCGAAACGCCGTTTTCAGCCGCGCAGGTGGCCGGCGTCGAAAACGGCTCGCAATGCTTTTCCAGACCTTGGCGGAACCGGTGGCTTTGGGTTAAACAGCCCAACCGTCGAGCGATGGTGAGCCGTGGCCGTGGGGCCGCAGTGGAGGAAGGTGAGGTAATGCGCTCTGCATTTTCGTCCAAGACCGCCCGGACCGGCGCGCTGATGCCGAATTTCGGCAAGCTGCTCGCATGCGCGGCGCTGGGCCTTTCTCTGACGGCGTGCGACACGCTCTCCTCGCTCAATCCCTTCGAGAAGGACGAGACGTACAAGCCCGAGATCGTCCCGGACGTGCCGGCTGCGAACCTCTACAACGAGGGTCTCGCTCTGCTCGCCAAGAACGAGTACCCGGAAGCCTCGAAGAAGTTCGACCAGATCGACAAGACCTATCCGCGCAGCGAGTGGGCGCGCAAGGCGCTGATCATGAAGACCTACGCCTCCTACGAGGGTGGGGAGTTCAGCGAATCGGTCAACGACGCCCGGCGCTACCTGACGCTCTATCCCAATGGGGAGGACGCGGCCTACGCGCAGTACCTGCTGGCGATGTCGTACTATCGCGAAGTTCCGGACGTGACGCGCGACCAGGAGCGCACCGAGAAGGCGCTCGTCGCCTTCCAGGAGCTCGTCGAGCGTCATCCGCGCTCCGAATATGCCGAGGATGCCAAGTTCAAGCTGCAGGTGGTGCGCGACCAGCTCGCCGGCAAGGAGATGGAGATCGGCCGCTATTACCTCCAGCGGCGGAACTACACGGGCGCCATCAACCGCTTCCGCGACGTCGTCAGCAAGTATCAGACGACGCGGCACGTCGAGGAGGCGCTGGAGCGCCTGACGGAGGCCTATCTCGCCCTCGGCGTCGTCAGCGAGGCGCAGACGGCGGCGGCCGTGCTCGGCCACAACTTCCCCGACAGCCCCTGGTACAAGGACGCCTACAAGCTGCTGCAGAGCGGTGGGCACGAACCGCGCGAGGACACGGGCTCGTGGATCAGCCGGACCTTCCGCGGCTTCACGCGTTCCGTGGGGCTCGGCGGCTGATCGCGGCGCGGACGGCATGCTCGTCCAGCTCGCCATCCGCGACATCGTCCTGATCGACAGGCTCGATCTCGCCTTCGATCGCGGCCTCAGCGTCCTCACCGGCGAGACCGGTGCCGGCAAGTCCATCCTGCTCGATGCCTTNGCGCTCGCNCTCGGCGGGCGCGGCGACGGCGGCCTCGTGCGCCACGGNGAGGCGCAGGGGCAGGTCACCGCCNTCTTCGAGGTGCCGGCGGAGCATCCGGCCTGGCAGGCGGCACGCAGCTACGATATCGCCGAGGACGGNGCGCTGATCCTGCGCCGGGTCCAGCATGCGGACGGGCGCACNCGCGCCTTCGTCAACGACCAGCCGGTCAGCGTCCAGGCCTTGAAGGCGATCGGCGCCGCGCTNGTCGAGATCCACGGCCAGCACGACGANCGGGCGCTCGTCGACGCGGCCACCCACCGTGCCATCCTCGACGTCTTCGGCGAGCTGCAGTCCGAGGCCGCGGCGGTCGAAGCGGCCCATGGCCGCCTGCGCGAGGCGCGGGCGGCACTGGTGCGCCATCGCGCCCGGGTCGAGACCGCGCGCAAGGAGGCCGATTTCCTGCGCCATGCGGCCGAGGAACTCGAGGCGCTCAATCCGGAGGCCGGCGAGGAGGAGGCGCTCGCCGAGCGGCGCCAGCTCATGATGCAGGCGGAGAAGGTGGCGAGCGACCTCAACGAGGCCTTCGACGCGGTTGCCGGCAATGCCTCGCCCGTGCCGGTCCTGTCGGCTGCCGTGCGCCGGCTGGAGCGGCGAGCGCAGCAGGCGCCGAGCCTGGTCGAGCCCAGTGTCGCGGCGCTCGATGCGGCCCTCGTCGCGCTCGACGATGCGCGCGCCGCCCTGGAGGAGGCGCTGCGGGCGGCGGCCTTCGATCCGCGCGAACTGGAGCGCGTGGAGGAGCGGCTGTTCGCGCTTCGGGCCGCCGCGCGCAAATATGACGTGCCGGCAGACGACCTCGCGCCCCTGCGCCAGCGCTTCCTCTCCGATCTTGCCGCCATCGATGCCGGCGAGGCGGAGCTCGGCCGGCTGACCGCGGCGGTCGACGAGGCGAGCGCCGTCTACCGGGCGGCGGCGGCGCGTCTCAGCGCCGGGCGGGCCGAGGCCGCGGCGCAGCTCGAAGCCGCCGTCAATGCGGAACTGCCGCCGCTCAGGTTGGAGCGGGCGCGCTTCATCGCGCGCATCGACAGCGACGACAGCGCCGAGGCGGCAGAAGGCTTCGACCGGGTGGAATTCTGGGTGCAGACCAATCCCGGCACGCGGCCGGGTCCGCTGATGAAGGTCGCGTCCGGCGGCGAGCTGTCGCGCTTCATGCTGGCGCTGAAGGTGGTGCTGGCGGACAAGGGCTCCGCGCCGACGCTGATCTTCGACGAGATCGACACCGGTGTGGGCGGGGCCGTGGCCGATGCCATCGGCCAGCGGCTGAAGCGCCTCGCGGCGCGGGTGCAGGTCGTCGCCGTCACCCACGCGCCACAGGTCGCAGCGCGCGCCGCCAACCATCTCCTCATCGCCAAGGAGGCGGCGACCGCGGACAAGGTGGCGACGCGCGTGACGCCGCTCGCCGAACGCATGCGCCAGGAGGAGATCGCCCGGATGCTCGCCGGGGCGACGATCACGGACGAGGCGCGCGCCGCCGCCGCGCGGCTGCTGGAGACGGAAGGCTGAGCGCCGGCAAGACCGGCGCGCAGCGGCTTCGCTCTTCTCGGAGACGCTAGGGCAACAGCACCGTGGCGCCGGTCGTCTGCCGGGATTCGAGCCGGCGATGGGCTTCTGCGGCCTCGCTCAAGGGCAGGCGGGCGTGGACCGGGATCGTGACCGCGCCGCTCGCCACCACCTCGAACAGGTCCCGGCTCATGGCGAGCACGTCCTCCCGCGTCGCGAGATGGTCCGGCAGCAGCGGCCAGGTGGTGAAGAGCGAACCCTTCCGCGCCAGGAGCATGATGTCGAAGGGCTCGATGGGCCCCGAGGCGGCGCCGAAGCTGACGAAGGTGCCGAAGCGCCGCAGGCAGTCGAGCGACAGGGGAAAAGTCGCCTGGCCGATGCCGTCGTAGACGACGTCGCAGCCGCGGCCGTCGGTGATCTCCCTGACGCGGGCCGCGAAATCCTCGCGGCGGTAGTCGATGACGTGGTCGCAGCCGTTGGCCCGCGCGAGCTCCGCCTTTTCCGGCGAGCCGACGGTGCCGATGACCGTTGCGCCGAGATGCTTCGCCCATTGGCCGAGGATGAGCCCGACGCCGCCGGCCGCGGCATGGACGAGCACCATGTGGCCGGGCGCGACGCGAAAGGTGCGGCGCAGCAGATATTGCGCCGTCAGGCCCTTCAGCATCATCGCCGCGCCCGTCTCGTAGCCGATCGCCTCGGGCAGGTGCACGAGGAGGCGCGCCGGCACGATGCTCTCCTCGGCATAGGCGCGCGGCGTGTCGACGTAATAGGCGACACGGTCGCCCGGGGCGAATTCGCCGACACCCTCGCCGACGGCGACGACCTCGCCGGCGCCCTCGTTGCCCGGCGTGAACGGTAGCGTGGGCGGGGGATAGGCCCCGGAGCGGTAGTAGACGTCGGTGAAATTGAGGCCGACAGCGCGGTTGCGCACGCGCACCTCGCCGGGCCCTGGCAGGCCGATATCGACTTCCTCACGGGTGAGCACCTCGGGCCCGCCGTGGTGATGGACACGGATCGCTTGCATCGTTCTGTCTCGTCTGGTTGCGCTGAAGCTTCGCCCGGGCTCGACAGCGAGATAGCGTGCCGTGAGCCATCATTGTAGAGTGAAGGCTATGAGATCAGAGTTCAGCCGGAATGATACCTGAACAGATAGGCCTCGACCTGCTGCGCACCTATGTCGCCGTTTGCCGGCAGGGCAGCCTCAGCAAGGTTGCTGTACAGACCGGGCGAGCACAGTCGGCGCTCAGCATGCAGATGCGCCGGCTCGAGAGCCTCGTCGGGCGGCAGCTGTTCCAGCGCACCGGCCGCGGCGTCGTGCCGACCGCCGAGGGGGAAGTCCTCCTCGGCTACGCCAGCCGCATCCTGGCCTTGAGCGAGGAGGCCCTGTCGCGCCTGCGGCAGGCGGAGATCAGCGGCAGCGTGCGCATCGGCCTCGCCGAGGAGGTGGCGACCGCGACGTTGCCCGCGGCGCTAGGGCGGCTCAACCGGGCCTATCCGGACATGCGCCTCGACGTGGTGGTCGAACATGCGCTCGCGCTCGGCCGGCTCTGGGGGGAGGGGGAGCTTGACGTCGCCATCGCGCCCACCTCGGCCGTCGCCGGCGATGCGGTGGTCACATGGAACGTCGCGCTCGAATGGATGTGCGCCGTGGACTGTGCCCCGGATCCGTCGCGCCCGCTCGATCTCGTCGCCTTCGCGGCGCCGTGCCTGTGGCGCCAGCGCATGCTGGAGGCCCTGGTCACCATCGGCAGGGAGCACCGCATTACCTTCACCAGCCAGAGCATCACGGCCCTCGTGGCGGCGGTCGAGAACGGCCTCGGCATCGGCCTCCTGCCTCCGGAGAGCCTGCGCAAGGGTACCCTCAAGGTGCTGAAGCCCGCCGCCGGCGTGCCGGGGCCGCTGACGGTGCAGTACGGCCTCTATGCCCGCGACCGGCGCTCGGCGGTGGTGGATGCCGCGGTGGGCGTGCTGATGGAGGGCCTGTCTGTGCCGGGACGGACGGGCGGATCGAATGGGGAAGGGCGACCGGAGGCGACGAGATAGGTGAAGACGGCCCACTTTGTCATATAGTCTGCGCTCCCCGAATCCTTGAGCGCGACGCCCATGTCCGACCGATCCTCGTCCTCCACAGCGGGTGCTTCTTCCCTGCGCGACGTCGCCGTCGAGGTGCTGACGCCGCGGGAGGCGAAGCGCGAGCATGCGGCGCTCGCCGCCGAGATCGCCGAGCACGACCGCCGCTATTTCGGCGAGGATGCGCCCACCGTCTCGGATGCGGACTACGACGCCCTGCGGCGGCGCTACGAGGCGCTGGAGGCACGCTTTCCCGACCTCGCCACCGACGAGAGCCTGACGAAGAAGGTCGGCACCCGGCCGAGCGAGAAATTCGCCAAGGTGCGCCACCGCGTGCCCATGCTGTCGCTGTCGAATGCCTTCGCCGACGAGGACGTCGCGGAGTTCGTCGTGCGCATCCGCCGCTTCCTGGGCCTCGCCCCTGACGCGCCGCTCGCCATCACCGCCGAGCCGAAGATCGACGGCCTGTCCCTCAGCCTTCGCTACGAAAAGGGCCGCCTCGTCACGGCCGCGACGCGGGGCGACGGGGAGGAGGGGGAGGACGTGACGGCGAATGCCCGCGTCGTCGACGCCATCCCCAAAGAGATCGACGCTCCGGACATGCCCGAGGTGTTCGAGGTGCGCGGCGAGGTCTACATGCGCCACGCGGATTTCGCGGCGATCAACGAACGCCAGGCCGAAGCGGGCAAGCCGCTCTTCGCCAATCCGCGCAATGCTGCGGCGGGCTCGCTGCGCCAGCTCGACCCGGCCATCACCACGCGGCGGCCGCTCGCCTTCTTCGCCTATGCCTGGGGCGACGTCTCGGCCCTGCCGGCCGACACGCAGATGGGCGTGGTCGAGGCGCTGGGGCGCTGGGGTTTTCCCATCAATCCGCTGATGAAGCGCTGCAACGGCGTCGAGGAGTTGCTCGCCCGCTATCACGCCATCGAGGCCGACCGGGCCAATCTCGGCTACGACATCGACGGCGTCGTCTACAAGGTCGACAGCCTCGTCCTGCAGCAGCGCCTCGGCTTCGTCTCGCGCTCGCCGCGCTGGGCCATCGCCCACAANTTTCCGGCCGAGCGGGCGATGACGGAANTGCTNGATATCGAGATTCAGGTGGGCCGCACCGGCGCCATGACGCCTGTAGCGAAGCTGAAGCCCGTCACCGTGGGCGGCGTCGTCGTCGCCAATGCGACGCTGCACAATGAGGACTACATCCGCGGCATCGGCGGCGACGGCCAGCCGATCCGCGGCGGCATCGACATCCGCATCGGAGACACGGTGGAGATCCAGCGCGCCGGCGACGTCATCCCGCAGGTCCTCGACGTGGTGATGGAGAAGCGCCCGCCCGGATCCGAGCCCTACCGCTTCCCGGCGACCTGCCCCGCCTGCGGCAGCCATGCCGTGCGCGAGGTCAACCCCCGCACCGGGCGGGAGGATGCGGTGCGGCGCTGCACGGGCGGGCTCACCTGCCCGGCCCAGTCGATGGAGCGGCTGAAGCATTTCGTGTCGCGCAACGCGCTCGACATTGACGGCCTCGGCGACAAGCAGATCGAGCTCTTCTTCCGCGAGGGGCTGGTGCACGGACCGCAGGATATCTTCACCCTGGCCGAGCGCGACGCGACGAGCCTGAAGAAGCTGAAGGACCGCGAGGGCTTCGGCGAGACGAGCGTGCGCAACCTCTTCGCCGCCATCGAGGCGCGCCGGCAGGTGCCGCTCAACCGCTTCGTGTTCGCGCTCGGCATCCGCCATGTGGGCGAGACGACGGCGAAGCTCCTGGCCCGCCACTACGGCACCTTCGAGGCCCTGCGTGCAGCCCTGACCGCCGCCCGTGACCGCGCGTCGGAAGCCTGGGCGGAGCTCAACGCCATCGACGGCATCGGCGAGGTGGTGGCGGAGGCGCTGGTGCAGTTCTTCGCCGAACCGCACAACGAGACGACGCTCGATGCGCTGCTTGCGCAGGTGACGCCGCAGGAGATGGAACGGACGGCGACCATCGAGAGCCCCGTCGCCGGCAAGACCGTGGTCTTCACCGGCACGCTCGTGCGCATGTCGCGCGACGAGGCCAAGGCCATGGCCGAGCGCTACGGCGCCAAGGTGGCGGGTTCCGTCTCGAAGAAGACCGACCTCGTGGTGGCGGGACCGGGCGCCGGCTCCAAGCTCGCCAAGGCGCAGGAGTTCGGCGTGGAGGTCATCGACGAGGACAGCTGGTTCACGCTGGTGGGGGCGTGAGGGAAGGGCGACCCTTTCCTCCGGCGGTGACACGGTCTAAGACACGCGCATTCTCCATCTGAAAGCCTGCCCCATGCTCGAAGGCCTGCCGCCGCACAAGCCCACCCATTCCATGCGCCTTGCCGCGGACGAAAGGTCCGCCCAGGCCATGGTCGAGCTGCTCGGGGAGTTCTTCGATCCGGCCGAGACGGCGGTGGCGGCCTTCGAGGCTGCGGACGGGCGCTGGCACCTGGAAGTCTATTTCTCGAGCGCGCCGGACGAGGCGGCGATCCTGAGCCTCCTGCGCCCCATCGTCGGCGATGCGGTGGACGGAGCGGTCTTCGCGCCGATCGAGGTGAAGGACTGGGTGAAGGCGAGCCTCGATGGCCTGAAGCCGGTGCGGGCGGGGCGCTTCCTCGTCCACGGCAGCCATGACCGGGAGGTCGTGCGGGCGAACGACATCGCCATCGAGATCGACGCGGCGCTCGCCTTCGGCACCGGTCACCACGGCACGACGCTCGGCTGCCTTCTGGAACTCGTTGCGGAACTGAAGCGCGGGCGGCCGCGCCATGTGCTCGACGTCGGCACCGGTACCGGCATCCTCGCCATCGCCGCGGCGCGGGCCCTGCACAGGCCGGTAGTGGCGGGTGACATCGATCCGGTGGCCGTCGCGGTCGCGCGCGCCAACGCGAGACTGAACGGCGCGCGCGACCACGTGCGGCTTTACGCAGCGCCGGGCGTGCAGCACCGTCTCGCCGCCCGCACGGGTCACTACGATCTCGTCTTTGCAAATATCCTTGCCCGGCCGCTCAGGCTTCTCGCGCCATCCCTGCGCAAAGTGCTTGCCCCGCAGGGCACCTTGGTGCTCTCGGGGCTGCTGATCCGCGATGTGCCGGGGGTCGTCAGCGCCTATGCCTCCCAGGGGCTGGCGCTCGTCAGGCGTGCCGAGCGGGAAGGCTGGGCGACGCTGGTTCTGAGGCGGGGAGGCGCTGCCCCCCGCCCGCGTCGATGAAAGGCCGCTGTCAGTAATCGATGGCCGGGTAGCGGCGACGCATCTCGCGGCGCATGGCCTGCGCCTCAGCGACGACTTCGGCCATCGTGACCGTAAAACGGCCGATTGCCCTCAGGATGGTCACGATGAACATGTCTGTTGCCTTTCGATCGATGTGAACCGGCTGCGCAGTCCTTCGCCTCAGCGGGCGAAGGGCAGGGCGCCGGACTTGCCGAGGCTGACCTTGTCGAGGTCCGCGTCCTTCAGGGTGAGCGGGCCGTAGATCGCCTCGAGGCGGCGGATTTCCCGGTCGGCAGCGCGCATGCGCGCCTCGACGAGGGCATTGAGGATGCGCTTGAAGACACCGGTCTTCTTGGGCGCTACATAAGCGATGTCGGTCGTAACGTAAGCCATGGGTCCATCTCCGCACGTTGGAGGACAGCCCGGGAACGCTTCCTCGCGTGTTTATGGTCGCAATATAGGGAATGCTGCATGTGCGAAGAAGATGGGTCAGCGCATATGACCTATGCATGCCGAGCGGGCCTGTTCGCGGGATGCTTGCCAGAGCGGCGTGAGGTGCATGACAATTGTGCGACATTGCTGCCGCATGAGGCGTGCGGCGCCGGAAAACCAGTTACATATGAAACATTTGCATGAGGGAGCCCGAAGCTGATGAGGCAGAGCCGCTTTCAGTCCTTCGACAACGATCGCGACCCGGCGGCCTGCGCGCCCCGTCTTGCTGCACTGCGGCATGAATTGCGCCGCCGCGGCCTCGACGGCTTCATCGTGCCGCGAGCCGACGAGCACCAGGGCGAGTATGTGCCGGCCAATGCCGAGCGGCTCGCCTGGCTGACGGGCTTCGGCGGCTCGGCCGGCACGGCGGTGGTGCTCATGGACAAGGCGGCGATCTTCGTCGACGGACGCTATACGCTGCAGGTGCGCGAGCAGGTCGACACCGGTCTCTTCGCCCCGGTCGCCAGCAACGACACGCCGCCTTCGACGTGGATCGGCGAGAACCTGCCGGCCGGGGCGAGGCTCGGATACGATCCGTGGCTGCACACGCCGGCGGCGGTGGACAGGCTCGCGCGGGTCGCGGAGGAGGCGGGCGGTACGCTCGTGCCGGTGGCCGACAACCCCATCGATGCCGTCTGGAGCGACCGGCCTGCGCCGCCGCGCGCGCCGGCGCGACCCTATCCGCTCGTCTTCGCCGGCGTCTCCGCAGCCGACAAGCTGTCGCAATTGCGCGAAAAGCTCACCAAGGCGCGCAGCGATGCGCTCGTCGTCAGCGATCCGCACAATCTCGCCTGGCTCTTCAACCTGCGGGGAGCGGACGTCACCCACACGCCGCTGGCGCTCGGCTATGTGCTCGTTCCGCGCGAGGGGCGGGCGACCATCTTCATGGACGGGCGCAAGATCGATGCGGAGCTGCGCGAGGCACTGGCGCCGCTCGCCGACATCGCTTCCCCTGACACTTTCCCTGCCGCGCTCGCCGCGGCGGCCGGCGGGCGGCGCGTGCGGCTCGACGGGGCGACGGCGGCGGCGGCCTTGCGCGAGACGGTGAGCGCGGCCGGCGGCACCGCCGACGTCGGCGATGACCCGATCAGCCTCATGAAGGCGGTGAAGAACGAGGCGGAGAAGGCCGGGGCCCGCGCCGCGCAGCGCCGCGACGCCGTGGCGGTCGCCCGTTTTCTCGCCTGGTTCGCCCGCGAGGCGCCCGGCGGCGGCCTTACCGAGATCGATGCCGCGGTCGCGCTGGAGAATTTTCGTGCCGAGACGAACGCCCTCGTCGACATCTCGTTCGACACGATCGCCGGCGCCGGGCCGAACGCCGCCCTGCCGCACTACCGGGTGACGACCGCCAGCAACAGGCCCATCGGCGAGGGCATCTTCCTCATCGATTCCGGAGCGCAATACGAGGACGGAACGACGGACATCACGCGCACGGTCGCCGTCGGCACGCCGAGCGCGGAGATGCGGGAGCGCTTCACTCGCGTGCTCAAGGGCCATATCGCCGTCGCCACGGCAGTCTTCCCGAAGGGTACCAGCGGGGCGCAGCTCGACAGCTTCGCGCGCCGGCCGCTGTGGGAGGCGGGGCTCGACTTCGACCACGGCACCGGCCACGGCGTCGGCGCCTTCCTCTCGGTGCACGAGGGGCCGCACCGTATCTCCAAGCTGGGCACGACGCCGCTCGAGCCGGGCGTCATCCTCTCCAACGAGCCGGGCTACTACAAGGAAGGCGAATACGGCATCCGCATCGAGAATCTCGTCCTCGTCGAGGAGCGGGACATTCCCGGCGCGGACCGTCCGATGCTCGGCTTCGAGACGCTGACGCTGGCGCCGATCGACCTGGCGCTGGTCGAGCCGTCGCTGCTCACCGACGAGGAGCGCGCCTGGCTCGACGCCTACCATGCCCGTGTGCGCGAGGCGCTGACGCCGGCGCTGGAGGGCGCGGACCAGGTGTGGCTGGAAGAGGCGACGCGGCCGATCGGGGGTTGAGCGCGGGCCCTTCCACCGTCATGCCCGCGCTTGTCGCGGGCATCCACGCCACGCTTGCACTCGGCTGAAAGGCGTGGATGGAAAGAGCAGCGCGCTTGCGCGTTGCGTCTCTTCAAAGTGGGCAAGTCGGACAAGCCCGGCCAAGACGGGCGAGGAGGTTGCGCGCCGCAGTCCCCGTTTCCGTGTGCTAGGCGCAGGCAGGGCGGCCGTGCAATCGCGGCTGCCGCACCTATCCCGCGACCATCCGCAGCAGGACCACGCTCGCGACGCCGACCGCGATGGTGGCGAGGAGGGGCAGGCGCGTCGCGGCCACGGCCGTGACGAGGGCGGCGAGCGTCTCCGGCCAGCCGGTGGCGAGCGCGGTCGGCGCGATGACGGCGACCAGCACCGCCGGCGGGATGGCGTCGAAGGCCGCCTTGGCGCGGCCGGAGAGGGCGAGCCGTCCGACGAGGAAGATGCCGGCGATGCGTGTGAGGTAGGTGATCAACGCCATGGCCAGGATGGCGGTGAGGGTCGTCGGGTCGATGGTCATGCGGCCTCCGGAGCGTCCTCGCCGACGGGGGCGGCGACATAGGCGGCGGCGATGCCGGTGAGCGCACCGGCTGCCACATGCCACGGCGGGCCGAAAGCGAAATAGGTGGCGGCCGAGGCAACTGCGCTGGCGCCGATGGCAGCGGCACTGACGCGGCCGTTCCAAAAGCCGGCGATGAGGCCGATGAAAAGCGCGGTGAAGGCGAAATCCGCACCGATCCGCGCCGGATCACCCAGGAAGGAGCCGAGGATCGCGCCGGCGATGGTCGAGCTCACCCAGGAGAAGGGCAGCAAGGCCGCCACGGCGAACCAGTAGGCCGGGGTGAGCGCCCTGTCCTTTGCCCGCCGCTCGGCCAGCGCCCAGGATTCGTCGGTGAGGAAGTAGAAGCCGGCGAGCTTCTGTCCGAGCGAGAAGCCGCGCATCTTCGGCGCCAGCGAGGCGCCCATCAGGATGTGGCGGGCGTTGATGAGCAATGTCGAGAAGGCGAGCGTGGCGATGGGCACCGGCCATGTCCATAGTTCGAGCGCCGCGAACTGCGCCCCGCCGGCGAAGACAAGGACGGACATCAGGCCTGCTTCGGCCGGGCTCAGGCCCTTGCCGGCGCAGAGGGCGCCGAACAGGAGGCCGATAGGCGCGGCGGCGATCATCACCGGCATGATGTCGCGAATGCCGGCGGCGCGTTCGCGCGCCGTGTCGACCGGCGCCGAGGGCGCAAAAGGCTTGTTCATCGGGCAAAGGCCATGCGGTAGGCGCCGGGCGTGACGCCGCGGCGCAGCTTGAAGGCGCGGGTGAGGTGGCTCTGGTCGGCGAAGCCCGTCGCCTGCGCGACCTCGGCCGGCGCGAGCCCGGCGCGCAGCAGCGCCTCCGCTGCATTGACGCGGCGATTGACCAGGAAGGCGTGCGGGGTCATCCCCGTTTCGCGCGCGAAGGCGCGGATGAGATGATGGCGCGACAGGCGCGCCTCGGCCGCTAGGTCCTCGAGGGTGAGCGGCTCGGCGAAGCGCTCGCCGAGCAGCGCCTTGATGCGCGCGACGGGGCCGTGCTCGCGCCCCGGCTCGCGGTCAGGCAGGCGGGCGTGGCGCACGATGGCGAGGGACAGAAACCTGTAGAGCAGCTCCGCGCCCTTGAGGACGTCCTCCTCCTCCTGCAGGGCGGCATGCGCCTCCACGAAGAGGGAAAAGCCGGCGGAATCGCGGACCACCGGCTGCGGGAAGAAGGGGGTGCCCACGCCGGGCCGTCCGCTCACCTCGGCGGCGATGGTGTTCAGCGTCTCGATGGACGGGTAGCTCATGCGGTAGGCATAGCCGCCGTCGTGGGGGGCGCCGTCGTGCACCTCGTGCGGGTTCATGAAGACGAGTTCGCCCGGCCCCGCATAGCCGCGGCCCCTGCGGCTGGAGAAGGTCTCGCAGCCGGAGAGGATGGCGCCGACGGCATAGGTCTCGTGCGCATGCGGGGCATAGCGGTGCGAGCGGAAGGTCGCGGTGAGGCATTCCAGCCCGCCGAAGGGCGAGGCCGCAAAGAAGCGCACCCGCTCGTCGCCTGCGAGCGGCGTTGCCGCAAAAGCCTCTTCCTGAGTCACGGTGTCCATGCCGCCATCATACGCGAAAGCGGCCGAAGCCGGTCTTGAACAAAAGTGATGCGAGCGATCTCAATCCTTGAAGATGCGCTCACCCTGCTCGTCGATGATCTGCCGGCCCTTGGTGAGCGCGAAATTCTCCGCGTCGCTGCGGCTCGGGTGCGTCTCGGCGCGCACGAAGCGATATTCCTTCGTCTCGCCGCCGATGTCCTTCTCGATGATGCCGGCCGTCTGGAACTGGCCGCCGGCCGGATAGGGCGCGGGGCGGATGCGGAAGCCCTTGTATTCCACGGCCTCGCCCGCAGGCGCGTCCTCGGCCGGGGCCTGCCGGCCGCCGCCGAAGAGCCCTCCGAAAAGTCCCTTCAAAAAGCTCATTGGCTGATCTCCCCTCAGCTGCCGCGTTCGACGAAACTGTCGAGCACCATCTTGCGGCCTGCCTTGTCGAAATCGACGGTGAGCTTGTTGCCGTCCACAGCCGCGACAGTGCCGGGGCCGAACTTGAGATGGAAGACGCGGTCGCCCGTGCCGAAGGCCGAGGCCGTCCCCGTCGACTTGGCGACGAGCTCGCCCTCGATCATCAGCGGCCCGCCGCGCCGCGCCCCGGCGCCGCGCCCCGATGCGAAGCTTCCCGACTGACCACCGCGTCCGCCGCCCCAATTGGCGCTGTTGGCCTGCGCGCGCTGCCAGCCCGGCGTCGCATAGGAGGAGCGGAAGGGCTCGGCCATGTCGAAGCGGCTCTGGCCGTAGCTGCCGTAGGTATAGGCAGCCGGCGCCTCGGTCACCTCGACGCTCGCCTCCGGCAATTCGTCGATGAAGCGGCTCGGGATGGTCGAGTTCCACAGGCCGTGAATGCGGCGGTTGGAGGCGAAATAGAGCTTTGCCCGGCGCCGCGCCCGGGTGAGGCCGACGTGGGCGAGGCGCCGCTCCTCCTCGAGGCCGGCGCGGCCGCTCTCGTCGAGGGCACGCTGGTTCGGGAAAAGCCCTTCCTCCCAGCCGGGCAGGAAGACGGTGTCGAACTCGAGCCCTTTGGCGGCGTGCAGGGTCATGATGCTGACGCGGTCGTCGCTGTCGCTCTCGACCGCGTCCATGACGAGCGAGACATGCTCGAGGAAGCTCTGCAGGTCCGGGAATTCCTCGAGCGAGCGGACGAGCTCCTTGAGGTTTTCAAGCCGGCCCGCGGCCTCGGCCGAGCGGTCCTTCTGCCACATCTCGGTGTAGCCGGATTCCTCCAGCACCACCTCGGCGAGTTCCGTGTGCGGCATGGCCTCGAGGCTCTGCGACCAGCGCGAGAAACTGGCGAGGAGGTCGCGCAGCGTCCTGCGCGGCTTCGGCTTCAGCTCCTCGGTCTCGACGATGAAGCGCGCCGCCTCCATGAGCGGGATGCGCGCGGCGCGGGCATGGGCGTGCAGCACCTGCAGCGTGGCGTCGCCGAGGCCGCGCTTCGGCGTATTGACGATGCGCTCGAAGGCGAGGTCGTCGGCCGGCTGCACGACGCAACGCAGATAGGCGAGGGCGTCGCGAATTTCCATGCGCTCGTAGAAGCGCGGGCCGCCGATGACGCGATAGGGCAGGCCGAGCTGGACGAAGCGGTCCTCGATCTCGCGCATCTGCGCCGAGATGCGCACGAGCACGGCCATCTCGGAGAGCGAATGGCCCTTCCCCTGCAGGGCTTCGATCTCCTCGCCGATGAGGCGCGCCTCCTCTTCCGAATCCCAGGCGCCGGTGACGGTGACCTTCTCGCCCGGTTCGTCCTCGGTGCGCAGGGTCTTGCCGAGGCGGCCCTCGTTGTGGGCGATGAGGTGGGAGGCGGCGGCGAGGATGTGACCGGTGGAGCGGTAGTTGCGCTCGAGCCGCACCACGGTGGCGCCGGGAAAGTCGTGCTCGAAGCGCAGGATGTTGTCCACCTCCGCGCCGCGCCAGCCGTAGATGGACTGGTCGTCGTCGCCGACGCAGCACAGGTTGCGGTGCGCCTGGGCGACGAGGCGCAGCCACAGGTACTGGGCGACGTTGGTGTCCTGGTACTCGTCGACGAGGATGTAGCGGAAACGGCGCTGGTAGTCGGCGAGGACGTCGGGATGCTCCTGGAAGAGCCGGATCGATTCCAGCAGCAGGTCGCCGAAGTCGGCCGCGTTGAGGATCTTCAGCCGCTCCTGATAGAGCGCATAGAGTTCCGCGCCGCGCCCGTGGGCGAAGGCGGCGGCCTCGCCGTGCGGCACCTTCGAGGGCTGCAGGGCGCGGTTCTTCCAGCCGTCGATGAGGCTGGCGAGCTGGCGCGCCGGCCAGCGCTTGTCGTCGATGTTCTCGGCCTGCAGCACCTGCTTCAGCAGCCGGATCTGGTCGTCCACGTCGAGGATGGTGAAGTCGGACCTGAGCCCGACGAGCTCGGCGTGACGGCGCAGGATCTTGGTGCCGATGGCATGGAAGGTGCCGAGCCAGGGCATCCCCTCCGCGGCGGGGCCGACGAGGTGGGCGACGCGCTCCTTCATCTCGCGCGCGGCCTTGTTGGTGAAGGTCACGGCGAGGATGCCGGAGGGCCAGGCGAGCCCGGTCGCGATGAGATGGGCGATGCGCGTCGTCAGGACGCGCGTCTTGCCCGTTCCGGCGCCCGCGAGCACGAGGACCGGGCCTTCGGTCGCCTCCACCGCCCTGCGCTGCTCGGCATTGAGACCGGAGAGGTAGGGCGTCGGCGCGGCGGCCGCGCGCGCCCGTGCGGCGAGCGAGCCGGGGCGGGGCGTGTGGGCGAGATCGTCGGGGCCGGACGCAGGGCCCTGTGTGGGTACGCGAGTCATCGGTCGGACCATGGACCAAAAGGCGAACGGCGTCGAGTGTCGAGGATGCCCGCCGGCCTAGGATGGGAGGCACGCAGCCCCTATATAAGGAGCATGATGACAGGAGAGGCCAGAATGCCCCGCAAGATCGTGTTGCTCCTGCCGGC
>Ga0065721_10051116_pt1 | contig 16242 bp, 10 predicted proteins | sample Mesricmetagenome_FD_59108 | JGI IMG/M metagenome (GOLD analysis project Ga0065721, IMG submission 59108) | Mesophilic microbial community from rice straw/compost enrichment Sample: eDNA_1 v2 (version 2) | ecosystem: Engineered > Solid waste > Grass > Composting > Bioreactor | place: USA: Davis... | reverse complement strand
CGGGTCCGCCGCCACGGCGGCGAGGGCGGCGAGCCCCGCCACCGCCGATTCCCCGGCCACCACCGGCCGGTCGCCGAAGCGGCCGTCCGCGAGCAGCCGCATCGCCGCGAGCGCACCGGCGTCAGGCAGCCGGACGACGGCGTCGCAGCCGCTCGCCAGCACCTCCCAGGCGAGTTCGGAGACCTCGCCGCAGGCGAGCCCGGCCATCATCGTGTCGAGGTCGCCGCCGACCGCGACCGGCCGGCCCGCCGCGATGCTCTCGTACCAGCAGTCCGCCGCCGCCGGATCGGCGAGGATCACCTTCGCCCGCTTCGCGCCGCGTGCGGTCGCCCGCCGCCACAGCAGCGCCGCCACCGCGGCCGCCATGCCGCCGACGCCGGTCTGCAGGAAGACGTGGGTCGCCGGCTCGCCGATCTGCTCGGCCGCCTCCGCCGCCATCACCTCGTAGCCCTGCATCACGAATTTCGGCACGTCCCGGTAGCCCGGATAGGAGGTGTCGGAGACCACTTGCCAGCCCTCGCGCGCCGCCGTCTCCTCGGCCTCGCGCACGCTGTCGTCGTAGTTGCCGTCGGTGCGCCGCACCTCGGCGCCAAAGGCCTCGATCGCCGCCTTGCGCCCTTCGCTCACCGTGCGGTGGATGAAGATGACGCAGCGCGCGCCGAACAGCTTCGCCCCCCAGGCGACCGAGCGGCCGTGGTTGCCGTCGGTCGCCGAGGTCACGGTCATCGCGGCGGCGCAGGTGCGGAAGGCCTCGCTGCCGACGTCGGCGAGGCCGACGCTGCGGCAGCTCTCGCCGGCGAGCCGGCCGGCGATCAGCCGGAACACCGCGTAGGCCCCGCCGAGCGCCTTGAAGCTGCCGAGCCCGAAGCGGCCGCCTTCGTCCTTCAGCAGCAGGCGGCCGACCCCGAGTTCGGCGGCGAGGCCCGGCAGGTCGACCAGCGGCGTCGGCGCGTAGCCGGGCCAGGCCGAGATGGTGGAGAGGGCCTCGGCGAAGGCGGCGTCCGACAGGATCGCCGCCATGTCCGCCGTGTACGCCTCGCCGGCGGCCTCGTTGAAGACGATCGATGCGCCCTCGACCGGAAGCACCGCGGCGCTCATCGCCGACTCCAGAAGCCGCGGTGGATCTCGGCGGCCTCGTCCTCGAGCATCGGCCCGATCACCTCGACGGCGCGCTGGCCGGCGTCGAGGACGACGCGGCAGGGCAGGTCCAGCGTCGGGTTCTCCGGATGATCGCCGGTGATCTCCTTGAGCGCCGCCTCCGACAGGCCGTAGACGATGCGCCCGATCCCGGCCCAGTAGGCGGCGCCGGTGCACATCGCGCAGGGCTCGGCCGAGGTGTACATCGTCGTTTCGGCGAGTTCGGCGGGGCGGAAGCGGATCGAGGCCCGCGTCGCGATCACCCGCTCGGCGTGGCCGGTCATGTCGTGGTCGGGCAGATAGGCGTTGCCCTGCTCCATCAGCACCTCGCCGTGGCCGTCGACGAGGATCGCCCCGAACGGATGGCTGCCCTCCTCCATCGACCGCCGGGCGACGACGAAGGCGTGGCGGAGATGGCGGGCGTGGTCGAGGTCCGGCAGGGGCAAGGCGGGAGGGTCCGGGGCTGGCGGCGGGCGGCGCGCGCGATTTCGCAACAGCGAAACGATCGGCCGGGCGGCGGATCGCTGTCAAGGCCGCACGGCCGCCCGCCACCGTGGCCGCCGGCACGGCGACCGCCGACGCCCGCGGAAAACCGGGCGGCTATTGGCCCGGCCTATATCCTCTATTGCGGTCCGGTTATGGACGCCTCCTCCTGCTGCGACGCACACTCCCCGTCGAACAAGGTGCCAGGGCCCGGCAAGGGCCGCAGAGGAGATCGCAATGCAGGGAACGATGATCAGCCGGCGCCGGCTTCTCGGCGGCATCGCCGCGGGGGGCGCCCTCGCCATGGCGGGCCTGCCGACGAAGCTCAGGGCCGCCGTCTCCGAACTCGTCTGGGCGACGTGGGATTCCAACGGCCATCCCGAATACGTCGAAGCCTTCGAGAAGGCGACCGGCGTCAAGGTCAAGCTGTCGTTCCTCAACAGCGAGGACGCCCAGTTCGCCGCGCTGAAGACGGGCTCCGCGTCGGACTGGGACGTGGTCAACCCCTCGCTCAACGGCGCCTGGCGCTACGTCAAGGCCGGCGTCCTCAAGCCGCTCGACATGGCGAAGATCCCGAACGCGCAGTATCTCTACCCGCCGTTCGCCTCCACCGACAAGGCGAGCGACGATGCCGGCGCGGTCTACGCGGTGCCCTATCTCTGGGGCCTCAACCCGATCGTCTACCGCACCGACAAGATCGAGGGCGAGGCCAGCTATGCGACGCTGTTCGACCCGAAATACAAGGGCCAGCTCGCCATGCGCGACTACGCCCTCGAGTCGATCGCCATCGCCGCGCTGCAGCTCGGCATCCCCCGCGACAAGGCCTTCACCCTCACGGCCGACGAACTCGCCGAAGCCAAGAAACTCCTGATCGCCCAGAAACCGCTGCTGCGCACCTACTGGCAGACCATCGGCGACCTCACCAACCTCTTCGCCACCGGCGAGGTCACCTGCGCCTTCTCATGGCGCGTGCCCTACGACGAGCTGAAGGACAAGCTGCCGGTCGCCATGGCCAAGCCGAAGGCCGGCATCATGGGCTGGTGCGACTGCTTCGGCCTGCCGGCGAGCCTGCCCGACGACAAGGTCGAGATCGGCTACGAGTTCGTCAACTACCTGCTCGGGCCGGACTACGCCGCGACCATCGCCGAGATCGGCAACTACGCCACCGCGACCTCGGTCGTCCGCGACCAGCTGACGAAAGAGAAGCAGGAGGCGATCTTCATCGACGACCTCGACGTCATGAACTCCTTCATGTGGCCGGTCGCCCCCGACAATTACTCCGACTGGATCAAGGTCTGGAACGAGGTCAAGGCGGCCTGACGGGCGCCGCCGGCTCGTCCCCTGCCGGAGCGCCCTCCGCCTCCCCCGCCCACTCCGGGCGCGGGGAGGAGGAAACGCCGCAACGAGACCGCGGCGCCAGGAGCCGCCCATCCCACCCTCGGAGGCCCCGTGCTCCCACCCGCTGCCGCGCCGCGCGCGACACCCCCGGAAGCCTCGCCGCTGATGCTGTCGGTCAGGGGCCTCGTCAAACGCTACGGCAAGGCTCCGGCCGTCGACGGCGTCGACCTCGACGTGCCCGAGCGCGCCTTCATGACCCTGCTCGGCCCCTCGGGCTGCGGCAAGACCACGATCCTGCGCACCATCGCCGGCTTCGAGACGCCGGACGCCGGCGACCTCGTGCTCGACGGCGTCGGCCTCACCGGCATTCCGCCCGAGCGCCGGCCGGTCAACACCGTGTTCCAGAGCTACGCCCTGTTCCCGCATCTCACCGTCGCCGAGAACGTCGCCTTCTCGCTGCGCCTGCGCCGCGGCGTTCCGGACGTCGAGACCCGGGTCGGCCGTGCCCTCGACGCCGTTCACATGGCCGCCTTCGGCGCGCGCTATCCACACCAGCTCTCCGGCGGCCAGCAGCAGCGCGTCGCCGTCGCCCGCGCCATCGTCGCCGAGCCCCGCCTCCTGCTGCTCGACGAGCCGCTCTCCGCGCTCGACCGCAAGATGCGCGCCCATCTCCAGGTCGAGCTCAAGGACCTGCAGCGCCGGCTCGGCATCGCCTTCGTCTACGTCACCCACGATCAGGAGGAAGCCTTCGCCCTGTCCGACGTCGTCGTCGTGATGAAGGACGGCCGGATCGCCCAGAAGGCCGATCCGGCGACGCTCTACGCCCGCCCGGCCTCGCGTTTCGTCGCCGATTTCATCGGCGAGGCCACCCTGCTCGACGGCCGCGTCCTCGCCGCCGGTCCGGCGAGTGCGACGATCGACACCGCCCTCGGCGTCGTCGAGGCCCCCTCGATCGACGGGCTCGCCGTCGGGGCGCCGGCGGTGCTGGTGATCCGGCCCGAGATCGTCCATCCCGGTCCCGGCCGGCTGACGCTCCAGGGCACCGTTGTGCGCGCGGTGTTCCAGGGCGAGCGCAGCATGGTCGGCGTGCGCGTCGGCTCCTGCGAGATGCTGCTGCCGGCGGTCACCGCCCCCGCCGTCGGCGAGACCGTCACGATCGGCCTCGACCCCGCCCGCTGCTTCGTCACCGGGGACGACCGATGAGCCTCGCCCTCGGCCGGCGCCATCTCGCGATCCCCGTCGCGCTCTTCGTCGGCCTCGGCGCGCTCGCCCCGCTCTGCGTCCTCGTCGTCTTCAGCGTCTTCACCGTCGACGACTTCGATCTCGTCCCCGATCTCTCCGGGCGGGCGTGGGCCGAACTCGTCACCTCGGGCACCTACCGCCACCTCATCGGCAAGGCGCTGCTCTCGGGCGCCGCGACGGCGGTGATCACCGCGATCATCGGCTATCCCGTCGCCCTCGCCCTCGCCCGGCTGCCGACCGCGTGGAAAGGTGTCGCCGTCGTCGTGCTGCTGACCCCGCTCTACACCGGCGAGATCGTGCGCATCTACGCATGGCGGCTGGTGCTCGGCGCCGAGGGCCTCGTCAACGCCGTGCTCGAAGGTCTCGGCCTCGTCGACGAGCCGCTGAAGGTGCTGCTGTTCACGCCCTTCACCACCGGCCTCGTGCTGACCTACAACAACCTGCCCTTCATGGTGCTGTCGATCTGGGTCTCGGCCGAGATGGTCGACCGCCGGCTGATCGAGGCCGCGCGCGATCTCGGCGCCCGACCGATCGAAGCTTTCTTCAAGGTGGTGCTGCCGCTGACGACGCCGGGGCTCGCCGCGGGCATCTTCGCGGTCTTCGCCCTCGCCGCCGGCGAGATGCTGACGCCGAGCCTGCTGGGCGGCACCGCCGGCGCCACCGCCATGGCGATGATCGACAGCCTGTTCGGCACCGCCTACGACTGGCCGATGGCGTCCGCCCTCGCCCTCGGCCTGCTCGCCGCCCTGTTCGGCTGCGCCAGCCTCGCCGCCTTCCTGATCCTGCGGCTGAAGGGCGCCCGCGCCGTGCTCGGGAGGGCGCGATGACCCGCACCGCCCTCGCCGTCCTCGCCGCCGCGACGGTGTTCCTCTACCTGCCGCTCGTCGTCCTCGCGGTCTTCTCCTTCAACGATTCGGCGCTGATGGCCTTCCCGCTCTCCGGCTTCACGCTGAAGTGGTACGCCGAACTCGCCGCCAACGCCTCGTTCCACTCCGGCTTCGTCACCAGCTTCCTCGTCGCCCAGCCGGTCGGGCTGCTCACCATGGTGATCGGGCTGATGGCCGCCCTCGCCCTCACCGCTCCGGGCCTGCGCTGGCGGCTCGCCTTCGGTGTGATGGTGCTCGTTCCCTTCCTGGTGCCGAAAAGCGTCCTCTCGATCGCCCAGGCGATGCTGCTCTCGCGCGTCTTCCTCGACCGCGGCGCCCTCGCGCTGATCCTCGCCCAGACGCTGGTCGCGGTGCCCTTCGCCACCGTGCTGGTCTCGGCCGTGCTGGTGCGCCTCGACCACCGGCTCATCGAGGCGGCCCGCGACCTCGGCGCCACCCCCTGGCAGAGCTTCCGCCTCGTGCTGCTGCCCCAGCTCAAGGGCGCCCTCGCCGGCGCCTTCTCGGTCGGCGTCATCCTCTCGCTCGCCGACCTCACCATCGCCATGTTCCTCGCCGGCCGCACCCAGCCGCTGTCGCTGATCGTCGCCTCCGAGTTCCGCCGCGAGCTGCGCCCCGACCTCAACGCCATGCAGGTCGCCGTGCTCGCCCTCACCGTCCTCATCGTCGTCGCCAGCGAAAGCTACCGCCGGCTGCGCGCCCGCCGGCGCCGGCGGGGGCTCGCCGTGCCGGCGGCCTCGCGCCCCGTGGAGGCCCTGCCATGACCGCCGTTCCCGTCATCGACATCGCCGCCGCCCGCTCCGGCGATCCGGCCGCCCGGGCGCGGGCGGCCGCGGAGATCGACGCCGCCTGCCGCTCGATCGGCTTCCTCGTCATCTCCGGCCACGGCGTGGCGGCGGAGACCGTCGCGGCGATCCGCACCGCCTCCGCCACCTTCTTCGCCTTGCCCGACGCGGAGAAGCGGGCGGTTTCGGTCAGTGCCGATGTCTACCGCGGCTTCATCCCGATCGAGAGCGAGACCCTGTCGCTCTCCCTCGACGAGCCGGCCCCGGCCGACCTCAAGGAGGTTTTCAACATCGGCCCGGTCGACGTCGCCGCGGCCGACCGCGCCGACCCGGCCGCCGCCGGCTTCTTCGCCGACAACGTCTGGCCCGGCGGCGTCCCCAGCTTTCAGGCCGCCTTCGAGGCCTACTACCGCGCGATGACCGACCTCGCCACCGACCTAATGCGGCTCTTCGCCCTCGGCCTCGGCCTCGACGAGCGCTTCTTCGACGACAAGGTCGACCGCCACATCAGCAACCTGTCGGTGCTGCACTATCCGCCCCTGACCCGGCCGGCCCGGCCCGGACAGCTGCGCGCCGGCGTCCATTCCGACTACGGCAGCCTCACCATCCTGCAGCGCGAGGAGACCGCCGGCGGCCTCGAGGTGCTGAGCGAGGGTCGCTGGCTGCCGGTGCCGGACACCCCCGGCAGCTTCGTCGTCAACCTCGGCGACCTGATGCAGGACTGGACCGGCGGCGCCTGGCGCTCGACCCTCCACCGCGTCGTGCTGCCGCCGGACCTCGGCACCGCCGACCGGACCTCGATCGCCTTCTTCCACCAGCCCAACCACGACGCGCTGATCGAGGTGCTGCCGGTCGCCGGCGCCGATCCGGCCTGTTTCGCCTCGGTGACCTCGGGCGACCATGTCCGTCTCAAGATCGCCAAGCACCGCAGCGCCGACACCGAGGCCGCCGAATGAGCGTCGTTCCCTTGACCCCCGCCGACCCGCTGGCCCGGCTGGCCGAGGCCGCACGCGCCGAACTCGCCGCCTCGAGCTATCCCGACCGGCCGTGGCTGAAGCCGCTGCGGGCACCGGACGGGACCATCGCCGAGGACGTGATCGTGGTCGGCGGCGGCCAGTCGGGCGTCATCGCCGCCGCCTTCCTCGGACGCGAGGGTGTATCCCGGGTCGCCGTGCTCGACCGCGCCGCCGCCGGCGCGGAAGGGCCCTGGACCACCTTCGCCCGCATGGCCGAACTGCGCACCCCGAAGACCCTCGTCGGCAACGAATTCGGCATCGCCAGCCTGTCGCTGCGGGCCTGGTACCGCGCCCGCCACGGCGCGCCGGCCTGGGACGAGATCGACAAGGTGCCGCGCGAGGACTGGAAGGCCTATCTCGACTGGTATGCCGCCGTCACCGGCGTCGCGATCGAGAACGGCGTCGCCGTTCGCGACGTCCGCGAGGCCGGCGGCGGGCTGATCGCCGTCGAGACCGACACCGCCGCCGGGCCGCGCACCCGCTTCGCCCGCGCCGTGGTGATCGCTACCGGCTTCGACGGCTGCGGCGCCTGGCGGGTGCCCGACTTCGTCGCGGCCGCCCTGCCCGCCGACCGCTACGACCATTCCAACGGCCCGATCGACTTCGCCCGCCTCGCCGGCAAGCGGATCGGTGTGCTCGGCCACGGCGCATCGGCTTTCGACAACGCTGTCGCGGCACTGCGCTCGGGCGCCGCCTCGGTCGACCTCTGCTTCCGCCGCGCGCGCCTGCCCCGGGTCAATCCGCACCGCTTCCTCGAAACCGGCGGGGTGATGACCCATTTCCCGGCGCTTTCCGACGACATCCGCTGGCGCGTCGCCCGCTTCTTCCGCGCCAGCGACCAGCCGCCGCCGCTGCGCGCCTTCACCACCGCCCTCGCCATGCCCGGCTTCCGGCTCCACGCGGCGACCCCGTGGACCGCCGTGCGCCTCGAGGCCGACGCGGTGAGCGTGACGACGCCGAAGGGCGACTTCGTCTTCGACCATCTGATCCTCGCCACCGGCGCCGCGGTCGATCTCGCCGCCCGGCCGGAGCTCGCCAGCCTCGCCGGCCGGATCGCACTCTGGGCCGACCGCTACGATCCCCCGCCCGGCGAGGAGGACGCGCGCCTCGCCGCGCTGCCCTATCTCGGCGAGGGCTTCGAATTCCTGCCGAAGCGCGCCGGCGACGACTGGGTCCGGCGGGTGTTCGCCTTCAATTCGGCGAGCGCCGTCAGCCACGGCCCGCACTCGACCTCGATCAGTGGCCACCGCCATGCCCTGCCGCGCCTGGTGCGCGGGGTGACGCGGCGCCTGCTGGTCGACGCCGAGGACGATCTGCTCGCCGACCTCGCGGCCTACCGCGCCGACGACCTGCCGATTCCGGACGACTTCGAGGCGAGCCTCGAACGCGACAGAGACGAAAGGACAGCCCCATGACCGCCCCCGCCTCCCCCGCCGCATCCGGCGGCTTCGACACCGTCGAGCTCGCGATCGAGGACCTGACGCCCGACGCCTTCGCCCCCTTCGGCACGGTGATCCCGCCGATGGAGGACGGCACCGAGTTCGGTCCGCAGGACGCGCAGCTCGATTTGTCGAAGGGGACGCCGCGCTTCTACACCATGCGCATTCCCGGCCGCGGCCTGACGGTGAAGCAGATCACCCGGCACCGCTCGGTCACCCAGACGCTGGCCTCCGCCGGCGGCCACGACTGGGTGATGGCGGTCGCCCCGCCGAAGGACCTCGACGTCGCCGACGCAGAGCCGGCGCTCTCCGACATCCGCGCCTTCCGCATCCCCGGCGACACCGCCGTCATGCTCTACGCCGGCTCCTGGCACGCCGGCCCGCTGTTCGAGGACGGCGAGCGCAGCTTCTTCAACCTCGAACTCGCCGACACCAACATCGTCGACCACCACACCTGCAAGCTGACGCAGCGATACGGGATCGCGCTGAAGCTGGTGTGAGCGTCGGTGGAGCGGGAACGGGACCACTTCCGGCCTATACGTCCGAGTGGACCTCTCTCCGCTCTTTACCGAGCGAAGGCGGGCATGGCTCACGACGGCACCAGATCCCGGCGCAACCAGCGCGGCCGGCACCCTTCGACGGACCTCACCGTCGTCATTCCCGCATGCGCGGGAATGACGACGGTGAGGGCTGTGGGAACGACGACGGAAAGGTCGCAGAGAAGTCGGATCAAACGCACGCCGGTGAAGCGAGCGCCTCCGCCTCAATACTCCCGCTCGAAATAGAGACCCGCCTTGGCCTCGCCCTCGCCGCCGCCCTCGACCCTCGCCTTGAGGTTCTTCGTGAGGTCGAGGTCGACCGAGACCTTGGCGCCGGTCGAGCCGGCGGTGACGCCGAGATAGATGTTGTCGCTGATGTAGCGGCCGGCGGCGACGCCGACGCCGCCGTTCTCGTCCTGGACGACGTCGAGGTCGTCGAGGCCGGTCGCCTTGCGGATGCCGCCGAGGAGATCGGGACCGGCGCCGGTGGCGCCGGCGAGCTGGGCGACGGCGGCGGTGAGCCGGGCGATCTGCAGCGGCGTCAGCTCGTCGATCGAGCGGCCGAACAGGAACTGGGCGAGGATCTCGTCCTGCGGCAGCTCCGGCGTCGAACTCATCACGATCTGCAGGTCGGAGACGCGGCCGGTGACGGTCACGGTCACGGTGATGTTGTTGCCGGTCGTGCTGGCGACGAATTCCACCGTCGGGTCGAGGTCGCCGACCAGTGTCACCCGGCCGCTGTCGAAGGTGACGCGCTGGCCGACGATGTCGAGCCGGCCGCGGATCAGCTCGAAGCTGCCGATCGGAACGACGTCCGCCGAGGTGCCGGTGATGCGGATGCTGCCGCCGAGTTCGGCGTCGACGCCGCGGCCGCGCACGAAGACCCGGGCCGGCGCGTCGATGGTGACGTCGAGACCGATGACGCCGCTGCCGCCGGCGCCGCTGCCGCGGGCTTCGGTGGCGAGCTTGGCCCGCTCCAGCGTCCGCGCCACGTTGGGCGGCGGCAGCCGGTGGCGGACGTCGAGCAGCGTCGCCTTGGAGGGCAGCGTCTCGGGAATGGTGATTTCGGCGCGGTTGACGCGGATGCGGCCGGTCACCTGCGGATTGCCGAGCAGCGGTCCGCGCACCGCGAGGTCGCCGGAGAGATTGGCCGTGGCGAGTTCCCCCGCCGCCAGCCGCGCCTCGCGCAGGCCGACCGTGAGATCGACCGGGAAGTTCGAGCCCGGCGCGAAGCCGATCGACCCGGAGGCCGTGATCGAGCCGCCGCCCTTGGTCGCGGCCGACAGCCGCTCGATCACCGCCCGCTCGCCGGTGAAGGCGACGCGAAGGCCGATGTCGTTCAGCTGCACCGTCGTCTCCGGATCGATCAGCCGGCCGCCGTCGACGGTGGCGGTGCCGTTGATCGCCGGGTTCGCGGCCGAGCCGGTGGCGCGGGCGTCGACCCTCAGCGTGCCGGTCAGCGTCGCGCCCCGGCTCGCCAGCGAGCGGTTGGCGAGCGCCAGCGGCGCGCTGCCGGTGACGGAAACGTCGAGGCCGGAACCGGTGAGCGGCACCCGGCCGGAGGCGCGCAGCGAGAGGCCGTCGCCGCCCGAGACCGTGGCGCTGGCGAGCGTCACGACGTCGTCCGCGAAACGGCCCTCGGCGGCGAGCGCCAGCGGGCCGACCCCGGCCTCGCGCAGCGCCGCGACGGAGAGGCCGGAGCCGGTGACGTCGAAGGCCGCCTGCGGCGCGGCCGGCGTACCGGTGACGCGGGCGTTGGCCGACAGCGTGCCGGCGGCGCCGAGGTCCGGCTGGAAGGCGTTGGCGAGCGAGACCGGCAGGCCGGCGACGCGAACGTCGAGACCGAGCGTGTCGCCGACCCGGCCCGTGGCCGTCACCGTGCCGCCGCCGATCGAGGTGCGGGCGTCGATGTCGGCGACGCCGCCGGCGTAGCGACCGTCGAGCGCGACGTCGAGGGCGTCGATCCCGGCCCCGCGCAGCGGCGCGGCGGCGACCTGACGGGCCCTGAGCGAGAAGGCGGCCTGCGGATCGGCCTTCGGGCCGGTCGCGGTCAGCGTGCCGTCGAGGGTGCCGGCGAGGGCGAGGTCCGGCGCGAGGGCGTTGCCGATCGACAGCGGCAGCGCCGTGATCGCCGCCTGAAGGTCGATGGTCTCGGCGACGGTTCCGGCGACCTTGATGCGGCCGGAGCCGACCGCGATCTCGGCGTCCGGGATGCGGATCGCCTCGCCGCGCACGCCGATGGTGACGGGGGAGACGAGGCTCGCGGTGAGGTCGGGATCGCGCCGCAGCGTCAGCCGGTCGAGGCCGAGATCGTAGCCGCCCTCGGCGACGTCGAGCCGCCCCGCCGTCTCGAGCCGGCCTTCGGCGAGATCGGCGGTGAGCGAGAAGCGGGTGTCCTCGCCGGCCCGGCTCGCCTCGGCGGCGAGCGTGTCGATCCGCACCGCGCCGGCGGTGATCGCCGAGGCGGCGACGTTGCCGGACAGCGCCGGCACCGCGAAGAGATCGCGGGCGTCGAGGGCGACGTCGGCGGACCCGACGGTGAGCCCCTCGACCGCGAGGCGCTGGACGCTGGCGCGCACGTCGGCGTTCTGGCTCTCGCCGTCGACCGAAAGGGCGACGTCGGCTGTGATGGCGCCCGAGGCGTCGATCAGCAGCAGCGGCGCGACGACGGAGATGTCGGGCGAGCTCGCCTCGACGGCGCCCGAGAAGCGACCCGCCGGGCTCATGGCGACATCGCCGGAGAGCCGGGTCTCGCCGGCGGTGAGCAGGAGATTCTCGACCTTCGCCGCCCCGTCCTCCGTCCGCGTCACCTTGGCGCCGCCGTCGAGGGCGACGCCGTCGAAGTTGCCCGACAGCGTGATCCGGCCGTCGACGAGGCGGGTGCCGGCGACGCCGTCGTAGGCGATGGTCGCCCCGCGCAGGGTGCGGGTGTCGAAGACGAGGGCCGGCGAGCGGATCGTGGCGACGACGTCGGCCGCGTCGTTCGCCCCGGTCGCCCGGGCGTCGAGGACGACCGGACCGGAAATCCGCTCGGAGACGAGGCCGACGTCGGCGAGGCTGGCGTCGACGTCGAGCTTGGAATCCCTCGGACCCCAGGTGCCTTCGAGCCGGGCGGAGACCTGGTCGTTGGCGACGGCGAGGTTCGTGAAGTGGAAGCCGAATTCGGAGCGCGACAGCACGCCCGACAGCGTCGTGCGGCCGGCGAGCAGCGGGTCGGCGGTGGCGTCCCCGACCGCGAGGGCGTCGGCGGTGCCGTCGAGGCGCAGCGCGAAGGTGCCGTAGAGCGGGAAGATGTTGCCGGAGGCGGTGACGTCGACCGCGCCGGCGAGATCGCGCTCGGCGAGGCCCGAGAAGGCCGAGAGGTCGGCCGCCTTCAGCGAATAGTCGCCCTCGAGCCCGTTCTCTCCGTAGGCGCCGGCGAAGCGCGCGGTGGCGTTGTCGTTGGTGAAGACCACCTCGTCGACGTCGAGCGGCTGGTCGGCGCTCCAGCGGCCGCTTCCGGTCAGCTTGAAGGCGCGGCCGAGCGCCCGGGCCAGCGCCTCGTCGGAGGACGAGAGGTCGGCGACGTCGCCGTCGAGCCGGAAGGTGAGGCTGCGCCGGGCCGGATCGGCCAGATTCTCCGCCCGCCCGTCGGCGACGAGCCGCGCCCGCGCCATGGTGAGATCGGTGGTCTCGAGGCCGCGGACGTCAAGGTCGACCGACCAGTCGGCGCCGCCGAAGTCGACGGTGAAGGTCGCCCCGGCGATCCGCGATCCGGTGGCGCCGGACAGTTCGACCGCACCGCCGCCGGACTTCTCGATCGCGCCGTCGACGGAAAGCCGGGTCGGGAAGCCGTCGGGTGCGATGGCGCCGGAGAGCACGAAGGAGGCGACGCCGGACCTGACGTCGACGGTCGATAGCGTGATCGCCCCGTCGGCCTGCCGCGTCGCGTCGATGTCGAGGGTCGAGGCGCCGGCGACGAAGTCGGAATAGGCCGCCGGCACCAGCGGCGCCAGGTTGCCGGAAAGCTCGGTGCGCAGACGATAGGCGTCCCCCTCGCCGGTGATGGTCACGGCGCCGCCGAGCAGGGTGTCGCCGTCGGCGACGAGGCCGACGTCGGCCCGGAAGTTCTCGATCGGGCCCTCGCCCTTGACGGTGAAGGCGAGCGCCGGCTCGTTCTCGATCGACAGCGCCTTCGACAGCAGGCCGCCGGCCGGCTCGCGGAAATCGACGTCGAGCGCCAGTTGCCGGCTGTCGTTGGAATAGCGGGTGACGAGCTTGAGGCTGCCGCCGACGCCGTCGGTGCGATCGATCGCGAGATCGGCGTCGAGAGCGCCGCCGTCGAGCTCGATCCTGCCGTCGATCGAAAGCGTCGCCGCCTGGCCGAACAGCGGGGCGCCGAGCTTCACTTCCGGCACCGCGATCTTGTCGACGGTGATCGAAACCGGCAGTTCGGGAACCTCGAACGGACCCCGCGCCGCCGGGTCGACGGCGCCATCGGCGGCCGGCCCGCGCTCGATCTCGATCGCCTCGGCCTCGAGCAGGTCGATGTCGAGCCGCCCGCGCAGGAGGGCGAGCCGGCTCCAGACCAGATGGGCGCCCTTGATCCGGGCGTAGATGCCCTCCTGGTCGGCGACGGTGATCTCGGCGATCCGCACGTCGGACGACAGCGCCCCTTCGAGGCCGTTGATGCGGATCTGCATCGTCGGCGAGGAGATCTTGTCCTCGACGAAGCTGAGGAAGGCGCCGCGCTCGGCCGCCTCGTCCTCCTGGGCCGAGGCCACCGTCCACACGGCGGCGCCGCCGAGGACGAGAACCAGCGAGAAGAGGGCGAGGAGAGCGGAAAGACGTCGCATCAGAAAGCCTGTCCCAGTCCGATGTAGATGGCGAAGGACGGGTCGCCCTTGTCGGGGTTGATCGGCACCGCGGCGTCGACCCGGATCGGGCCGAGGCCGGTGTCGTAGCGCACGCCGATGCCGGCGCCGAACTTCAAGTCTTCCGAGAAGTCCGGCAGCGACGACTTGAAGGCGTTGCCGCCGTCGATGAAGGGCACGACGCCGATGGTTTCGGTCGCCTTGACGCGCACTTCCAGCGATCCCTCGACATAGGAGCGCCCGCCGACGACGTCGCCGTTCGCCTGGCGCGGGCCGACGTTGCGATAGGCGTAGCCGCGGATCGAGCTGCCGCCGCCGCGCAGGAACAGGGCGCTCGCCGGCAACTCGTCGCGCGGCGCCCCGACGATCGAGCCGGTGCCGAGCCGGCCCGCCAGCACGACGCGCTCGCCGAGCGGCACGTAGGCCGAGGTGCCGAGTTCGGCGATGGTACCGACGTTGGCGAAGTTGACTTCGTAGAACGGCGTCAGCGAAGCCTTGGCCCGGTAGCCGGTGGTCGGATTGTTCTCGTCGTCGCTGCCGTCGTAGGTGAGGCTCGCCGGCAGGGCGATCATCAGCAGGTCGCGCTTGCCGAGGGCGTCCTCGCTGCTGGAAAACTGGACGCTTCCGGCGACCGCGCCCTTGAGCTGGTCGGAGAATTCGTGGGTGAGCCCGATCCGCGCGCCGGCGGTGTTCTCGGTATAGGCGTCGAGCACCTCGCGCTGGCCCGTGATCGAGGCGACGAGATCGGTCAACGGTGTGATGACGCCGGGCTTGGTGAAGGTCGCGCCGACGAAATAGGTGAAATCCTCCGGATCGACGCTGTCGATGCCGCCGACACGGCCCTCGAGCCGCAGCCGCTCGGCCTCGCCGAACAGGTTGCGATGCTCCCAGTAGCCGTCGACACCGGCGCCGTCGGTCGTCGAATAGGAGACGCCGCCGCCGATCAGCCGGCGCTTGCGCTCCACGACGTTGAGGGTCATCGGCAGGCTGCCGTCGGGGCCGACCGTCTCGCCCTCGACCACCCGCACCGCGTTGAACACCTGAAGCCGGCGCAGCTGCTTGGCCGCCTGCGCGAGGTCGTCGGGGTCGTAGGGCTCGCCGGGACGCAGCCCGCTCTGGCGAACGACGAAATCGGGCTTCATCCGGTCCGTGCCGGTGACCGTCACCGGGCCGTAGACCGCCGCCGGCCCGGCCTCGACCGCGACCGAGACGTCGAGCTGGCGATCGGGATGGTCGGCGACGGCGTCGCGCAGGGCGATCTCCGCCTTGGGATGGCCGAGCTGGCGCCACTCGTCGACGAGGATCTGCTCGGCCCGCAGCACCACCGCCGAGCGGGCGACGCCGCCCGGCACGAAACCGACGCTTTCCGGCGTGTCGTCGAGCCGGTCGCCTTCGGGCAGCGGCTGCGGCGCCCGGCCGGCGACGTCCAGCCGTCCGAAGGCGAAGCGCGGACCCGGATCGACATCGATCTTCACCGCCACCGGATCGGGCAGCGGCTCGTCCGGGGAAAGGCTCTCCGGATCGCGGCCGTCGACGGTGATGGTGACGACGCCGCCGTAGTGGCCCTCGGTGTAGAGGCCGGCGACGATGCGGCCGTATTCGGCTCCAACGCGCGAGAGGAAGGCGGCGGTGCTCGGCGGCGGCCGGCCTTCGCGCTCGGTGTAGAGCAGCGACGACGACCTGATTCGCGCGCTGAGATCGTCGTCGGCCCCGACGACGTCGACCTCGATCGTATAGGGCTGGGCATCGGGCGAGACCGGTTCGTCGTCGCCGGCCGGCTCGAAGAATCGGAAGCCGAAGATCTCGAAGGCCGCGGCGGGCCCGGGCTGCAGCAGCAGCACCGGCAGGCAGACCCCGACGAGGAGGCGCGCAGCCGGATGGACCCGTCGGCCGCGGCGGGATCGCTCGCCGGCGGGCGTCATGGAAACTCTCGCACTCAAATCCGCGTCCTCGTCCTGCCACCCCGGCCGCACCTTACGGGAAGATCCGGAGCATTTGAACGGCCGGCGGGACGAAAACGCCGTCCCCCGCCCCGCGCTCCCGCGGGACCCGGCTGCGTCGATGGCTCCAGCCTGGGACAGCGGCGTGAGAAAAGTCTTAAGGTTGACGAAGGCTGAGTGCCGTCCGGCGACACCGGCCACCCCCGGTAAAGAAATTTACAGAACAGTGGCATATGCGAATGGGATTTTACAAGATAAGTGATTAGTCGCAACTACTTATTTACGGTTTGACATCCCTGTCCTAAAGTTCGGGTAACCGGCGCGACAAGCCGGATCGACCGGGGAGGGGAAGCGGGCGCACGATCGCCCGGCGGCGGAACCGGGGCGAAGGCGCCCGGCACCGCCGGTCGTGCCGACGAGCGCGGCGAAGATCCTGTTCCAGATCGATCGCATCACCCGGAAGCGGCGGCCCTTCGTGGGCCGACCAATGCGGGTGTCGGCTTCGATGCGATGGCGGGCCCGCGGGCACCCGGCGACGGGAGCCCGGCGGGCGATGCCGCGTGGCGGCCGCGGGTGCCGGAAACGG
>Ga0065721_10001691_pt1 | contig 16243 bp, 15 predicted proteins | sample Mesricmetagenome_FD_59108 | JGI IMG/M metagenome (GOLD analysis project Ga0065721, IMG submission 59108) | Mesophilic microbial community from rice straw/compost enrichment Sample: eDNA_1 v2 (version 2) | ecosystem: Engineered > Solid waste > Grass > Composting > Bioreactor | place: USA: Davis... | reverse complement strand
ACGGTTTAGCGGCCTCACGGTGCGCAAGCAGGGATGCGAGGCGCCGCGGCGGACAGATCTTCGCGTGAGTTCAGACGTTAATCCTTGGTTGGGAATCGCTCTCCGTCGCGGAAGTGATGGGGCGAAGCCGTGGCGGAATTTCTCATCGCATGACTGATCGGCATCACGAGTGTCCGAGCGGGGTGGCGCCGTTCCTGATTGGTGGAGCGGTGGGGGTGGCGGTGGCGCAGAGCGCGAGTTGGAAAACCACGGAGCAACTACGCCGTGAAGTGGAGACGCTGACCGGGATCGAGCGTGAGCGTCTGGCGGAGGAGCGGAGGCGTTTGGCGTTCGAGCAAGTGGAGGCGCAGCGCAACGAAGCCGCCCGCGTTTACCGGCAGTCGGTGCTCTGGCTCGAGCACTGCAACAACGACGAGCGGCTGGAGTGGCTCGTGCGAGGGCAGGGGATGGCGCTGGCGGGCGAATTGGCGGTGCGCACGATCGCGGAGGCACGCAAGCGCCCGGAGATGGTCGCGTTGTTCGACGACGTGGTTGCGGCGAGGCATGCGCTGGAGACGGCGGAGACGAACCTGCGGGGCCGTGAAGCGCAGCGCGACGAGTTGCGCCAGCGGTGTTGGTCGAGCGTGGGAGTGTGGCTTGCCGGTGCGGTGGTTGGGCTGGTGCTGATGATTCCGTTTTGGGCCAACTTCGGAGCGATCGCGGTGGCTGGCTACGCGTTGTTTTTGACGGCGTTCGCGGGGCTGAGCCCGNTGATCGAGCGGNGGCAGCCGATGCCGAACGATTTGGCGCCGCGGATTCCGGGAGGGCCGTTTTCGGGGCGGTTGCGGGAGGCGATCGCGCGGGTCGAGGAAGCGATTCGCGAAGCCGAGGCGGAGCGTTCGAGTGCGACGATCGAGCTCGCGCTGGCGCGCGAGGCGGTGGTGCAGGCGTTTCGGAGGATGCAGGCTGCGCGCTTCGAGGACACGAAGCGGCACCTTCCGGCGATCCGCGCGCGCATCGAGACGTTGCAGGCGATCTATCCGCCGCGGATTCGGTGCGATCTCGCAGCTGTATCCGACGAAATGCTACACGCGCAGCTCGCGCCGCGGTTGCCGGCGGCGATCGAGCGAGGGGTGGCGGGGATGATGTGAAAGGAAACGCGATGCCGATCTCACGCTCCTCGTGTTCTGAAATGGCTCAGCGCCACCGGGTGTTAGCTGAAGCGGATGTTACCCGGATGCACGTCGAGCAGAGCGATCCCGTGACTCCGCAGGAGCGCGAGCATGTGACGAACTTTGCCGGCGAGCTCGCCGCGTCCGGCAAATGCTGCAAACCTGCGCAACGCGATGTCATTACCCTTACTCACGGCGACAGCTCTGGGCTACTCTGCGAAGGTGCAGATGCACCTTGCAGTGGGCGCGAGAACACTCGTGGTTGCGCAAACTGGACCCGATTTCGTCATCTTGGAAAAGCCCTTGGACCTAAGCGTCCCACGGGCGGAACTCGTGGTCCAAATCGATTCCGCCGAGGAGCGGGTGCAGGTGTTTCTGCCGGATGGAATTCGGAGTTTGGACGAGCGCACGAGAATAGCGTTCGCATAAAAGGAGCCGCGCTCTTTCGAGCACGGAGAGAGCCTCGAAGGCTTTCGAACGTTCCTGTCTCCAAGAACACTTCAACGGAGCCGCCGTCATGGCGGATGGAGAAAAAACCATTTGTTCTGGGAGAAAGGAAAAATGGCGAATTGACCAAAGCAAGATATTTGCTCATGCAAATTTCTAGCTTCCAGCTCTCGATGACTGCGGTTCCAGCTTCACCCCTCGGTCCGGAAGAGATCGCCTTGCGCGTTGTCGTGTTGCGCGGGCAGCGCGTGCTGATCGATGCCGACCTTGCCCGAATTTACGGGACTTCGACCAGAAGACTGAACGAACAGATAAGGAGAAACCTCCGCCGATTCCCTGAGGATTTTGTTTTTCGCCTTACCGCGGAGGAAAAGGCCGAGGTGGTCGCAAAATGCGACCACCTTCGAAATCTTCGGTTCGCGAAGAGCCTGCCGTATGCCTTCACGGAGCACGGTGCGATTCAGGCGGCCCACGTGCTGAGCAGCGATGCCGCGGTCGAGATGAGCGTGCATGTCGTCNGGGCGTTTGTGCGGCTGCGCCAATGGNTGGGGACCCAGAAAGCCTTTGCGGCGAAGTTGGACGAACTCGAATCACGCGTGGGCCAGCACGACGAACAACTCGCNNNGATNGTGGAAGCGCTCCGNCAACTCACCGCCGCGCCTGCGCCTCACCACGGCCGCAAGATGGGATTTCACCAAGGCAACNGCTGATTCATTTCATGACGTTCGAAGATTTTTTCCGCTCTGCCACAGGTAACAAACCTTACGCTTATCAATCACGTCTCGCGGGCGGTGACTCCGGCCGTGCGTGCGAATCGCTGCTCATCAACATCCCCACCGGCCTTGGCAAAACCGCATTCTAGTTAGCGCCATGCTTCCCCAAGATTTCCCCAAAGTTTTCGAGGCACTCACGGGGTCATCCCCATTCCCGTGGCAAACCGCACTCTACCTCCGCTTCATCCGCGGAGACTTCCCACCCACCGCGTCGCTCCCAACGGGCTTGGGCAAAACATCGGTCATCGCCATCTGGCTCTGCGCGCTCGTCACCGAATCGACCGCCACGGCGATTCCGCGCCGCCTCGTTTATGTCGTGAATCGCCGCACAGTGGTTGATCAAACCACCACCGAGGTCGAACGACTCTGCGCCGCACTAAAGGGAAAATCGGAGCTCGCCGGAATTCGCGACAATCTCGCCACCCTAAGTGCGCTGCCGCTGCCTCCTGACGCCTCGCCACTGGCCGTTAGCACACTGCGCGGTCAACTTGCCGACAACGGCGAGTGGTGCGCCGACCCGACGCGGCCAGCCGTCATCGTCGGCACCGTTGACATGATCGGAAGCGGGCTGCTGTTCAGCCGCTACACGCGTGGCTTCAAAACGCGGCCGCTCCACGCCGGCTTTCTCGGGCAGGATGCGTTGCTCGTTCATGACGAAGCGCATTTGGAGCCTGCGTTCCAAACGCTGCTGGAGAGCGTCGTCGTTGCCCAGAACGCCGGAAAAGACCCACGACCTCTTCGAGTCATCGCGCTAAGCGCGACGAATCGCTCCGCATCGAACGACAAGTCCTTCGGTTTGGACGAACATCCAGACGACAAAGACTCCGACAACCCCATCGTCCAAAAACGCATCCGTGCCACCAAGCGGCTTTCGTTGGTTGCGTTGGGCGAAGACGAAAAGCTCGACGTAAAGCTCGCCGAACTCGCGAAAGCACGCCCTGAAGGGCGCGCCGTTCTCATTTTTGCCCGCTCGGTCGAAACGGCGATGAAGGTCGCCACAGAATTGGACAAAGGTCCGCACAAGCGGAAGGTCGCCCTGCTCACGGGCACGATGCGCGGCCAGGAACGCGACGATCTCGTCGCCAAGAATCCCGTTTTTCAGCGGTTCCTCGCTCCCAAGGATCGCGCCAAGAATATCGAACCGGCTTCCGGTTCCGTTTTTCTGGTGGCAACGAGCGCGGGAGAAGTGGGTGTGAATTTCTCAGGCTGCGATCTCGTCTGCGACCTCTCCACGTTCGAAAGCATGGCGCAGCGTTTCGGCCGCGTGAACCGTTTTGGCGAGTTCAATGATACCGAAATCATCGTCGTCCACGAAACTGACTTCGACTCCAAGAAACCACTCGAAGCCGCACGCGAGCGCACCCTCGCACTTCTGAAAGAGCTCGGCGATTCCGCCAGTCCCGCCGCACTTGCCGCGTTGCCCGCCGACGCCCGCGTTGCTGCATTTGCTCCGGAACCGACACTCCGTGTTGCCACCGACGTCCAATTCGACGCGTGGGCGTGCACCTCCATCCGGGAATCGATCGCCGCCCGTCCACCGGTCGCTCCCTACCTGCACGGTGAAGCCGAGTGGCAACCGCCGGAGACCTATCTCGCTTGGCGCGACGATCCCGACTTCCAGCACGTCGAAGATCCCGAATCGTTCCTCGACGAATTTCCCCTCAAGCCGGCCGAACTTCTGCGCGACAGCACCGCGCGCATCGTTAAAACACTTGCCGCGTTGTTGGAAAGGCGTGAGCCGGAAAGCGCGTCTCTCCATGCTTGGCTCATCACAGAAAACGGTGCGGTTAAGCGCTTCTCGCTTTCCAATTTCGACAAGGATGCCGCCGAAGTCGCATTCGCCGACGCCACGCTTATCCTGCCCACCAGTCTCGGCGGTGTTGATGAAAAAGGCATCTTCTCCGCGTCGGCAAAGGATCCGGCCATCGACTGCTCTGGAATCGAACGTCGAAAAAGCGACTCTCGTGAGGGCGCCGATTTCTGTGTCGATATTTCGAACGAAGACGCCGACGAGCCGCGCTACCTGCTTTGGTTCGCGCCTGCCGCCGAGCTCATTCAACAACGCAGGAAGACCAATACCGTTCCTGAAACACTCGACACGCACACCGCCGCCGTCGCAGCCAACGCTGCCGCCATCGCCACGAAGATTTTTCCTAACACGCCCGACAACGGCGAACCCGATTTGGCACGTTGCCTAATCCTCGCCGCCCATCTGCACGACCTCGGCAAAAACCGCGCCCAATGGCAGCGTAATATCGGTAACCTTGCCTACGATCCCGCGAACCGCGCCACCATTCTTGCGAAGTCTGGCGGCAACACGCGCTCTCGAAATATCTCGGAACACTATCGTCACGAGTTCGGTTCACTCCTCGACGCGGCCAGCGACCCTGCATTCAACGGTCTGAGCGAAGCGGAGCGCGAAAATTACCCTGCACCTCGTCGCCGCTCACCACGGACGTGCGCGCCCCTATTTTCCCGCCGATGAGGCCTTCGATTACTCCGGCAGTGTCACCGTAGGCAGCGTCGCTGGCGAAACCCCTCGCCGATTCGCCCATCTTCAAAAGCACTTCGGACGCTGGGGACTCGCCTGGCTGGAATCACTCCTCCGCGCGGCCGACTATGCTGCCAGCGCCGGCATCGTCGCTAAAGCCACTCCGCCGATCAGCACTCAATCAGCGGCCTCTCCACATGCGCAGCAATGGACAAGCACATCGCCTACGCCGTCTGCCACGCTTGCGATCAATCCAACCAACCCCGGCCACTACTTCGCCTGCTGCGGCCTCTTTGAGCTCGCCGCGCGGCTTTCGCCCGACGCTCTCGCGTGGTTCGAACAAAACAACGCCGAGTTTCGCTTCCACCTCGCAAACACTTCGCCCCTCGCTGACATCCTCGAAAAAATCCGTGCCGCTGAAATCAGCGCGCTCGATCCCAACGACGCCACCGCATCCCCCATCTTCGTCAGTAATCCATTCGGTCTTCGCGTCGATTGGTGGAAGACCGCCGGTGACGACACGTCCGCGCTGAAGGTCTGGGCCGGCACTATGGAAGCTCCGCGCATTGCACGCGCCATGCAGAAGGCCATCCGTCCCGAAGATGGCGAAAAGATCCTCTCCAATTTGCGGATCGCCTACGCGCCCGAAGACCCGTCGAAGAAAGTCGAGCCGTTCTATTTCGACGCGAACCGCGGTCCCAATTCGGATGCCCGCGACGTTGGTTTCTCCACCAACGATCTCGGACTCGAAACGCTCGCGGCTCCCGCCGCGGAATTTCTCACCCTAGTGGGTCTGCAACGTGCGATCCCTCAGCCAGCCGGCGAACGACTGTTTGTCTATCATCTCTGGCGGACGCCCGTTCCCATCTCCCTGCTCGCCGCAGCTATCAACGGTCTCACGGAAACACGGCGGCCACCAGCGTTCCGATTCGAGAGCTGGTATCGAACCAGCCAGCGCAAACACAAGGCCTTCCTTCCCGCGAAACCACTCTGATCCAGTTCACGATCTTCACACCCCCAACCCATATCCATCATGAGCGATACTAACTCCCAACTCGCACAGTTCGACAATCTGCTCGCCGCCGACGGCCCTGCCGCGCTCGTGGTCCGCGAGCATCTCATCCCGGTGGAAGGCGCCGATGCCGTGCTCTTCCCCGCGACCTACGCCGACATCGGCTACAACATCGATTACGAAAACCAGCGCGAACGCACCGGCCGCAACGTCTGCCTGGTCGACAGCGTCGGTTCGCAGGCCAACCGCATCGAGCCTCTCTTCAAAGACGCGCCCTACGCTGCGCTCGTTCCACAAGTCGTCATCAAAGCCGGTGACAAAGAGATCAACCTGCTCGACGCCGGTCACCGAGCCGGTGACGCCCTCGCCCGTTGTTCCGCACTGCAAGACGAGCTCAAAGCCGCCTTCACCGCCGTCCTCAAAGGTAACGCCGTCCCGCTCGCCAAAATCGCCCCTACCTCGCTTGTCTTCGGCGTTTGGGATTCCCGCGACACGCAAGCCAAACTTCCTCGACTCACTTGCCTCCACGATTCGCGCCTACGATGTCCGCAAGCTCACCCGCTCCGCGCAGTTCTCGGGCTGGTGGCCGCAGCGACCCCAATCCCATCTACGACAACCCGGCGCTTCTCGGTCCCATCACCGACAAGAACGACAAGGACAGCCGATCCACCGCCGGCTTTACTCATGTCCCTTCCACTGGCGCTCATGGTGGCGTCATTGCGGACGGCGGCATCCGTCGCGACGCAGTGCTCGCACTCTCCGCGTTGAAACTGCTCCGTGCGGATACGCTCGAAAACACGACAAAACTTCGCCGTTACATTCTCGGTCTCGCGCTGGTCGCGTTCACAAAAACTCCCTCTCGAATACTACCGACAGGGCACAATCCTCGTCCTCGACCCGGACCCGGAAAAGAAACGCGAATTCAAGTCTGTGAAGGCTGACGGCACTCGCGCCGACGCGGGTATCACACACGAAGCCGCTCTCGCATTCGCACAAGCCGCCGCAGATGACTTTGGCGTCGGTGAAAACAAGACGGTTCCCTTTGATGCAGCCAAAGCCAAAGCCGAACTCAAAGGCGGCGACGACAAGAAGGCAAAAAAGGCCACCAAGAATAAGGCGGCGGTCACTACGTCTGAAGGCACTGCCGAGGCCTCTGCGGGCGAACCGAGTCAGTCCACCGAGTAAGCCATGTCTTCTCTCCTCAAAAATCTCAGTCCGCTTCCTGCTGGACGAGTTTGATGGGCGTGGCGATGGCGGTGAACCGGAATGGCCACCCTCGCCGCTGCGACTGTTCCAAGCGCTCACCAACTCCGCGGCTCGTCTCGGTATGGGGAGCTTCGCACAGTCCTTGGAGCAGCTCGAGAAACTCGCGCCTCCGCTCATCGTTGCCAGCAAACCCGTCACCATTCAGCCACGCTTCGGCTTCAAAACGTTTGTCCCAAATAACGTCGGCGACCTCGTGGCGAAATCTTGGTCTGGCGGACGCGACAACGACATCGCCAACTACCGCGCCGCGAAAGAAATTCGTCCTAAGCGCCTGCCCGAAAACTCCGCTGTCCATTACCTCTGGGAGATCGACGGTTCCGCGAGCGACGAATTTCTGGGCAACATTCGGCAGCTCGCGCGTGCCATTTCCGCATTTGGTTGGGGCGTCAACTTGGTCGTCGCCGATGCCGCTTCCATAGAGCCTGGGGACTTGGCCTATCAATCCGCTGATTCCGAAAAATGGTTTCCTGCTGAAGTCGGAGGCACCGCGCTCCGAGTTCCCATCAACGGCACGCTCGCCGCCTTGGAAGATCGCCACAAGGCCTTCCTCGGACGCCTCCCAACTGCTCCTGATGGTAGCCAGTTCTTCCGTCCGGTTCCACCGATGGAAAGCTTCCGCACCGTAGGTTATCGCCGCGAATCAGAACTCGCTCGCCCGCCCTACGCGGTCTTCGCCCTGCGGACTCCGGACGACTCCAAGTTTGCAGTCTTCGACGCACAATGGCGTCGGCTGCATTTGGCCGGAATGTTGCGCCACACCGCCAGCCAATCCGACTTCGCCGCCGCTCTCGGATGGGACGCGAACAAAGTAAACTCCTTCGTCCTCGGGCACGATAAAAGCGACCAGAACAATCCCAAGCCGACCGCCAACGCCTCACGCCTACTCTTTATACCGCTGCCATCGGTGGAATGGCGTGGAGAGGACAGCGGACAAACAATCGGGTCGATTCGCCGTGTGTTGGTCACAGTCAACGGCCACTGCACACCCGAGGAGTTCCAGCGCATCGTTCGCGCGCTCGAAGGCCGCGAACTCATCGACGAGAAACAACAACGCCCCGTCGCCTTTCTTCGACGCCAGTCGGAGAAAGACCGAGCCATCGTCGACTACTTCGCCATCGAATCGGCGTCCGCCGTTTGGACTACCGTCACGCCCGTCGTGCTACCTGGTCATGATGACCCGCGCAAACTCCGCCACCGCCTGAGCGATACCAGCACCCCGCTGACCGCGGAAGCAAAAGAGCAAATCGTTCGGAAGCTCGAAGACCGAACCGAACGCCTTTTGAGGAAAGCGTTCCTCGATGCCGGCCTCCCGCCATCGTTGGTCGCCGACGCGAATCTACAATGGCGTGGCACGGGATTTCTTCCCGGCGTTGAACTCTCATCGCGGTATTCGGTGCCCGATCAATGCCGCCGTTTCCGACGTGTTCACGTTCGAGTCACTTGGCGCGAACGAACACCAGACGGAGCGCTACGCCCTAAAAAAATAGCCGGCCCACTCTGCGTCGGCAGCGGCCGATACTCAGGCCTCGGCCTATTCGCCCCGGCATAACCGATGCTCCTCGGCGGCTGCGCCGCATTTCAAATCTCAAATTTGAAATCTCAAATCTCCTCCCGCCATGCCCACCTATCAGCGGTTCGAAGACCTGCCTGTGTGGCGAGAGGCCATCGTCCTCGCGGAGCGCTGTGAGGATTTCATCGAGGCCGCCAAGGATCGCATCACGTGGTCGAAACGCGACCAACTCGACCGCGCTTCGCTTTCGGTCTCGAACAACATCGCGGAGGGATTTGAGCGCGGCACCACCAACGAACTCCTCGCCTTTCTCTACATCGCGCGCGGCTCCGCCGGCGAAGTCCGCTCCATGCTCTGTTTCTTCGAACGCCGTCCGGCGCTGCGCGATATTAAATCTGAAATCTCAAATTTGAAATCCATCGCCGAGAGCTGCTCCCGCCAACTCGGCGCATGGGCGCAATCGCTTCAAAACTCCGACATCACCGGTCCGCGCCATCTCAACGATCAAACGCGCGCCAATTACCAAAAACGCAAAACCCGCGAGCAAGGCGCCGCCGCGTTCCAGCGACTCCTCGCGCAACATCTGCCCAAGACGAAGGCTTAGCGCCTTCGCCTATCTCAAATTTGAAATCTCAAATCTCAGATTTGGCCGCCACCGCTCAGCTCGCACTCGCGTTCGACTCATCGCCGGTTCTCCAGCCCGGGGTGGTTCCGCATTTGCGCGACGAAATCTCCCGCGTGTGGGGACTACCGTTGGGCGAGCGCGTCGAAATCACCTTCCGCCCCGATTTCTCGATCCCGGCGATCGCCGGTCGGCTCGAACTCCGCGCCTCGCCGGCGGGCTATCCCTGGGATCCGCACGAGCCGCTCGCGCTTCGCGTCGCCGGCTGCGACTTCACCACCCGCTACATCGAGCGGTGGACTCTTTTCTAACGCCGAAACGATGGAATACCACGAGCTCAAGCTGCTGCTCACCGTTCCGGCCGTGCGGATTATCCGCGCGCAAAACGCACCGCTCATCCTCGGATTCATGCAGCGCGCGTTCAAATCCGCCCAACGCGTCTCGGTTCCCGAGGGCCAGCTCCGCTCGGCGTTGGAGGCTTATCTCGACGAATGTCGCGGCGAGGATCTGCTCGCCTATCCGCAGACCGCGGCGGAATACTTGGCCGATTGGTGCGGCGATTCGCAGGGTTTTCTTCGTCGTTACTATGGCGCCAANTCCGACGAGCCGCTCTACGAACTTACCACCGGTGCCGAGAAGGCGTTGCTGTGGTTGGAGTCGCTGCGCAGCGCCCGTTTCGTCGGCACGGAATCGCGCCTCGGCAGCATCTTCGCCGGGCTAGACGAAATCCTGAAGTTTTCCGACGACGATGCGGACCGTCGTATCGAACAACTCCTCGCCGAGGCGAACGACATCCATGCGAAGATCGATCGCATCCGTGCCACGGGTCGCGCGGAGGCCTTTACCCCGGTCCAGATCAACGAGCGCTACGCGCACATCCTTGCCACCGCGCGCGAGCTGCTGGCGGATTTCCGGCAGGTCGAGGACAACTTCAAACGGCTCGCCCACGAAATTGCCGAGCGACATGCGCGCCCAGGCATGACCAAGGGCGCGATCGTGGGGCATCTGCTCGATTCTCACGACGCGCTGCGCAAATCCGAACAAGGCCAGAGCTTCTTCGCGTTTTGGGAGCTGCTGCTTTCACCGGACCGACAACAGCGTTTTCAGGAGCAGGTCGCGCAGGTGGCGGAGTTATCCGCACTCGATTCGGAGAACCGCGAGAATCAGCTGTTGCAGCGTTTCATCAGCCACCTGCTGCGCGAGGGCGAAGGCGTGGTTTCCTCGCATCAACGGCTTTCCTCGAATTTGCGGCGTATTCTCGACACGACTCACTTCGCCGAGAGGCGACGGCTGGGCGAGCTGTTGCAAGAGATCCGGCAGGCAGCCCTGGCCGTGCGTGCGGCGCCGCCGTCGGAAGCGGATTTTTTCTCCGTCGAGGTGTTCTCGGATGTATTCGGCGCTATGATACGTCCGCTCTGGCAGGCCTCGGAGTCGGCCGTGTCGCGCGGGCCGATCGAGGAGGAAACCGGCAAGCTCACGCCCGAGGAGTTGCGCCGCCTGCACACCCTGTCGGAGCTCAAGCTGCGTCAACTGCGCGAGAACGTGGAGGCGTGTCTCGCCGAGGCTTCCGCGGGCGCGGTCACGCTGACGCAGGTCTTGGAGCGTTTTCCGCCGCGTGAAGGCATCATGGCGGTCGTCGGCTACCTCATCGTCGCGTCGGACGAATCGCGGCACTACGTGGCCGACGACTACGAGGAGATCGTCGAATGGGGACCGCCGGACAAACGCCAGCGCTGGCAAGTGCCCCGCCTGCTTTTTTCCCGCTGAACTCATGAACCCCGTTGAAAATGCCTTCCCGCCCGTCGCCTTCGTCAAAGCGCGCCTTTTCCGCGAGGCTGTCTATCGCGAGGATCGCGAGGATTGGCTGACGTTGCGCGGGCACCTCGAGGAGGTGCGCCGCTATTTCCGCGAGATAGGCCAGGAACTCGTTTTCGACGAAGCGGAGGGCTACGCTTTCATCCGGCAACTCGAGCCCGAGGGGGAAGAACGCGTGCCGCGCCTGACGCAGCGGCGTCCGCTCAGCTACGTCGCGACGCTGCTTCTGGTGATGTTGCGCGAGGAACTGCTGCGCTTCGACGCGGCACCGGGCGATTCGCTCCGCCTCGTCAAGACGCGCGACGAACTGCGCAACCTCATCGCGGATTTTTTCCCGGATAGCACCAACCAAGTGCGTGACACGAGCCGGTTCGATACCGCCATCCGCACGCTGATCGATCTCGGTTTCCTCCGCGCGCTCAACGCTGGCGGCGATCAGGAGGCCTTCGAGGTCATGCGCATCATCAAGGCCCGTCTGTCCCCGGCCGATCTTGAAACCATCAAGGAACGTCTCCGCCGCCATGCCCAACCTTGAGATTGATTATCCACTCGCCGACGGCTCCATCCCGCTTCCGGGGTGGAGGCTCCGCCGTCTCGAAATGCTCAACTGGGGCACCTTCCACGGCAAAGTCGCCGCGCTTTATCCGAACGACCGCTGGACGCTCCTCGTCGGCGAAAACGGCAGCGGCAAATCCACCGCCGTGGACGCTCTCCGCACGCTCCTCGTCCCGCCGCGCCTGCTCAACTACAACGACGCGTCCGGCGAACAGAAGAAACGTGATCGCACGCGACGCAGCTACGTGCGCGGCACATGGGCCACGGCGAGCCAGGAGGAATCGGCCGTCGCGATCCCGCAGCACCTACGCGGGTCCGGCGAGTTTTCGATTCTCCTCGCCGTGTTCGCCAACCACCACCTCGGCGAATGCACCACGCTCGTGCAGATCCTCTGGGAGGTGAACGAAAAGATCGACGAAACCTACGCCATCGCGCGCCACGATCGCACGATCCGCGAGCATTTGGCAGACCTCGGGCAGAGCCGCGATCTGAAGAAGACGCTCAAGGCGCGCGGCTTCGACGCCTTCGACACGTTCAGCGCCTATGCGGAGACATTCCGCGGGCGTCTCGGCGTGCCCAACGAAGCCGCGCTCGANGTGTTCAANCANGCCATCGGCGTGAAGGAGGTGAGCGANATCAATCCCTTCGTNCGCCGCCACATGCTCGAAGGCTCCGATGTGGTGGAGTTCATCCATAAAAGCCTTCGCCCGCACTTCCACGAGTTGGACGCTTGCTGGAAGGCGATCGAGAAAGCCGAGAAGCAGATTGGTGCGCTCGCACCGCTCGTTGACGCCCATGTGCGAGCCGCCGCGGCGGAGGNGCGNCAACGGGAACTCGAAGCGCGCCTGGAAATCGCGCCGGTTTACTACGCGTCGATCCACCGCACGCTCGCCGAGCGCGAGGCCGATGCGCTCGACGAAAAACGGCAGGCCGCTTTCACGACGATCGAGAGCTTGAAAGCACAGCGCGCCCAGGACGAAGCCGAGCGCGACGCCAAGTTGCAGGAACTCGCCGCCGACACCACCGAGCAGAGCATCCGGCGCATCGAGCAGCAGCTCGAAACCCAAAACGAACGCCTCGATTCTCGTCGGAAACAACGGGAGCGTTTCGCGCGGCAATTGAAGGCGCTCGCGCTTGATCAACCCATCGAAAGCGCGGACCAGTTCACCGCGGTGAAAAAGAGAGTGTCGGCGGACCGCGGCCCGACCGACACGGAGCGGGACGAGGCGGACAAGAAACGTATCCGTCTCCTCATGACGCAGCAGGAGGCGTTGAAACGACGCGGCGAACTCGCCGATGAACTCGAAGCATTGCGCAAACACCGGGTGCTGATCCCGCGTGAGTTCGTCGCGATCCGGGCGGCCCTTTCGCAGGCGACGGGCATCGCGATCGAGGAGCTCCCCTTTGCCGGCGAGCTAATGGAGGTGAAGGCCGCCCACCGCGAATGGACAGGCGCGATCGAGCGCCTGCTGCACTCGTTCGGCGTCTCGCTGCTGGTGCCCGAGCGCGACTACGCCGCCGTCGCGAGCTTCATCAACAGCCGTCATCTCGGTCTGCGCTTCGTGTTTCATCGCGTGCCCGACCATCATTCGGCGCCGAACCATCGCGCCGAGATTCTGAACGATCCGAAGCGCGTGCCCGGGCGTCTGAACTTCCGGGAAGATCATCCACTGGCCAATTGGACGCAAAGCGAAGTTGCGCGCCGCTTTCACCATGTGTGCTGCGAATCGGTCGAACGCCTGCGCGAAGTGGATTTCGGCATCACGCGCGAAGGCCTGATCCGCGAGGGCGGTTCGCGTCACGTGAAGGACGACCGTCGCGCGGTGAACGACGCGACCAACTATGTGCTCGGCTGGTCGCTGGAGGACAAAATCAAGGCGCTGACCCGCGACTTCGAGAAGGCGGAAGCCGAGGCGACACACGCGGGAAAGCAGGCCGGCGAAGCGGAAGCCCTCGCGAAACGATTGACAGCGAAGCTTGCTGCGATCGACGCGTTGTTGGCCTTTGGTCAATACGAGGAGATCGACATGCTCTCCGTGCAGGCGGAGATCAGTCGTTTGCTGGAGGAGAAACGAAAACTCGAAGCGAGCTCCAGCACCGTGAAGACCTTACGCGAGCAGTTGGACGCGATTAAGCGACGCCTCGCGGAAAACGAAAATCAGAACAACCGGCTCCAGAAAAACATCGGCGAACTCGAAAAAGAGCTGCGCCAACTGGACGACTTGATTGCCGACCTGAACGAGGAACTGAAGTCGCACGCGGACTTCGATCTGGCGTCGCACGCGGAAGAGTTCTCGAAGCTGCAGGACACCGCCACGCTGTCGCTGGCAAATATCCGCAACGTCGAGAGTCTCGCGAGCGGTCGCTTGCGTCGTCATATCGGCCAGCAACGCGATCTCATCCAAGCCGCCGTGGCGGAGATGCTGCCCGTCATGTCGAATTTTCTGCGGGATTATCCGGAGTATTCCGACGACCTTCGCGCGGAGGCGGGCTTCGCCGCGGACTTTGCCGCCCTGCGCGAACGCATTGAGAACCAGGAGCTGCAGGAGCACCGGAAGCGTTTTGAGGAGTTTCTCGGCACGAACCTCGTCGGCGACATGGCGATGTTCAACGCGAAGCTCGGCGAGCACGAGCAGGAGATCCGCGAACGCATCAAGGCGGTGAACGTCGCGCTGAAAAAAATCCAGTATTCCGACACCACGCACGTGCAGATCGTCGCCGCGCAGACTCGTTCGGACGAGGTCCGGCAGTTCCGCGCCGAGGTGAAGGAGTGCATCTCCGGTGGCATCAATCCATCGTCGGAAGACCGCGTGCGCATCTTTGCGCGCATTCGCGAACTCATCGGCAAATTCGAGAAGGACGACGTCTGGACGCGACGCGTGACCGATGCTCGTAACTGGCTCGAGTTCGGAGTGCGCGAGCTCGCCGACGCGGATGGCCGTGAAGTCAACTATCTCGCGGGGTCGGCCGGCAAATCCGGCGGGCAAAAGGCGAAGCTCGCTTTCACGATCCTCGCGTCCTCCATCGCGGCCCAATACGGCCTGCTCGATGCGAAACGTGAAGCGGACACGTTCCGACTCGTCGTCATCGATGAAGCTTTCGCCCGCACCGACGAAGCCAACTCGCGCCGTGCGCTCGATCTGTTCAAATCGCTCGGGCTGCAGCTCGTGGTCGTCAGTCCCTTCGACGCGAAGAGCCGNATNGTNGAGGACTACGTGGACAGCTTCCACGTCTCGGCCAATTCCGAAGGTAACAACTCAAAGCTGCGTCGAGCTTCGCGCGCCGAGTATGAGGAAGCGCGGCACGAATCGAAGGCCGGCTGAACTTCGTGCCCATGCTCAGTCCCACCGACATTCAGGCCCAGGCACTTCGTCAATACCCGTCGGTGCTGCGCGCGATTGTCATGGGGCAATCCGCATTCCCGAAGGAAATTCGCTTTGGGCGTCCAAATCCCACTGCGGAGTGGGCGACGTTACAGGAAGAAATCACCGCGTTGGCCCAGGCGAAACTCGGCTATGAAATCGAATGGGAAGAAATCAACACACGCCGATGGGGACGCCAGCGATTGCCGGTGCGAGTGTGGTTTCAACACGAAGGCGATTTTTTGCGGATGATAGGGAAGAGCGACGAAGTTTCTCGCTTTCGCGGCAACCTCGAGCTCACGCGCAAACAATGTCCTGAGCTTGAAGGCTGGCTCGCTTCGCACGTCCTGCGCGTCGTCGAATACGAGCGGGTTTGGCCCGAGGTGTTGAAGGTGTGTCGCTACTTTGTCGACCACCCTCGGCCGGGACGCTACCTACGCGAGCTGCCGATCGCGGTCGGAACGAAGTTCATCGAAGAGCGGCGTTCGATCTTTCGTAGCTTGTTCGATTTTCTCCTGCCCACCGAGACAATCGTGTCGGATAGCGATCATTTCGAAACGCGTTACGGTCTGCGTTACGACGAGTCATTGATTCGGCTGCGCGTGCTCGATCGAGCTTTGCAATACAATCTGGGGCTTCTTGTAACTGACGTCTCGATACCCTTGTCGCAATTTCAAGCGCTACCGTGGCGGGATGTCGTGGTGGTTGTGGCGGAAAACAAGATGAACTTCCTCACGTTGCCCGAATGTGTGGCGGTAGGCATATGGGGCGGAGGTGATGCCGCGGCGCTGCTAGCAACGGTGCCTTGGTTGAAGAGGTGCGATATCGTGTATTGGGGCGACATCGATGTTCACGGGTTTGAGATCCTGTCCCATCTCCGTCGCACCTTTCCGCGGGTGGAGAGCGTGATGATGGATCACGCGACACTGGCGCAATTCACGGAATTTGTCGTTAAAGCGAAACCTTCTGCAACAGATCGAGCAACTGGGCTCACCGCAGATGAGCTCGCACTGCGCGCACACGTGCAATCGCGCGAACTTTTACTCGAGCAGGAAAAGATTCCGGCAGCTTATTCGAGTCCGCGCATTCTTGCCTCGGTCACTGCCGCTCGCATGCTCTCGCAGCGGTCCAGCAGTTCATGACTTCTATCTCCAGCCCTGATCCGCCGGAGCCGCTGCCGGTGCGGATGTTGAACGAGTTCGTTTATTGTCCGCGGCTGTTTTATTACGAGCACGTCGA
>Ga0065721_10051115_pt1 | contig 16245 bp, 15 predicted proteins | sample Mesricmetagenome_FD_59108 | JGI IMG/M metagenome (GOLD analysis project Ga0065721, IMG submission 59108) | Mesophilic microbial community from rice straw/compost enrichment Sample: eDNA_1 v2 (version 2) | ecosystem: Engineered > Solid waste > Grass > Composting > Bioreactor | place: USA: Davis... | reverse complement strand
CGGCTCGAATGCCATCTCCCTGGCCGCGGTTCGGATGGTCTGCTCGAAGGCATCGACGTGCGACGAAACCTGGTCTTCCTGCCACGTCTCGAAGCTAACGGAATCCTCCGCATGGTTCTCCTGAAGCCACTCCTCGTAATCGTCCTCGGTTGCGTCAGGATACTCCGCGTATGTCCTGTGCCATTCCTCGTAGGACGGAGCATCTGCGGACACGTTCTCCTTGACGTATTTCCCGTACTCCTCCTCGCCTCCAACGAGGCCGTCGAGAATGAAGGTTCCGCCGGTCCCGTTGAAATTGCTCGAGTATACTCCCACGCCCATGTCCTGCTCCCTGCATCGATGATCTGCCATCCATACCACGCGGCGGCGAATGTCACTATGGAACAGACAGAGGAGGCGTTACGTAACGCGTCCTCCCGCAGGAGCCTCAAGACCATCAATCCTAAGGCTTCTCCCCCTCCGGAGTTCCGGATCCGGACGAACCTGCTGCGGACGCGCCACCCTTCAGATCGCTGAACCGGACGTGGCGGATCTTCGCCAGGGTCTCGGCAGTAGGCTCGCCGAACAGGTATGCCCGAAGCTCTTCGCGCGACAGGGCGCTCACGCAGACCAGTGGGACGGCATCGCTCTCGATCTCCTCCGCCATCCTGGTGAGCCGTGCCACCGTCTCGTCGTCGAACGTAAGATTTCCGTCGTCATCGATGTATCGCGCCATGGCTCAGGTCTCTTATTGCGAGCAGTCTGCTATTCGGATTGTCGTCCGCTACCGCGGGTTCGTAAAGGATTCAGTGTCACTATTGTTGACATGGCTCACCGCCCGCTGTAAGTCCTGAGACATGAAACTCTTCATCCAGTCCGATCAGCATCATGAGATCTACGGGGAAAACCTGGAATTCCAGCTTCCGGAGGCAGACGTCTTCGTCTGCGCGGGCGATCTCACGCGCGCGGTCAAGGGCGGTATCCGCTGGCTCGCGGAGAATGTCGCTCCGTCGATGCCGGCCGTCTACGTCGCGGGCAACCACGAGTACTACAAGGAGAGCTATCTCGAATGCCTCGCAGAAGGCGTCGCCGAGAACAGGCTTCATGACCGCGTCCACTTCCTGGAGAACGACATCAAGGTCATCGACGGCGTCCGCTTCGTCGGCTGCACGCTCTGGACCGACTTCTCTGTCATGGGCCAGCAGCCGCTGGCGGTGATGCATGCCCGCGGGGCGATGAACGACTACAAGCTCATCAAGTACCGCAAGCAGCCCTTCGAGAAGCTCCAGCCGCAGCACACCATGATGCGGAACTCACAGTCGGTTGCGTTCCTCGACGCCGCACTGTCCATGCCATTCGACGGCAAGACGGTCGTCGTGACCCATCATGCCCCGCATCCGCTTTCGATCCACGAGCGGTTTCGCGGCGACCTGCTTTCTGCAGCCTTCGTCAACGACCTCGACCAGTTGATCGAACACCGCCAGCCCGCACTATGGATCCACGGGCATACGCACGACTTCTTCGACTACATGGTCGGCGGCACCCGTGTCCTGTGCAATCCGCGCGGCTACGGTGACGAAGTCGGCGGCTTCAGGCCGAACCTCGTCATCGAGATCTAAGCAAGGAGAGGCCCGATGGGCAAGAAGAAGACATTCGGGAAGGTGTCGAAGTACGAACTGCTTGACTGGGCGAAGGGGTACCACCGGGAGATCACGGTGACCGAGTTCGACGAGGGCTATCTCTATGGCATGCTCGAGGTCGATGGGCGCACGCGGCAGATCCGCATGTCCGCAAATGGAGACTTCCTGCAGATCTGCGACGGCGATTTCGACCGATGGGCCAACTCCGTCGGCGCGGAAGCGAGGTTCCCGTGGACGGAGAATGACTTCAACAAGGCATTGGACGAGCTTTGCGCGATGCCGCTCCGGAAGATCCGCGCCGACATCGAAGCCTCCTACAGGTAGAAGCGAAATGGACCACGACCACGACAACCCCATCTGCATCGTGCAGCGCCAGAGCGATGGAACCTTCGCCTGCAGCCACGAAGGCGAAGTCATCGAGCTGGGCAACACACTTCCCGGCGCGGTGGAGGAACTCGACAAGCGCGGGATCTTCGCCACGCACTGGCTGCCGAGGGGCGAGTATGCTCCCATGACCACCATTCCATCGGGCATCCGCCGTTACCAGCCGAAACCTTGATGCGTCGGATTGATTTCGAACGATCAGGCGGAAGCGTCATGCTTGTCCGATGCTTGCTTCCGCAGGATGATCCATGGCATTCGCAGGAGGAATACAATGACCGAAACCATCACTATCGATGAACTGATCGACGCCGTCCTCGACCACCTGGACGAGACGGACGAGGAATACCGCGCCATCGTCGCAGATAAGCTCGGAGCCGAGCATTCGGACGACGGCGATGTGCTCGATGCCATTCGCGGTGTCCTCATGGACCAGCGTCCCGGCATGATTGTCGGCCTGGCCACCAGCCTCATGACACCGGACTACGAATACGAGGGCGACGGGAAGGTTTCCGTTCACCGCAACGACGAGATGCCAGCGCCGCCATCCGCCTAAGCGAGGCATGCGGGTCGGCGGACATGGAGGAAATCTGGAAAATGAAACCGACCCCAGCGGAAGACCATCCAGCCTTCGCGCTCGCCCATGCCGACGAGATCAGTTCCCTGAGACAGGTTCCGGATACTGGCTATCCGCCCTACGATGCCTATGTCGCTCCCAGCAGGTTCTGGGGGGAGAAGCTCGGCCTGCCCGGCATCCATAGGGACTATGGTGAAGTCCTCGGCGACAGACACCCCGACATCCAGGTCGCACTCTTCGACATCCACAGGAGAAGCGTCTCAGACGAGGCCCGTGAGGCCGAGGTGCTCAGACTCTTCAGGGATCTGGCGGAAGCATGTCCCGATCTTCCGACGGATCTCGCGCTCACTGCAAAGGATGCTGCCTCGATCGTCCACGGCTGCGTCTCGCAGTTCTCCCCCGAAGACATCCGCTTCTACCTGGCGGACAATCACATCCGGCAGAAGCAGGCATGGCGGGATCGCAAGAAGGAGGTGGAAAGGCTTGTGGGCGGATGGCATTTCGAGTGGTGCCCGAGCTTCGCCACCCTCGACCTCATCGAGACCCGTCTGACCGAACTCGGTGACGAATTCGACCTCCTCTGCACAGCGGAAGCTCGCTCGCACCTCGATCCGTGAGCGGGTTCGCCTGGATCACGCGTCAGGGTGTCATCGAGCGAGCTGGCACGGCGGACGCGGCTTCCCTGGCGGTGCGGTAATCGCCGACGATTTCCTCGCCATCGAACATTGTCCACCTGGTGGAACTGTCGTCCGCCTGCAGTGTGATGGATTCGTCGTGAAGGTAGGTCGCGGCGATGAAGCCGCTTCCGAATTCGACCCGCCAGTCGCTGTCGTCAAGACCAAGAGACGCCACGATCAGCTTCTCGGATTCTGCGTAGCTGGCCTCGTAGAGCTCCAGCCCGGCAATCATGCCACGAAGGCGTGTCGGGAATTCCGACTGTCCGGCCTGGTTTGGAACGGACAGCCACCAAGAGCCATCCTCGCGGCGCAGGAAGACGTTGTCCGTCTCGCCGGAGACCCACTCGTCGAAATCGGTTGGGGCAAGCTTGATATACAGGTAGCTGCCGTGGCCTTCGATGTCCTCCCAGGGATCATGCTCGAGGACTGGCATGGCTGCGGCAGCCTCGGCAGGCGAAGAGAACGTTCCCATTGCCTGCCCGGCCTCGGCCAGTGCCCATCGACCTTCACCAAGTTCGGTGATCACATAATCGTCTTCCCGCTTCCAGGTGGCCTGGACATGCCCATTGTCATCGGTGGCAACTCGCCATTCGTTGGCAGACAGCCCTGTTGCCATGTCGATATCGGACATCATCTCTTCTCCGGATCCTGCGGGCGGGCAGCCATCAGCTCCAAGCCGCGATTTAAACGTTTCCCTGTTTAAATCTGTACCAGCCGTGCGTGCATGAAACGAAAGCTCAAAAAAGAGCAGTCGTTGCCGACAAGTTATGTCGCGTAGCGGTTTACGGCGCAGGTTCAGACACGCATTGGAGCAGATCCTGGGAAGAACTTCGCCGGAGTGACGTAGAACTCCCCGGCGAAGTCGACTGCTATTCCGTGCCGACATCCACTGGCACGGAGGAATTTACTGTCGTGCCGCGGCCAAGAGCATGCCCTGCTCCCCAGCACTTCGCAACTCCGTCGGACATGACCGCGCAGGTATGGCCTGTGCCTCCGGTCACCATGACCGCACCAGAGGTAAGCCCGACGACCTGAGTCGCGGCGACGTTCGACCCGTAGGGGGGCGCGGTTCCGCCTGCTCCGGCCTTGCCATCTCCCTGCTGCCCATTGTCATCCCAGCCCCAGCACTGGACAGCGCCGGAGTTGAGAACTGCGCAGGAATGCACGTTCCCAAGGCCGACCGATCTGACACCGGAGGCGAGGCCGGAGACTTGGGTCGGGATATCCTTGTTGCCATTGATGTTTATCCCCGGCCCTAGCTGCCAGTTGTTCCCGCGCCCCCAGCACTTGGCTGATCCAGAGGTGGTCGTGGCGCAGTAGTGGGACTCTCCTGCCGAGATGGACGTGGCAGCGAGACCGGCGATCTGCCCTGGCACGAGCTGCTCTCTGGCGGAGCCATTTCCGAGGCTGTCGTTGGTGTCGGCACCCCAGCACCACACGGTGCTGTCGGCGAGAAGCGCGCAGGAATTGCCCACGCCAACGGCGAGCTGCTTCACGTACTGGGTCAGGCCCGCGACGTCCACAGGTGTGCCTTGAACTGCCTTGATCCCATTGCCGAGCTGTCCCGAAGTCCCCACACCCCAGCACTTAGCGCCGCCTCCGGCCAGACCCACGCAGTAGTGCTGCTGGTAGCCATCGATCGTGGTTGCGGAGGTAATGCCCGCGACTTCGACAGGCACGGCTGAATCGGCCCCAGTGCCATCGCCAAGTGCGCCGTTCGCGCCGCGGCCCCAGCATTTCACTGATCCGCCGTTGACGATGGCGCAGGCGCTGGTCGTGCCGACGGCTACCGCCTTTGCGCCAGACACTCCGCTGACATAGACAGGCACGAGCTTGTAGCCACCGACCGTTCCGTCGCCAAGCTGTCCGTGTGAGTTATTCCCCCAGCAGGCGACACGGTTGTCGGTGGTCACGCCGCAGGTGCCGATGCTCGCCCCTGCATCAACTGACTTGAAGCGGAACTTCGCACCCGTAATGACGACCGTGTACTCGCGGATGGCCGAGACATCCTCCTCCGAGTCCTTGAACTGGGCCTTCACCGAGAAAATGTAAGTTCCTCCCTTCGTCGGGGTGCCACTCAGGAGTCCCTTGAGCGTCTGGTGGGTGGTGTTCAGCGTCATGCCGGGAGGCAAGCCGTTCACTGCGCCATCGGGCAGTGTCGATGGATCCCTGTCCAGCACGAGCGACCAGTTGACCGATTCCAGAGGCACGTTCTTCAAGGTGGTGGTGGACTTTAAGTCGTAGCTGTAGGCGACGACGGCCTCGCCATCGGGAACGGACACCGGAAGCGTGATCGAAGTCTCAGGCAGCGTGACCTTGAGCGCATATGTCTTCGTCACCTCGGGAACCGTGGAAGCGGGATCCTTCGGCTTGACCTTCACTATGATGGTGTGGTCGCCGGACTTGTTCGGAGCACCGGAAAGCACCGGTCCTGCAGCGCTCAGACCAGCCGGAGGCAAATTCGAGGAAGGAGCCGTGACCGACCATTCCAGATCGGCAGGCTCGAAGCCCACGATCGTCGCCAGCGTCGAGAAGTCATAGGACCACTGCGACCTCTTCTCTCCGTCGGGTAGAGTGGCATCTTTAAGACCGATGAACTTAGCGCCGGGACGGATCTCGAAAGTGACCTGCCCGGACTCGCCCCTGCCGCCGACAGAATCTGTGCCGCTAACAGTCACAGGACCGAAAGTTCCAAGCTCGGTAGGCATCCCGGTGAAACGCCCCGACGCCTGATCGAATACGACGCCAGGCGGCAGTGCTGAAGGATCGGAAACGGCGTCCCAGGTCATCGCTCCGACGGCGTACTGGACTGACGGGGCGATAGCCGTCATCTGCTCGAGCGCGAGCAGGGTGATCTTCTGCGGCAGCACGACCTCGACTGGAGGCAGTATCTGCAGCTTCATGGGACGAGAGGTGACCCTGAGCGTCCCGGTATCCCTGATGGACACGTTGATGATCGCGTCCATCACCTTTTCGACCTTGCCCGAAACCACGCCAGTCGCGGCATCGACCTTCAGACCGAGGCCGAGCGCATCGGGCGAGAAGTAGGTGACCGTGCCGAGTTCGTTCCCATGCACGGGGGTTGCGGAGCTGAACTCGAACCCGACATGGGTCGCCACGTCGGACACAGAAAGCTCGATGGGGTCACTGTTCATCGCCACCTTGACGGTGATCGGTGCCGATTGAGCCTGGCCGCCGAGGCTGTCTGTCACGGACAGGACGACGGATCCGAACGTTCCAACCTCTTTCGGTTTGCCGACAAGAGCGCCTGTCGACGGATCGACGGACACACCAGCCGGAAGCCTTCCGGACTTCAGCGCCCAGATGTTTGCGGGAACAGACTCCTTCGCAAGCGGTGCGGGACGCGGATCGTCGTAGTTGTAGACCAGTTCCGCCGTGGAAGCGGCCTCAATCTTGATGGGAGGCAGGACTGTAACCTGAACCTCGGCCGGCACCTCAGGGATGCGCTGGGTGATGTCGGTCACCGAAACCTTCGCGGTGACCGTTCCAGTAGCCTTCGGCGTGCCCGAGATGACACCGGTCACCGGATCGATCGTCAGACCTGTCCCAGCCAGCCCGGTCGCGGAGAAGACTGCCGTGCCGACAGCATTCGTGGCCCGTGGTGCTGGCGATGTCACCGTCTGCCCCAGATGAATGCGGGGCGGGTTCGTGGCCGACACGGCTATGGCGCTGCCGTCCTGCCCGATCTGGAGGGTGAAGGTTCTCTGGTCGAACCCGCCCTTCTCGTCTGCAGCGGAGATGACGATGTCAGTGAAGGATCCGTATTCTTCAACGGTGCCGGAGAAGGATCCCTTCGCGCCATCGAACTCAACTCCGGCAGGAAGAGTGCCGGAAACGAGCGTCCAGGAGAGCACGCCCTTTGCATTCTCGGCCGAGAGCTTCGTGTTGAAGGGATAGCCGATGAGGCCGGGCAGGGTGATCGGCTGCCCGTCAGCGGAAGCGCCCTCGATCTTCAGGGGCTTGCGCTCACCGACAGACACCGAGACCGATACAGGCTCGGCTGTATCGTGGTCATCCGCCACGGTCAGCTTGAAAGTCGTCGGCTCCATGAGTTCCGCGGGCGTTCCAGAGATCTTGAGGTCTCCGGTGGCCTCGTCGACGGTTGCGATCATCCACTCGGGCAGCGCAGGCTCGAAGGACCAGGACACCGATCCGATGACGTTGGCGACAGTCGCCTCGAAGCTGTCTTCGAAGAACTGGCTGAAGCCGTAGCTCGTCGGTGCGCTCGCTAGAAGCGGATCACGCTCCTCGACGGAGATGGAAACCTGCACCTCGTCCGAGCCAAGCTCGCCTCCCTTCGAATCCACCGCGGAGATGGTGTACGTGGCCGCTGGAACCACGTCGTGCGACGTGCCCTTTATGATGCCGTTGGCGAACACAAGTCCTTCTGGAAGCGCAGGGGATATCTCCCACTGAACCTCGCCTACCGGATCTTTCGCCGAGGCACCCTTTGATTCCTCTGCGTGCTGCTTGAACACGATGGCGTCCGACACGACGATCTTCAGCGGATCGCGCTCCGCCACCTCGAGCATGAAGGTGCCGACGTCCGTCCCAAGGTCGCCCGCCTTCTCGTCGGCCGCCGTCATCGTGTAGACCGTGGTCGGAACGATGTCGTCAGACGAACCCGTGATTTCTCCCGTGCGGTGTTCGAGATCGATGCCTTCAGGCAGGTTCGGTGCCACGTCGTAGGTGACCTGACCGACGGGGGATGCGACTGCCGCGCGTGCGGATGCAGTGGAGAACCGCTTGAGCATGAGCGGAGCCGGAGGTGTCAGGACCAGCGGATCGCGCTCGGCGACAGAGATGGTGAACGTTTCGGAGGCGGCGCTCGTGCCGTCGAATCCGTCGGTCACGACGATGCCGTAGCCTGCAAATTCGCCGAATACCTCCGGCGTGCCGGAAATCACACCCGTCGCCGTGTCGAGAGAGAGTCCCTCTGGCGGCTGGGGCGACCCCTCCGACCACGCGTATTCCAGAGTCCCTGCGGGATTGACTGCTGCGACAGCGGCGGTGCCTTCGGCATACTGCTTGAACTGTGGCGACGCGGGAGCGGAGACGGAAAGTGCATCGACGGCCGTCAAAGTGATCGTCGCGTCTGCCGAGCGACCCAGCGCATCCTTCACGCGGACGGCTATGCCATCGAATGTCTTCGCCTCGTCGAGTATCCCCGTGAGCGTCCCATTCGGGCCAAGCACGAGTGAGTGCGGAATGCCATCCGGGGAAGCTGACTCGAAGGTCAGCGGCGCGACGCCGTCGCTTACGGAAAGATCCAGCGAGAACTGCGCACCCTTGCGGACAGTGTAGGCATCCGCCGAGAACGCGATGTCCTCCGCCGGAGCGACTTCGAGAACGACCGTAACATCCACGGATCGGTCATCGCTGCCGGACTCCGCATCCAGTCCGCCGTCAGTGGCGGCCACTACGATAGTGAAGGTGCCCGTCTCGAGCGGGGTTCCCTTGATGATGCCTTCCTCGAACCTCAGTCCAATCGGCAATGTGCCCGATTTGTGCACGTAGGTCATCTTGCCAAGCGAGCTTGTTGCGCTGGGCGTCATGGGCAGGCCCGCGCTGCTTCCGTTCTTCAGGATCACCTTCCCGTAGCCGGCAGAGAAGGGCAGAGCCGCACCGACAGCGATGCGGAATGTCTTCGCCAGCTTTGTGCCAGCCCCATCCGTGATCGTCAGGGTAAGATCGCCTGATGTCCCTTCCGCCCTGGGAGCGCCAGTGATCCTGCCATCTGCATATCTAAGACCTTCCGGCAGGATGCCGGAGAACTCATAGGTGACATTTCCGATGGCGTTCTGCAGGGTCGGCACGATGGAGAGCTGCGCTCCGACGTTCGCGGGGTACTCGTCCTCCATCGCTGCCGTCATGGGTTCCAAGACGGTGATGGTGGCCACACCCTTCGCAGGAGTGCGACCGGGCACCTCGTCGGAGATCTCGTACTCGAAGCTGTAGACGCCGGGTTCGGCCATGCTGCCGCTCAGGACGCCAGAGGCCTCATCCACCGAAACATCTGCCGACGGGGTGACAAGGCGGTATGACACCTGCCCGTAGCCGTTCGCGAGCTCGGGGAGCTGCAGGCTGAAGGGCGTGTCCTCGACCCACTGCAGGGCTGCTCCGTCAAATGATCCGAGAAGGGGCTTGGGATCGGATGGCGCGACCACCGTGATCGAGAACGGATCCGAGGCCTTGCCGATATTGTCGTCGTCGTCGCGGACGGTGACGACAAGGCCATTGTAGACGGTGCCGACAGGATCTTCCGTCGCCCCGACCAGGACGCCGCTGTCAGTGATGCGGAGACTGCCGCCAAGCACACCGGACGTGAGCGAGTGGCGGACGGTTCCGTAGGCGTTTTCGACCTCGACTGTCGCCTTCTGGTTCGGCACGAAGCGCTCAGCGCTGTCGTTCACGACGGCGACATCAAGCTCTTCGCGAGGTTCCACCTTGACCGTGAAAGGTTTGGACTCCGCAGTGTCTCCGGTGTCATCCCTCAAGGTCACCACGTAGGGGCCCCAGTCGCGCTCGGCTGCCCTTGAAACAGGAGATCCCGAAAGCCTTCCTGTGTGTGGATCGAATGTCATCCAGGCCGGAACGAACCCGTCGATCGTATAGCGCGCCCTTCCGACGATTGCGGTCTTGTCAGTCACCGGATCCGCGATGAACTTCTTCAGGCGGCTGACGGTCACGTCACTGTAGGAGACGTCGAGAGGCGCATGCACGGAAATCGGCTGGACGAGCGGCTTCGAATTCTGGCCGTCGCCGTTCCTGATGGAGAGTGTCACATCGTATGTGCCGGGTTCCGAAATCCCGGCAGAGGAAATGACGCCGGAAGCCGCTTCGAGCTGGAGACCATCGTTGATGCCAGCGCCTTCGGCGACGGAGAACGTGAAGGGCGCGACGTTGCCCTTGCGGATCTTCGGTGCAGTCGTGGAGAAGGATTCGTTCGTCCTCGCATGCAGCGGGACGATGTCCGCGGATATGGCTTCCGGGAAGACGGTGAACTTGAAGGGCTGGCTCCTGTCGGAGACTACACCGTTGCCGGATACGCCGATGACGATTCCTTCCTGTGTCTCCTTCTTCTTCGGGGTGCCGTAGATGTAGCCGTTCGTGGCTCCGAGCTGCAGGCCTTCCGGAAGCACCCCTTCAAGGATTGAGTACTCGCCGTCGGCCACGCCCGAGCCGAGGGGCTGCCAGAAGTAGTCGTTCACAGTGCCTTCGAGGTCGCCAAGCCGGGACAGGTCGATCATCTGCGGCAGCGTCGCCAGAGTGAACGTGTTCGACGACGACGTACGGCCGTCGGCGCTGTCGGTCACCTCGATGCGGAACCGGGCCGAGGTGTTGTAGGTTCGGTAGATGCCCGACAAGACGCCCGTGTCGGGAGAGAAGCTCAAACCTTCGGGCCGCCCCTCCTCCAGGACAAGCGCATAGGTGAGGGTGCCGAGCGACCGCTTCACGACCGGCCGCACGTTGAACCACTGTCCGCTGCGGCGGTCGCGCGTCTGGTCGGCGATGTGCTCGATCTTCGGGCCGTCCTCGACCACGAGTTCTCCGAAGGCGAAGGCCACCTCGCGGCCGACAAAGTTGTAGCCGCGCCATGCGATCGCATAGGTTCCCGCCTTCTCGGGCGTGCCCTCGAACGCGAGGCCGTTCATCCTCATTCCTGCCGGGTAGTCCACGATAGGCTCCCAGCGGTAGACGTCGACGCCCTTGGGGAGAGGTATCGTCTCGTAGAAGTAGGTGCCGGTGTGGGCGTAGAAGGAGAGCTCGCTGCCGACGCCGACCGGGGTGAAGACGGTGAAGTTCAGCGCCGCTCTGGCGATCCTGCTGCCTGCGGCGTCCCAGCCGCGATAGAGCAGGCTGCTGGTGCCTGCGGTCGTGGGCCTCCCGCTCATCTCTCCGGTAGCCTCGTCGAGGTGGATACCCGAAGGCATTTCTCCCGAATCCTTCCGCCAGTCCGTCACATCCCGGGTCGCCACGGGTATCTTCTTGGAGAAGTCGTAGCCGACCGGGGCGACGTAATAGGCAGTGATGTCATTGCCGATGCCGTATTCCTCGGGAGCGACTGGAGCGGGCTTCTCAATTCCAAGGCCCGATACGTAACGGAACATGTAGGAATCGGCGCGTGCGGCGGTGGCGATCGGCCCAAGCGCGACCGAGATGGCGAGCGCGGAAGTCAGTGCTTTGCGAAACATAGTCAGCCCCATGATTTTCATACGCATGGTCGCCGCCATGGACGTTTCGATCAACCCCCGGCATGACGTTTGTTTCATATCCAAATAGTTGCCATAGACCTGCTAATGCTGGTCAACATTGTCGGACGCGGAATGAACTGCTCTTGCCCGCATTGTGCCGGCAGAATTGCCGGACGATCATGTCGCACATGGACAAGCCCGCGACCGTCAGATGGATGTCTTGGAACGAGAGCCTTTCCGAGGAGATCGGAGAGAAGACGGCACTCGTCCAGATACTCAACCCCGGAATGACGCCCTTCCAGCTAGGGACGCGCCGACAGCTCGTCCTGGCCTTCTGGGACAGGACGGAGCTGTCCTTCGGCGAGACCATCCTCGCAAAGCTGTTCGGTAGCAGGCCGTCCCTGTGCGTGAGGCTTTACAGAATATTCCTCGGAGACAATGGAGGCTGGCCCTGGCGACCTCCTCTTGCGGCAGATGCGGACAAGATCAGGCAGTTCGTGGACGACGTTCCTGAGGGGTGGAGCTTCCTCGTGACATGCGAATACGGAAGGTCGCGATCAAGGGCCGTGGCCGAATGGATCGCCTCGCACAGGAAGATCAAGATTGTCGGAGACCGCAGCCGGGGAACAGCCAACGTCCTGCTCGCAGACCTGCTCTTCCAGGATGACGCTAGATCCCTCTGAGGCCGCGGGCCAAGTAGGCGTCTCGCCACTTCCGGACGTTGTGTCCGCCGACGTCGTAGAAGCGTCCTCCTTCGCCGCAGATCTCCCTTTCGCGACTGTCAACTTTCGCTGTGGACGAATCCATTTTTCAGGGGGTTCACTCCATCGAATTTGTTGATCGGTCTGTTCGACATTTTGGCGCTATCGAGGATCGGCAGGCGCGCCCATCTTGGATCCATTGCCGGAAACGGCCACGCATACACGGAAGGAACAGCCTCAATGTCTTCAATCCTACTTGTCACCTCCAGCACACGCGGCGCTGAGTCCCTTTCGACCCGCATTGCCAACGAGCTGGTCGCCCGTCTCCAGGAGCGCGACCCGTCCGTGGAACTTGTGAGGCACGATCTCGGCGACGACCCGATCCCGCACCTCGACGCCGTGACCACGTCTGCTATACGCAAAGCTCCGTCAGACAGGAACTCCTCCGAGAAGGACGCCGCAGCACGCTCGGATGCGCTGGTCGCCGAGCTTCTCGCCGCCGATACGGTGGTGCTGGCGACAGGCCTCATCAACTTCAATATCCAGTCCGGTCTGAAGTCGTGGATCGACAACGTCGCAAGGGCAGGTCTCACCTTCACCTACACTTCCGAAGGCCCGAAGGGTCTGGCCACAGGCAAGAAGGTCTATGTCGTCCTTGCCGCCGCGGGCGTCTATTCGGAAGGTCCGGCAGCGGCCATGAACCACGCAGTCCCGTATCTGAAGACCGTGCTCGGCTTCATGGGAATGACAGACGTGGAAGTCATCACCGTCGAAGGAACGGCATTCGGAGACGAGGCGGCGGCGAAGGCCGTCCAGGTGGCACAGGCGAGGGTGTCCGAGCTGGCCACGGCCGCTTGACGGGGCAAGCTCTCAGCTTCAAATCAGATCCTTGTGCGGGCTTTTCGCGAGCAGATGATGGATGACCTGCACATCGGTCGGGCGGAAGCCAACCTGTGCTTCTATGCGGGATGCGATCACGGCAAGGAGGGCGGACGCTTCATTGGAAAGGCCGCCCTCTCCCTCGGTTACCGTCCCGAATTCCGGATCGAGGTCGGTCACCTTGCATCCGAGTGCAGCCGCAATCTTCCCGATCGACGTCGTGCCCTCTGACAGGTTGTTCTCGATCCTTGAAAGGCTCTGCTGGGAAAGTCCCACCTTCTGCGCCAGCTTTCGCTGGCTGATGTCAGCGCCTCGCGCCGCTGTCTGATTTCATCGCCGTTGATCATGGTGGCCGATGCAACAGGACGACGGGTAGTCTGCAATACTTGTTTGCGAGTGGACACTGGTCGCGGAATCTGATGCTGGACGTGCCGGAGCCCGGAAGGAGGCCAGCGCGTCCAGCATCAGTCCGTCTGCTTCACGGGTTGGACAGCTTTTCCCTCAGAGCGTCGAGATCCAGATCAAACACCTTCCCTGCAATCTCCGTGAAGAGGTCACCAGCGCGCTGCGGGAGGCTATCGAGGAAGGTGGATGGATCCTCGGTGACGCCTTCGAACAAGCGCTCGCCGATGGCGGATGCGAAGTTCGGGATGCCGTTGCCCCTCAGCTTGTCGAGGGCCGCGGCCGGGGCGTTTCCGTCCATGACATCCGCGATCTTCTCCTCGAAGAGCGCAACCAGCCTGTCCTTGATCGCGTCGATGTCGCCAAGGTCGGATCCGGCCAGTTCGTAGAGAGCCTTCTGGATCTCGAAGGCAGGATGGAACATCTCGTCGCTGACCATGGTGATGGTTTGGGAGCTGTGTCCTGGACGCGTTTTTGTGTCATGCGTACGGATCGAATACATCTCCGTGTCGATTTCCGACGTGACGAGAAGGTAGAGATTGCGGTCGGCGCGCGATCCCCCGAAGCCGATGGCAGCCAGCGGTTCCGCCAGATATTCGAGATCCTCTATCTCTTCCTGGTGCTTCTCGATGCCCTTGCCGACGGCAAAGATCGCCATCTCCTCCAAGGCGTCTTCGAAAGAGCCGAAGATGCCCCCGCCGTACCCGTTCCAGTCGTTCACGTAAACTATGCTCATCTCATGCTCCCTGAGTGTCGATGCATGTGAGCCTACGGCGGGGAAAGACACAAGGATCCGCTATTCGATGACGTTGATCTCAAGGACACGGGAGGCAGCATAGCCTTCGCTGTCCCTCGCCACCAGTTCCACCACATAGGTGCCCGCTGATCCCGGTACCGGAACACCCATGATCTCACCCGAGTCGAGATCCAGCAAGATTCCGTAAGGAAGCCCTCCTTTAAGCTCCCAGGTCACCGGATCCCTCGCGTTGCGGGTTTCGAACGGGGACACCCGATGCTGCTGGCCGATGCGTAAGACGATGGTGTCCGGCCCGTCGATCTCCAGATGAGGCGGTGCCGGAACCACTGGAGGTTGGGAGTCATCATTGGTATTGGCGGGGGTGGCGAGGGGGTCGACAGCAAGCGTGCCAGACCCCGCGGCTCTCCACATCACATGGGGATCCTGTGCCAGTGCAGGTGCTGACCCCAAAACAAGCGCCATGATCATCAGGTTCCTCAGTCCCACCGTATTCCCTCCCTCGCTGCTTCAGGGATAATGCTCACCTGGAAGGCGTTCGGCCGCAATAGATGTATCAGCTCAGCGGCGGAAGATGGGACACTCGGAATCTGGTAGCTTCTCACCCGCCCGTCGCCGGGCTTCGAATGCGATGACGCGTTCCTTCATCCTCTCCCGGGCCGTCTGCTGGACGACTGGAGACGTAATGCCTCCGATCCAGCCGGGGATCCAGTTGCGAATCTCTGCCGATGCTTCCGAAACCTTCGCCCTCTTTCCCATGGCGACATCCTCCTGCTTGGACAGGAAAAGCGTCGCCGTGGGCGGAGAAACCGACAAGAACGCTCGCCGGTGTTCAGGCTGGGTGGACAGGCAGGAGATCGCGCCACCTGCAGCTCTCGCTCGGAGAATGACCAGATCCATCGAAGATGGCATCGCTGTCGGCGTGGTCGCCGGAATAGCGGGTTATCTCGAAGCGGATGATGTTCTCGGCCAGTCTCAACCTGTCGCCGTGCCACGGGATGTCCTTGCGGTGAGACCCTTCGATGTCCACGGTGACTGCATATTCGTCGGCTCCAGTGCGTTCGGTGTCGCGGAACCGCATCGCCGGATGCTCCTCACCATCCAGCAACACGTAGGAGAGGTCGGCATGAGCCGCCTGGAGTATCTGCGGAACAAGGAACTCGCCATTCGTGTCATGGGCGTCGAGCGAGATGCGCCGCACCATCCTGATGCTGAACAGCCATCCCTGCTCGTCCTCGTGGATCTCCATCGGCATTGGCACGGTCTGAGCTTCCCCAGCGGCCCTCATCGCGGCCCATGTCCTGTGGCCGTCGGCCGCCGCAAGCAGCTCGTAGGCATGGGCGAGGGAAATGGGCGAGAGGAGTTCCTCATGACGCGCCTTGATCGCGCGCGCTCGGGTTCGCGAGGACTCAATGAAAGCTGATGTCTTTTGGGCCATGTCGGCATCTCCTTCCGGCGACGTCTGAAGTTGAAGGACCCCCGTTGCCTCGACTGGTCGCCATCGTTGGATGGATTGCCTGACGATATCTCCATGTGCCGCTTTTCCGTGTCCTTTCGGACGGGGGTGGATGGCCCGGCAGCCGCCGACGAAGATGTGGGGACCTGATCGGCTTGTCAAGGACAGGAAGCACGAGATCAGGCTCGCCTGCGCCCTTGCCATGATGCGCCTGCCGCAGGATGATCTAGCGATATCGCTAGTGAGTCTTTGCAGGCATGACAGAGAAGACCGAGACCGACGACAGGATCAAGCGCCGCATCAGAGGGCTGCTCAGCAAGACCGTCGACCGCGGAGTGACCGAGGCGGAGGCAATGCTTGCCGCCGCCAAGGCCGCAGAGCTCATGGAGAAGTACGATCTCGACCAGGCCGACCTCGAAGAGGCCGTAGAAGGCATCGGTGCGGCTGAACTCCATATCGTTCCGGCGCTCAGCGACGCGCTGTGGAGGATCGGCAACGCGATCGCCGAACTCTGCACCTGTCGCTTCCTCGTCTATCCGCGCACCCGGAAGAAGGTCGAATTCGTCGGGTACGACACGGATCG
>Ga0065721_10051112_pt1 | contig 16246 bp, 13 predicted proteins | sample Mesricmetagenome_FD_59108 | JGI IMG/M metagenome (GOLD analysis project Ga0065721, IMG submission 59108) | Mesophilic microbial community from rice straw/compost enrichment Sample: eDNA_1 v2 (version 2) | ecosystem: Engineered > Solid waste > Grass > Composting > Bioreactor | place: USA: Davis... | reverse complement strand
CCCCGACCCTCTCCCCGGAGGGGAGAGGGGGAGAACGCCTTCACTTCCCTGACTTTTCTTTCCGGTGGCGACACGATGCCGCCGGACATGACGAGTTTCAGGCCATCCTCCACCGTCATGTCCAGCACGGTCACCTCCGTTCGCGGCACCATCAGCAGATAGCCGGCGGTGGGCGGGGCACAGGGGATGAAGACGTTGACCATGTCCTCGGCCCTCACCCGCTGCACCTCGGGGTGGGCGGCGCCGGTGATGAAGCCGAGCGACCAGACGCCGTGGCGGGGGTATTCGACCAGTACCACCTCGCGGAAGGCGTTGGACTTCTTGGCGACCACCGTCTCCACGATCTGTTTTACGGCGCCGTAGATGGAGCGCACGACCGGCATCCGCTCCACCGCACCCTCACCGATGCGCACCACGAGGCGCCCGACATAGCCGGCGGCAAAGGCGCCGATCAGCGTCAGCGCGACGATCAGCGTCACCACGCCGATGCCGGGGATGGAGAAGGGCAGGTAGTTTTCCGGATTGTAGGTGGAGGGGATCAGCGGGCGGATGTGGCCGTCGATGAAGGACAGGAACCACCAGCCGATGTAGATCGTCACCGCGATTGGCGCCGTGACCAGCACGCCGGCCAGGAAATAGGCACGCAGCCGCGCCATCAGCCCGATGCCTTCGCGCCGCGGCGGGCGCGGAGCGGCGGCCTCGTCGGCCGAGAGTTGGCTTTCCTGTTCGGTCCCGTCCACGCTCCACCCCCGAAATCTTCTTTGACAACATAGTGATACAGGATCCGTGCCAATCTCAATCCACTACGTGGGGGGACGGGCACATACAAGCGTCAGCGTGGCGCATCGGATGGAACTCCGTCCGGATGAGTGGCCGCGGGCGGCAGGCGCATCACATCCATGGTGATGGACAACCGCCCCCGAATCCTGTCGGTCGCCACGGCGCTGCCGCCGCATCGACTCGACCAGAACGACACGCTGGCCGCCGCGCGGGCCGTCTTCGGGCCCCGCATGCGCGATTTCGACCGGCTGGCGCCGGTCTTCGCCAACACGGGCATCGAGACGCGCCACGCCGTGATGCCGATGGAGTGGTACACGCAGCCGCGCGGCTGGCCGGAGCGCACGGCGGCCTTCCGCGAGGGCGGGCTTGCCCTGCTGGAAGAGGCGGCCGGCACGGCGCTGGCCCGGGCGGGGCTGCGGCCCGGCGACGTGGACGCCATCGTCTGCGCCTCGACCACCGGCATCGCGACTCCCAGCCTGGAGGCGCTGCTGCTGGAGCGCATGGGCTTCCGCCCCGACACGATCCGGCTGCCGCTGTTCGGGCTGGGCTGTGCCGGCGGCGTGCTGGGGCTGGCACGCGCCGGGCAACTGGCGCAGGCCATGCCGGGCCGGACTGTGCTGTTTCTGGTGGTGGAGCTGTGCACGCTCGCCTGCCGCACGGGGGAGGCGACGCCGACCAACGTCGTCGCCAGCGCCCTGTTTGCCGACGGCGCCGCCGCCGCACTCCTGCACGTGGACGCGGCCGACGCGGCCGGGCCGCGCCTGCTGGCGAGTGCGGAGCACACGTGGCCCGGCACGCGCGACGTGATGGGCTGGCGCGTGGAGGACGACGGCTTCGGCGTCGTCTTCAGCCAGGACATTCCGGAACTGATCCGAACCCGCCTCGGCCCGGTGCTGGAAACCTTCCTGGACGGGCAGGGGATGACGCGCACCGACCTCGCCGGGCTGGTCTGCCATCCGGGCGGGGCCAAGGTGCTGCACGCGCTGGAGGAGGTGTTCGCCCCGGTGTCCGAGGGGCTGGCCGACGCCTGGGCGGTGCTGCGCGCCTGTGGGAACATGTCGGCGGCGAGCGTGATGTTCGTGCTGGATCGCCGCATGGCCGCCGGGCAGCGCGGCCTTCACCTGATGAGCGCGCTCGGCCCCGGCTTCACCGCCGCCCTCGCGCTGGTGGAGCTTTAGGCGTGGGCTGGCCCCAGGTCATCGTCCTGCTGGTGGCGGCGCAGCGCCTGGCGGAACTGGTGCTCGCCCGGCGGAACACGCGCCGCCTGCTGGCTGAGGGCGCGCGGGAGGTGGGGGCGGCCCATTACCCGCTGTTCGTCGGGCTGCACGCCGGGTGGCTGGTTCTGCTGTTCGTCGCGACGCCGGCCGACGCGCCGGTGAACCTCTGGCTGCTGGCCCTGTTCGTCCTGTTGCAGGCCGGCCGGGTCTGGGTGATCGCCACGCTCGGCCGCTTCTGGACCACGCGGATCGTCACGTTGCCGGGCGCGCCGCTGGTCCACGGGGGGCCTTTCCGCTGGGTGCGCCATCCCAACTATCTGGTGGTGGCGGGGGAACTGGCGGTTCTGCCGCTGGTGTTCGGGGAATGGTGGATCGCGGTGCTGGCGACGGCTCTGAACCTGCCGCTGACCCTGCACCGCATCCGTGTCGAGGACTCCGCGCTGTCCGGGCGCCGGTCGGTTACGCCAGCAGGAAGCAGAGCAGCGTGACACAGCCGGCGATGGCGGCGCCGTCCAAGTGGTTGGGGAAGGCGTGCCAGAAGGCTTCCTTGGTCAGCGGCTCCGGCTGGTCGATCTCGTCCAGCCACAGGCCGGCGGGCAGGCCACCGGTGGTGCGCTCGGCGATGGCGCCGGACAGGTGGGCCATGGACACGGCGAGATAGCAGAACTTCACGAAGCCCAGAAGGAAGGCCATGGAGCCGCCGGCTTCGGCGATGGGATCGGTGAACCCGCCGGTGGCGGCGACCGCCGTCGCCATCGCGATGGCCGCGGCGAAGGGAATGGCGACGACCGACAGCAGGCGCTGGGCGTCGACCCGCTTGGCGTTGGGGATCAGGGCGGTGGGGGGGGTGCCGTTCGGGTTCAGGAAGGACATCGCTCTCTCGATTCCGGTGTGCGCGTGCCTTCCGTTCTGCGCATTCAGGGTTAACGGGTCGTTAGCGATACCCATTCGAAACCGGCCATTCCCCCTTTGCGCAGGCGCCGTTATGCTGATTGTTCGATTGGATGACCACTGGGAGGGAGGGCGCGTCTTGTCTGCCGAAGCTGGATCCGCCGACGCCAGATCTGCCGACGCCGGAGCCGCCTCGCTCGACGGCATCGACCTGCTGCGACCCCTGGCCCCGGCGGAGCGTGCGACGCTGGTGCGCCAGTGCAGCTGGCGCCGCTTCCAGGCGGACGCACCGATCATCGATCACCTGAGCGAGACGCGCGACGTGATCTTCGTTGTTGCCGGAAAGGTCCGGGTGCTCAGCCACTCCGCGGCAGGCCGCGAGATCAGCTTCGATGATGTGGAGGCCGGCGGCTTCCTGGGGGAGATCGCAGCCATCGACGGGCTGCCGCGCTCGGCCTCCGTCGCGGCGGTGGAGGATGGGACGCTGATCGCCTTTCTGGCGCCCAAGCCCTTCCGGGACCTCGTCACCGGGCATCCGGACCTGGCGATCGCGGTGATGAAGCGCCTGTGCCGTGTCGTGCGCGTGACCACCGACCGGGTGATGGAGCTGTCCACGCTGGGCGCCAACAACCGGGTGCACGCCGAACTGCTGCGGCTCGCCAAGCGCGGACGGATGGAGGGGGCAGCGGCGGTCATCGCCCCGATTCCCGTTCACGCCGACATCGCCAGCCGCGTCAGCACCACCCGCGAAACGGTCGCCCGCGTGCTGAACGATCTTGCCCGCGAAGGTCTGGTGGAGCGCCGGACCGACGCTCTGGTCGTCCGCGACGTGCCCCGGCTGGAGCAACTGGTGGAGGAAGTACGCGGCGGCGTTTGACGCGAGCCGGTGCCACTATCCATTTTGCCCGAGCACGGACAGGATAAGCGCCTGCAGGCTTTCGGGATCGTAGGGCTTGCTGAGGTAATGCCAGCCGGCGTCGCGGATCTCCGCCTGGGTGGCGCGGGACTCGTCCCCCGTCGTGATGATGACCGGCAGGTCCCGGCCGAGGGTCGCCAGAAGGTCCGGCACCGAGGCCGACGCCCGGTCGCGCCAGCCGCGGAGATCGTCGGCGACCAGGACGTCCGGCGCGCAGCCCGCGGACCGCAACGCGTCGAGCAAGGCCGCCGGCGAACTGCCGGAGATCAGCCGCAGGCCGCAGGATTCGAACACCGCCTCAACGGACAGACGCAGGATCATGTCCTCATCGAGAAGGGCAACGGTCAGCGCGCCGGCCGAACCCCCGCTGTCGGGGATGGTGGTCTGGCCGGCGGGCGGACGTGCGGGGAACGCGGGACGGCTCATGATCGCTTTGGCTGTATGGGGGCAGCCGCAGTGTACCGCGGCCGGTCCCACGGCCGCATTGTCCTATGTTAATGGATTGAAATCTGGGGAGTTTGAAATCAGGGCATGGCGCGATTGCGGTCCGCCGGTTGGTCCAGCGCGTGTTCCAGCCGCTTTGGCGCCCGGACGAGATGCAGGTACAGCTCGTCGAACTGGCCGACGGACGACAACTGTTTGACGTCGCGAACCGTGATCTGCTGGCCGGCCACCTCGATCAGCCCTATGTCGCGCAGGCGGCGCAGGGTGCGGTTGATGTGGACGATGCTGAGCCCCAGCGCGTCCGCCAGGATTTCCTGGGTGACCGGCAGCGCGAAGCGGCCTTCGTCCACAAGGTCGACAATGCTGAGGCGTCGCAGCAGTTCGACGATCAGGTGGGCCGTCCGTTCCAGCGCCGTGCGGCGGCCGACGCTGAGCAGGCGTTCCGCGATGATCGCCTCTTCCTTGGCGCCGGACCAGGCGAGTGCGGCGGCCAGCCGGGGGAAGCGCTTGAACAGTTCGATGATCCGGTCGGCCGGAAAACTTGCGACCTCCACCGCGGTCAGGGCGGTGACGCCGTGGTCCGCCGTTTCGAACAGGTTGCAATAGAAGCCGATGATGTCGCCGGGCAGGACGAAGTTGACAACCTGACGTCGTCCATCGGGAAGCGCCTTGTGGCGAATAGCCCAGCCTTGGCGCATGACCCGGACACAGCCGTAGCGTTCGCCCTGCTGTAAAAGATCCGTTCTGGTGGGCTGGCGCGCAACATTACGCTCCAATTCAGACAAAAAAGTTTTCTCTTCGTCTGTTAGCACCATGTAACTGCTGAGTTTGCGCTCCAAGGGAGTGGAAGGAGAGCAGGCCACGGTGCGTGTCATTCTTTTTCAGCCTTTAATCGTCCGTTATCTTATCGCTGCAAAGCGCCGGTTTAGGCCAGCCCTGATTCCGGGCGGCCTCGAACGATTAAGCCAATCGGCAAAACCATCTATAACATAGGTTAAGTGGGTAGAGATTTTTCTGACGCGATGGGGAGGGATCCTACCCGAAACTGTTGGTAGCGAAATCCGAGGGTATCGGCGCGATCGTGTACGAATGGGCGGGAGCAAGACATGACGGCTCAGCGGGATGCAGCGGGATTGGCTGCCCTCTCGATCTGTGAAGCCCTGCTGATAACGTTGATTGAAAAGAGGGTCCTGAACATCGAGGATGTCCAGGCCGCCCTGGAGGATGCCGCGGCGGCCCACCAAGGCAGCAACGGCATAGCCGAGGATCTGCGCCTGCATCATATGGCGGTTCACCTCGTCGAACGGATCATCACGCAGCTGAACGCCGCCGACCCCGACGGAAGGCATGTGTGACGCGGGCCTACGTCCGCTCCACCACCGTGCACACGCGCTTCAGCGCCTCCACCGCGCGCCGCAGGTCGTCGTCGCGCACCAGCACATAGTCGGTATCGTAGGTGGAGATGGCAAAGATCGACACGCGCGCCTGGGCGAGCGGCACGGCGATGCGCGCCAGGATGCCGAACAGGGAAAACTCCAGCGGCCCTTCGACCTTGAAGGCGCGCCAGCCCCGCTCCGCCTTCACGGATTCCGGCACGCGGTCTTCGCGGCAGAGGATGGACAGTTCCTCGCCCGTACGGGTGGCGCTGACCAGAGTATCGCTCCAGTCGAGCCAGCCCGGCACGCCGTCGCCGGGCGCCAGCCGGGCCACGGCCAGCCGGTCCGGCAGCACCGACAGGGTCAGCGGCTTCGTCTCCGGCAATAGGGCGGCGTCCAGGGTCGCGCGGTCCACCTCGAACGGCTTCAGGATGCGCTTCGCCCGCGCGGCCAGCGACGGCACGCCGGAGCGCATGGCGCGGCCCAGCATGTCGGCCGCGACGGGCCGCAGGTCAGGATCGTTCGCCGCCAGATCGACCATCGCCTGAAGCGCGGAGGTCTGCACGATGCGGCTGGCGCTGTGCTCGAACCATTCGCCCAGCAACGCCACCGCCCGCCCGCGCTGTTCGTCGGTCAGGGTCAGGCGCGGCAGGATTTGGGCGAGGTGCCAGCGCACTTCCGCCTGCTCGATGGCTGCGGCGTCGGTCAGCAGATGCTCGGCGAAGGCGTCGAGCGGGCGGGCATCGCCGCGCGACACCCGCTCCAGCGCGTCGGCGGCGCGCATGCGCACGCCCGCGTCCTCGTCGAACAGGCAGCCCACCAGTTCCGGCAGGCGGGCCGGGTCGGCGGCCACGGCTTCCGCCACCGTGGGCGCGTCGCCGATGGTGCGCCGGTCGCCAAGCGCCAGCGCCTTCGCTAGGCCGATTGGCGGCTTGGTCATCGCCTAGCGCCGCCCGAACGGACGCGCCGGGATGTTCTTCCCGAACTTGGAGCCGGCCTTCAGCGCGCTGGGGCGCGGCGGGGGAGGTGGCGGTGGCGGGGGTGGCGGTTCGCCCTTCGGCACCGCACCGCCCACGGCCATGTCCGCCAGATCCTTCATCAGCCGGCTGACGCCGCGCACCCGCTGGGCCTCGTCGGTCCAGTCGCGGGTGTAGACCAGCTTGTGGTCGGGCCGCAGCTTCATCAGGCTCATCTGCTGGCTGATGTAGGTCAGCAGCTTCGCCGGCTCCGCGTAGCTGTTGTTGCGGAAGGTCAGCACGGCGCCCTTCGGCCCGGCGTCCACCCGCTCCACGCCCGCCTGACGGCAAAGCTGCTTGATGGTGACCACGTCCAGCAGGTTTTCCACCTCGCCCGGCAGCTTGCCGAAGCGGTCGATCAGTTCGGCCGCGAAGCCGTCCACCTCCGCCCGGTCGACCAGTTCCGCGATGCGGCGGTAGAGCGACAGGCGCACGGTCAGGTCGGGGACGTAGTCCTCCGGGATCAGCACGGGCGTGCCCAGGTTGATCTGCGGAGTCCAGGCCTGCTGTTCCTCCGCCCCGGCGGGGACCTGCCCGTCCATGCTGGCGCGGGCGTTGGCGACGGCCTCCTCCAGCATGTGTTGGTAAAGCTCGACGCCGACCTCCTTGACGTGGCCGGACTGTTCCTCGCCCAGCAGGTTGCCGGCGCCGCGGATGTCCATGTCGTGGCTGGCCAGCTGGAAGCCGGCGCCCAGACTGTCCAGCGTCTCGATGACGTGCAGGCGCTGCTGCGCCGTGCCGGTGAGCGGCTTGTTCGGCGCGTAGGTCAGATAGGCGTAGCCGCGCACCTTCGACCGGCCGACGCGCCCGCGGATCTGGTACAGCTGCGCCAGGCCGAACATGTCCGCCCGGTGCACGATCAGCGTGTTGGCGTTGGGGATGTCGATGCCGCTTTCGATGATGTTGGTCGCCAGCAGCACCTCGAACTTGCCTTCGTCGAAGGCGGTCATCACGTCTTCCAGCTCGCTGGCCGGCATCTGGCCGTGGGCGGTGACCACCTTGACCTCGGGCACCAGTTCCCGCACCCGCTCGGCGACCTTGGGCAAGTCCTCCACGCGGGGGCAGACGTAGAAGGTCTGGCCGCCGCGGTAATGCTCGCGCAGGATCGCCTCGCGCACCACCACGGGGTCGTAGGGCAGCACGAAGGTGCGCACGGCCAGACGGTCCACCGGCGGGGTGGCGATCAGCGACAGCTCGCGGACGCCGCTGAGCGCCATCTGGAGCGTGCGCGGGATCGGCGTGGCGGTCAGTGTCAGGACGTGCACGTCGGCGCGCAGTTCCTTCAGCCGCTCCTTCTGCTTCACGCCGAAGTGCTGCTCCTCGTCCACGATGACCATGCCGAGTTGCTTGAACTGCACGCCCTTGCCCAGCAGCGCGTGGGTGCCGATGACGATGTCGGCGGTGCCCTCCGCCAACTCCTGCTTGACCTTGGTCTGCTCCTTGGCCGTGACCATACGCGACAGCTGCACGACGCGCAGCGGCAGGCCGGCGAAGCGGGTGGTGAAGGTCTTGAAGTGCTGGCGCGCGAGCAGCGTGGTCGGCACCACCACGGCGACCTGCTGGCCGCTCATGGCGACGAGGAAGGCGGCGCGCAGAGCCACCTCCGTCTTGCCGAAGCCGACGTCGCCGCAGACCAGGCGGTCCATCGGCCGGCCGGAGCCGAGGTCGGTGAACACCTCCTCGATGGCCTTCAACTGGTCATCGGTTTCGGGGTAGGGGAAGCGTGCGGAGAATTCCTGGTAGACGCCCTCCGGGGTGTAGACCGGGTCAGCCTTCTTCAGCATGCGTTCCGCGGCGATCTTCAGCAGCGCCTCGGCCATGTCCTTCAGGCGCTTCTTGACGCGGGCCTTGCGGCCCTGCCAGCCGGCCCCGCCCAGCTTGTCGAGTTGAGCGTGCGCGTCTTCCGACCCGTAGCGGGTCAGCACCTCGATGTTCTCGACGGGGACGTAGAGCTTGTCGCCGCCCTCGTAGATCAGCCGCAGGCAGTCGTGCGGCGCGCCGGAGACCTCCAGCGTCTCCAGCCCGTCGTAGCGCCCGATGCCGTGGTCCATGTGCACCACGAGGTCGCCCGAGGTCAGCGCCGTGTATTCGGCGATGAAGTTCGCCGCCTTGCGCTTCTTCTTCGCCACCGGCCGGACGAGGCGGTCGCCCAGGATGTCCTGCTCGGTGATCACCGCCATGTCGGACGAGGTGAAGCCGTGCTCCATCCCCAGCACGATCATGCCGATGATGGTGCGGTCGAAGCCGCGCACCTCCTCGATGCTGTCGGCCGGTTCCAGCCCCGGAATGCCGTGGTCGCCCAGCACCGTCATCAGACGGTCGCGGGACCCCGCGGAGTAGCCCGCCACCAGCACCCGCCGCCCGTCGGCGCGCAGGGCGCGGATGTGGTCCTTCACCGCGTCGAAGACGTTGACGTCCGGCCGCGCGCGTTCTTCCGCGAAGTCGTGGCCCCGGCGCCCGCCCGCGTCGACCGTGCCCTTGATGCCCGGCGGCGTGCCGAAGGGCTGAAGCTGTGCCACGGCGTGCGCGGCGAAGATGTCGTCCCAGGCCTGGGCGTCGAGGAACATCATGCCAACCGGCACCGGCTTGTAGACCGGCGATCCCGCCCGCTTCTCGATCACCATCATGCTATCGCGGGAGGCGTGGAAGTCTACGACCTGCGCGATGCGCGAATCGCGCGATTCCGTCGCCTGATGGTCCAGCGAGAGGATGCCCTTGGGCATGTAGGCGGGCAGGGCGTCCAGGCTTTCGTGGAACAGGGGAAGCCAGTGTTCCATGCCGCCGTACTTGCGCCCGGCGCTGATCGCCTCGTACAGCGGGTCGTCGTCGGTGACGGCGCCGAACAGTTCGCGGTAGCCGGAGCGGAAGCGGGCGATGCTCGCCTCGTCCAGGAACACCTCGGACATCGGCTTCAGGTCCAGGCCGTCGCGCTTGTCGGTCGTGCGCTGCGACATGGGGTCGAAGCTGCGCACGGCCTCCAGCTCGTCGCCGAACAGGTCCAGGCGCAACGGTTCGTCCGTGCCCGGCGGAAACAGGTCGACGATGCCGCCGCGGATGGCGAACTCGCCGGGCTCGCGCACCGTCTGGGCGCGGGTGTAGCCGTTGTCGGCCAGATAGCGCTGCAGCTTCTCCAGGTCGATCCGGTCGCGCACCTTGGCCGAGAACACCGCGTTGCGGAAGGCGGCGCGCGGCGGCACCTTCTGCACCATGGCGTTCACGGTGGTCAGCACCACCAGCGGTGGGCTGTCCGCCTTGCGCGCCAGCAGCCGGGTCAGCGTGTCGATGCGCTTCGCCACGATGCCGCCGTTCGGCGACACGCGGTCGTAGGGCAGGCAGTCCCAGGCCGGGAAGACCAGCACCTCCAGCGACGGCGCGAAGAAGGCCAGCGCCTCCGCCAGCAGGGCGGCGCGGGAGTCGTCGAGCGCCACATGCAGAACGCCGGCCGACCCCGCCCGCTTGGCGAGATCGGCGAGCACGCGGGCGTCATGGCCGGCGGGCGCGCCGCCGACCAGCAGGCGTCCGGCGCGTCCGGGTTGCAACTGTTCGAAGCTGAGCAAGGATGAAGCCTCAGGATCCCTGACGGGGCGTGTATCGGAACACTGACAACAGCCGCATGACGTCGGTGTCATGCTCGGGCGGCACCGTTTCGCGGCCGGCATACCAGTTATAGAGATCGGGGTCGCTGAGTTCCAGGAGCGCCTCGTACCGGTCGAGCTGGTCGTGATCGAAGCCCGGCACATGCGCGTCGGCGAAGCTGCCGATCAGCAGGTCCATTTCCCGCATGCCGCGGTGCCAGGACCGGAAGATCAGCCGCTTGCGCCGGTTCTCCAGCGATTCGGTACGGGGTTCGGGCGGGTTGTCATCGGTCCGGTTGTCATCGGTCCGGTTGTCTGGGGTGCCGTTCGTCATTCCATCCACACCAAAAGCCCCAACTCCCCGGATGGGGGAGGGGGTTGAGCCACATCCTCCCCGCATCCTGCACGCCGAACCCCCGGCCGTCTACCCTCTCACGTCGGGATGGAGGCGGGGACGAAAGCGGGGATGGAACGACGAAGGCTAGGCGCTTTTCCGCCCCAGCCACCCGTCCAGCCCGTCGCGCAGGTCCAGCCCCGGCGCCAGCCGGGCGAACTGCTCGGTCTCCGCGGCCAGACCTTCGCCGATGGTCATGTTCAGCCCGCGCGTTGCCGCCGACAGGATCCCCGCGACCGCCGCCGGGGAGTGCCGCGTGATCCGCTCCGCCAGTTCCAGCGTCGCCGGCATCAGCTCCTCGTGCGCGACGATCCGGTTCACCAGACCCATGGCCAGCGCCGTGGCGGGCGGGAAGCTGTCGCCGGTCAGCAGCCATTCCAGCGCGCGCTTCCGCCCCGCGTGGCGGGGCAACCGCTGCGTGCCGCCGAAGGTCGGCATCATGCCGAGCTTGATTTCCGCCTTGGAGAACAGCGCGCGTTCGCTGGCGACGCCGAGATGTGCGGCCTCCAGCACCTCGCAGCCGCCGCCGAAGGCGATGCCGTTGACGGCGGCGATCACCGGCTTCGGAAAGGCCTCGATCCGCGCGCACAGCGTCTGGCCGGGCCGGAACGCCCGCACCGCCGCCCCAGTCCCCTGCCGCACAGCCTGGGAGAACTCCGCAATGTCCGCCCCGGCGGAAAAGGCCCGTTCCCCGGCCCCGGTGATCACGACGGCGCGCACCGCCGCGTCCGCCTCCAGCGCGTCGAGCGCGCTCAGCATGGCGTTCGCCATGGCGGTGTTGATGGCGTTCAGCTTTTCCGGCCGGTTCAGCGTGAGGGTGGCGATCCCTCCGGCAATTTCGCACAGCACGACGTTCGACATCGGTCACTCCCTTTGTGAAGCTCAAGGAATGCCGCACTGTCGATCCCGCACCGGCCCGCCGGCAAACGAGTACGCCACATCTTCGGGTGAGCAAAATTCATCCGACCAACAAAGAAAAGTTCCGGTACCGCCTCACCTGTCCTGTGTCATCGCCTGGACCTTGGCGATGAAGGCGTCGATGCGGATGGGCTTGCTGAGGAGCTGGGTGTTCGGCCCCAAACGTTCCTGGTCGATGGCCGCGCTGTAGGCGTAGCCGGTCAGGAACAGCACCTTCAGGTCCGGCCGCTTCGCGCGGGCCATTTCGGCGAGCTGGCGGCCGTTGAGGCCGGGCAGGCCCACGTCGGTTGCCAGCAAGTCGATCCGCGCGGCCGATGCGATGATCGTCGCCGCGGCCTCTCCATCCCCGGCCTCCAGAACGGAGAAGCCGCGCTCGGACAGCGCCTCCACCAGAAGCATGCGGACGATCGCCTCGTCCTCCACCACCAGGACGGTGCCGGATGCCGTGGATTTCGGCGCTTCGGACGGCGTGGCCGGGGTGGTCCTTGCCGTCGCCGGGCCCTCATGGCGGGGCAGGTACAGCGACACTGTCGTGCCGCGGCCCACCTCGCTGTCGATGTCCAGGTGCCCGCCGGACTGGTGGATGAAACCGTAGAGCTGGCTCAGCCCCAGGCCGGTGCCCTGTCCGATGGGCTTGGTCGTGAAGAAAGGTTCGCAGGCGCGCGCCAGCACGTCAGCCGGCATGCCGACGCCGGTGTCGGTCACGCGCAGGGTGACATAATCCCCCGGCTTCAGATCGGGCTTGGCCGACACGCCTGCGGCGTCCAGATGGACGCTCCCCGTCGCGATGGTCAGCCGGCCTCCGTTGGGCATGGCGTCCCGCGCGTTGATGGCAAGGTTGAGCAGGGCGTTCTCAAGCTGGTTGGCATCCATCCAGGCGGGCAGCGGCGCCGAGGTCAGCGCGAGATCGATCTGGACCGATTCCCCGACCGACCGGTGGATCAGGTCCTGCATTCCGGTGACCAGCTCGTTCAGGTCGACCCGTTCGGGGTTCAGCGGCGACCGACGGGAGAAGGCGAGCAGGCGTTGCGTCAGCGCCGCGGCCCGATCCACGCTGGCTCGCGTCGCCGCCAGATACTTCTCCACATCGGTCCGACCGGCGGCGAGCCGGCGTTCCATCAGCTCCAGGCTGCCGCCGATGGCTTGCAGCAGGTTGTTGAAGTCGTGCGCGACGCCGCCGGTCAGCTGGCCGACGGCCTCCATCTTCTGGGCCTGGAACAGGGCTTGGCGCGCCTCGTCCAGCGCCATCTGCGTCTGCCGCCGCTCGGTCACGTCGCGGGTGATCTTGCCGAAGCCGATCAGGGTGCCGGAGTCGTCGCAGATGGGGTCGATGACGACACTGGCCCAGAATCGCGTCCCGTCCTTGCGGACACGCCAGCCTTCCGTTTCGAACCGGCCTTCCTCCCGCGCGGTTTGCAGGGCACGGCGGGGTATGCCGGCGGCCCGGTCCTCGTCCGTGTAGAAGACGGAGAAATGCTGGCCGGTGATTTCGTCGGCCGTGTAGCCCTTCATGCGCTGGGCGCCGGAGTTCCAGTTGGTGACGTGCCCGGACGTGTCCAGCATGAAGATGGCGTAGTCGGTCACGCCCTGAACCAGCAGGCGGAAGCGCTCCTCGCTCTGCCGCAGGGCGTCCTGGGCGGCCTTGCGTTCGGTGATGTCGCGGGTGACCTTGCCGAAGCCGACCAGCACCCCGTGCTCGTCGCGAATCGAATCGATGACGACGCTGGCCCAGAACCGCGTGCCATCCTTGCGAACGCGCCAGCCTTCCGTCTCGTACCGGCCTTCGGTGGCGGCGATGCGAAGATTCCTCTGCGGCACGCCCGCCCGCTGGTCCTCTTCCGTGTAAAAGCGCGCGTAGTTGTGGCCGATGATCTCGCTGGCGGTGTAGCCCTTGAACCTCTGAGCGCCCGAGTTCCAGCTGGTCACGACCCCCTGTGGGTCGAGCATGTAGATGGCGTAGTCGCGCACGCTGTCCACCAGCATGCGAAACCGGCTCTCCTCGAACTGGGGGCCTCGATCGATATCGGTTGGAACAGCACTCACCACGAAAGACTCATTCTGGCACCATCAAAGACGGGCGATACCGTGTACCGGGCATAACGGTCAATTGACCTATAGGTTTAGTCAGCTATTCGGTCGATGCAATTCCCCAGAAAGAACAGAATTCTCCAGGTAAATTATCGTTCGGCAGGGCTGATATCGGGACGGCGTGGTTATCGGTCGAAGGCAAATTTCAGTCAGGCGGTTTTGCGTTCCTCCTCGGCGGGGATGCCGGCCTGCGATTCCGGCAGGATGTCCAGGTCCTCCAGGTTGGTGAGGGAGCCGGTCAGGTTGGTTGCGACGCGGTCGGCGGCGGTCATCGCGATGGCGTGCTCCGGGGCGTCGGCTTCGGGGTGGGCACTCCACAGGCACAGCAGGATCGGAACGTGCGGACCGAAATGCAGCCGCAGGCGCCGCACGACGCGGCGGGCGTGGGGCAGGGCGGACGGGTTCAGGTAGGACAGGGCCACCGCTGAGACCCCCGTCGTGCCCAGGCTGGCGATGGCGCGCGGCGAGATTTTCTCGCACGGGATCACGTCGGCGCGAACCCCGTGCGGTCGAAGCGCATGGGCGAGCAGGCCGGCCGCGGCCTCGTCCAGGCTGTTGCGGGCTCCGATGCAGAGGACCAGCGGCGCCTCATCCCCGGTGCCGGGCTGCGTCGCTTCCATCAGTTCTTCCAGCAGGGTGGCCATGCCCTCCGCCACCGCCTGCTGGCCGTCGGGGTTCAGACGACCGCGCTGCCGGTCCTGCTCGGCCAGCGACAGGGCGGGCAGCAGCAGCGCGTTGCCGACCTCCGGCAGGCTGGAGTCGGCCAACCGCTCCTCGGCCAGTTCACCGGCCTCGATGGGGTCGCGGGCGAGCAGGCGCTGGTACACCTTGGCCTCGTCGGGCAACACCTGCCGGTCGCCCAGCATCACCTCCAGGAAGTGGAGTTGTGGGACGTGCCGGCCCAGAACCACCAGGCAGACGGTGAGCGGGGTCGCCAGCAGCAGGCCGACCGGCCCCCACAGCGTGGTCCAGAACACCGCCGCCACGATGATCGCCAGCGACGACAGCCCGGTGGCGGAGCCGTACAGCCAGGGTTCCACCACGTTGTTGGAAAACAGCTCCACCGCCACGAACAGGCCGATGCACAGCAGGGGCAGGGTCCAGCCCGTGTCCACGGCGAAGGACAGCATAATCGGAAAGGCGGCGGAAATCACCGGCCCCAGGAAGGGGATGAATCGCAGCACCGTCGCCAGCATGCCCCACAGCAAGGGGTTCGGCACGCCCAGCAGCCACAGCCCGACGCCGATGGGAATGCCGTAGGTGACGTTCACCACGCACTGCATCAGCAGGTAGCGACTGACCCGCTCGCCAGCGTCGTTCATCGCCTCCGTCGTGCGGCTGAGGTCGCCGGAGCCGGCCAGCCGGATCATCCGGTCGCGCAAATCCTCCCGCTGCAACAGCATGAAGATGGTCAGTACCAGCACCATGCCCGCCGTGGCGAAGGGCGCCAGCGCCGGCCCCAGCACGTCGCGCGCGATCTCGAAGGGACTGCTGCTCGGCTGCTCGATGCGGACGGGCACCGGCGGGCGTTCGGCGGGCGGGCTGTTCGGTTGGGCGGTGACGGAGGGTGCGGCCGGCTTGCCCTGCGGGTTGGGTTGGTCCTGGGCGGGCTGGTTCTGGCCGGTGGCCTGCTCCAGCTCCTGCCGCAGGTCGCGGAAAGCTTCGGTCGCCTGCATCATGGCGCCGCCGCTGCCGGCGGAAGCGGCAGTTGCCCGCAGCGTCTGGATCTTCGCTTGGATGTTCCGCTGGTAGGTGGGAAGGTTGTCGGCAAGATCGGCGATCTGGCTGCCGACCACCATGCCGAAGCCGGTGATCACGGCGAAGACCAGCACCACCACCATCAGCACCGACGGCACGCGGCCCAGCCGCAGCCGTTGCAGCCGGCTGACGATGGGGGTCAGCACGAAGCTCAGCAGCACGGCCAGCGCGATGGGCACCAGGATGTCGGCGCCCAGGTACAGCGTCGCCACGACCAGCGCGATCACCAGCAGCGTCGTCTGGGTGGAGGCGGGCGGGGCGGCCTTGGGCACCGCGATGGGGCGGGCCTGCAACTGGCGGGCGGTGTCCTCGGCCATGGTCGTGCGCGGTCTCCGGGCTGGGGGAGCCCTTTCAGAACACGCGTGTTCCGGCCTCGTTCCGGTTGTTTTTGCGTTCCGCGCGATGTTTGGGCCGCCCCGCTGTTTCCTGTAGCGTGGTTATCGCTTTTTACGGAGGGGGCTATGCGTAGGGTCGCGATTCCGGTGCTTTCGGTGGTCGCACTGCTGTCCCTGGGTGGCTGTTCCCAGACGAGCGACTGGTTTGGAGGGTCCGAGCAGCAGGCCGCCAAACCGATCCCGGAACAATCCCTGCAAACGGCGTCTCGGATCGAGCCGCAGGCGATGCTGGGCAAGAGCGTGGTGGCCTATGACGGTCAGAAGGTCGGCACCGTCGATGACGTGCTGTTCAACCGCAACAACCGGCCGGCCCAACTGGTGGTGAACAGCGGAAGCGTCCTCGGCATCGGCGGTCGCAACGTCGCGCTGGACATCGACAATGTCCGCTACAACCAGCAGAACGACCAACTCGTGGCGACCCAGCTGACCAAGGAGCAGTTCGCGAGCCTGCCGGAATTCCAGTATGGCGGGGACATGA
>Ga0065721_10051111_pt1 | contig 16248 bp, 6 predicted proteins | sample Mesricmetagenome_FD_59108 | JGI IMG/M metagenome (GOLD analysis project Ga0065721, IMG submission 59108) | Mesophilic microbial community from rice straw/compost enrichment Sample: eDNA_1 v2 (version 2) | ecosystem: Engineered > Solid waste > Grass > Composting > Bioreactor | place: USA: Davis... | reverse complement strand
GTTCCGCCCCGGCGTGGTGGTGACGGAAGCGGCCCGCCGGCTGGGCGTGCACGAAAGCCTGCTGTATCGCTGGCGGGGGCTGATGAAGGCTTAACAGGGGTGTCCACCGAACCGGGGCAAGATCAATCAGGTCTTGGTTGTGCAGGGCGTACGGGCAGGGTGGGGGCATAGCGCCTCCAGTTCTCTTGCTACCGCAGCAACCGTCGGTGCCCAGTTGCCAGGTTCGGGCTGGTGGAAGAGGCGGAGCGTTGGGTACCAAGGGCTGTCGTCACGCTCGGTCAGCCAGCGCCAGCAACCACCGTAGCGCGACAGCACCCACACCGGTTTGCCGAGCCCGCCGGCCAAATGCGCAACGGATGTGTCCACCGTGATAACAAGGTCGAGCCCGGAGATCAGTGCTGCGGTGTCGGCGAAGTCGCCAACCTCGTCCATCCAATCGATCAGCGCCAGCCCCTCTGGCGGTGTTTTGGCCTGAGCGGCAGCCGAGCCCTTCTGCAGACTGAAAAAGGCAATGCCCTCGGCGGCTCCCGCGATCGCGCCCAGCGGTGCGAGGTCGTCCAGCGTCAGGCTGCGGCGCCGGTCCACCGCGTTGGCCCTGGGGTTGTGAGGCCGTGGGTCGCCCGACCACACCAGCCCGACCCTGAGCCGTCCGTCCGTCGGCAGTCGGTTCTGCCACCGCTCGACGTCGGCGGGATCGGCGGTCAGGTAGGGGATCTGCGCCGGGATGTCGTCCAGCCCGGTGCGAAAGGCACGCGGAAGGCTCAGCAGCGGGCAGTGCAGATCGGTAACCGGCAGCGGATCGTACAGGTTGTGCACCGACAGCAGGCCGGGAATGCGCGCCATCAGCCGGCGCAGGCCGCTGTGCACGGCCAGGCGGACCTGGCCACCGCGCTGCACCACCAATGGAGCGTAGCGCACGAAGTGCAGCACGTCTCCGTGCCCCTGCTCGGCGTGCAGCAGGATGGTGCGGCCTTTCAGCGGCTCGCCGTTCCACAGCGTGCCCGGGGCTTTGGGCACGGGGATTTCACCGACATCCCAGCGCGCCTCGTAATAATCCCAAGCCTCGCGCAGCCGCCCAGTCTTGAGCAGCACGAGCGACAGGTTGAAGCGTGCGGACGGGTTGTTCGGATCGCTTTCCAGGATGCGGCGGAAGCCGGTCTCCGCTTCGTCCAGGCGCCGCAGGTCGAGGCACATTACCGACAATACGTTGAGCGCCGCCAGATGCTCGGGCTCCACGGTCAACGCGCGGCGGCACAGCCTTTCGACGGTGCCGTAGTCCGCTGGCGAACAGGCCAGCGAGCGCAGCGATTCGGCGAGATTGCCGTAAGCGATGGGGTGGCTGGGGTTGAGCACCAGCGCACGGCGGAAGTGCTCCTGCGCCGCTGCGGTGTCGCCGATCCCGTGCAGCGCGTTGCCACGGTTGTTCCAGGGATCGGGGGAACTGGGCCGCAGCGCTATGGCGCGGATGTAGGGGGTCCGGGCCTCCGCGGAGCGCCCTTGCCCCAACAGTGCGCCGCCCAGGTTGTTGAGCGCCTCCGGAAAGTTGGGTTGTAACGCCACAGCGCGACGCAGGCTGGCTTCGGCCGCCACATGCCTGTTGCGCTTCGCATGGATGCGGCCCTGGCTGTGCCATGCCTGCGCCGCGGTCGGCATAAGACGCAGTGCGCGGGCGAGCAGCGCCTCGGCTTCGCGTGTTTGGCCCAGAAGATCGCAGGCCCGGCCCATGTGGTCCAGGCACTCCGCCTCCGTCGGGTTGAGCGCCAGGGCACGGCGGTAGGCGGCCACCGCATCGCTGTTGTGGCCGCGGTCGAGTGCCGCGTGGCCAAGCGCCCGCCAGCCGTCACACAGGCCGGGAGACAGCCGGACCGCCTGCCCCGCGGGTCGCAGGCCGGCCGCTCCCAGCAGCTTGGCGAGGTTGATGCGCGCCTCGGCGTAGCCAGGGTCGAGGGCGGCAGCGCGCTGGAGGCTGGCCATTGCCGTGGCGAACCGGTGATGCGTGCGGTGCAGTTCGCCCAGCGAGTTGTGAAAGGCAGCGCGATGGCTTTCCACCCGTACGGCGCGAGCCAGCAGCGCCGCCGCGTCCAGCCGTCCCCCGGACAGCGCGGTCAGGCCGAGCAGGTGCAGGCCGTCGCCGTTCCCAGGGGCCAGCGCCAGAGTGCGGCGATAACCGGCGTCTGCCTCCTGTATCCGCCCGGCTTTGTGCGCCGCCAGTGCCGCCGCCAGCAGGACAGGAACGGTGGCGGCCGTCTTGGCCCGGCGCGCCGCAACGTCGGCCAGCGCGGCGGTGAGGCGGGACAAAGGAGCGTCCCACACGCCGGGTTCGTCCTGGTAGAACAGCCGCATGGTCGGATACCAAGGGCTGTCCTCGCAGTTGTCGAGCCAGCGCCAGCAGGCGTCGAATCGCGACAGCACCCACACCGGCTTGCCCAGCCCGCCGGCCACATGTCCGACGGACGTGTCCACGGTGATGACGAGGTCGAGCTGTTCGATCAGCGCCGCGGTGTCGGCGAAGTCGTTCAGCTCGTCGGTCCAGTCGACGATCGCCATGCCCGGTGGCGGTGCCTTAGCCTGGGCTCCCGCTTCGCCCTTTTGCAGGCTGTAGAATGCGACGTTGGGCACGCGGGCGAGGACGGCAAAAGCCGCGAGAGTCAGGCTGCGGCGGAGGTCCACCGAATTGGCCTTGACGTCGTCCTTGCGCGGCTCCCCGGCCCACACGAGCCCGACCTTCAGCCGTCCCTCGCCGGCCAGACGGTAGCGCCAGGCGCGGCGGTCGGCCTCCGCCGGACGCAGGTACGGTATGGGCCTAGGGATGGTGTCGGTTCGGGTGCCGATGAGGCCCGGTATGCTGAGCATCGGCACGCACAGGTCGCAGGACGGCGGCGTTTCGTCCAGGCTGCAGGCCGCGGTCACGCCCGGCGTGGCGGCGAGCAGGCGCTTCAGCGCCGGCTGCACGTGCAGCACCACCCGCCCGCCCATGGCCGCCAGCACGGGGGCATAGCGCACGAAGTGCAGGGTGTCGCCGTGGCCCTGTTCCGCCACCAGAAGAATGCTGCGCCCGGCCAGCGCGTTGCCGTTCCAGGCGGGGGCGTGCCGGGGGGAGAACGCCCCTCCCATCGACCAGCGCGCCTCGTAGAGCGGCCAGCCCCGCGCGTAATCGCCCTTCGCCAGCAGTGTCAGCGACAGGTTGAAACTGGCGGCGGTGTTCCTGGGATCGAGGCGCAGGGCGCGCCGGTTCCAGGCCGCGGCGGTGTCGAACCGGCGCAGGCCGTGGAACAGCAGGCCGGCGTTGATAAGGGTGCCGGCGCGGTCGGGCGCCAGCGCCAGGGCGCGGCGGGCGTGGGCGAGGCCGCGTGGCAAGTCGCCGCGCATCATCCACAGGAGGCACTCCTGCGAGTCGGCCTCCGCCGCCATCGGGTCCATCCGGCGGACCCGTCGCGTCATTGCCAGCCCGCCGTCGTGATCGCCGACCTGCATCAGCCCGACGGCGAGGTTTCCGTACAGGGCCGTGTCGTTGGGGCTCAGCGCCACCGCGTAGCGCAGATGGTCCAGCGCCGCTAAGTGCTTCTTCACCTCGCCCAGGGCCAAGCCTAGGGCGGCCCGCATCCGGGCGTTGGCGGGGGTGAGCAAGGCGGCGCGGCGCATCATGCGCAGCACCGCCTCCGGCTGGTTGATGTCCTGCAACAGCAACCCCAGGCTGTGCCAGCCGGAGGCGAAGGACGGATCGAACACCAATCCCTGCATCACCAGCCGCCGCGCGGCGTGTGGCTGGTTGTCCTGCTGGCTCAGCATGCCGAGGGCCGTCAGCGCCTTCGGGTATTGCGGGCGAAGCCGCAACGCCCGGCTCAAGGCCAGGGCCGCCTGCCCACGCCGTCCGCACAGCCGCAGCGCCTCGCCCAGGTTGTGCATGGCTGCTGCCCGTCCGGGGTCCAGCAACATCAGCCGGGCGAAGCAGCGAGCGGCCAGACGCGGGCGGTTGTCGTCCAAAGCGATTCCGCCCAGCCACAACCATGCCTCGCCCTTGGTGCTGTCCATGGCCAGGATGCGCCACAGCACGGCTTCCGCCTCGCGCGTGCGGCCCGCGCGGTACAGGTGAATGGCGAAGGCCTGCTCGGCGGCGCTGTCGATCATGGAGCCGTTCGGCGGGTCAACGGAGTGCGACTCCGATAGGATTTATGCCCAATCACGTACACCGTGTGAGCAGGGGCTTCAATGCGCTGGTGCATTGCGGGTCATCCTCAGGCGCGGGTTCGGGCAAGGGTTTGGAGCGCGTTCCGGACACGGGCCATGACCGGCGTCCAGTCGCCGCGGCGATCCTGGCGGAACAGGCGCATGGTCGGATACCACGGGGTGCAGAGGCCGCTGTCCAGCCAGCGCCAGTCCGGAGCGAAGGGCAGCACCGTCCACACCGGGCGTCCGAGCGCCCCTGCCAGATGCGCCGGTGCCGTGCAGGAACTGATCACAAGGTCCAGATTCTCCATGATGGCCGCGGTGTCGGCAAAGTCGGCGATCTCCGGGCCGAGATCCGTGAAGGACGCGGGCAGCGATGCGACTGCTTCCAGATCCTGACGGCCCGGCCCCTTCTGAAGCCCGTAGAACGCAACGCCCGGAGTGTCCAGAAGCGGAAGAAAGCCTTTCAGGCGCGGCGAGCGGATGCTGTCGGCCTTGAATTCGGGATTTCCCGCCCACACCAGCCCAACCCTGAGCCCGCGCGCGCCCGACAGGCGCTCCGCCCAGGCCGCGGCCAGCGCCGGTTCGGGGCGCAGGTAGGGACCATCGGCGGGGATGGTGTAAAGCATGGTGCCGAGCCGGTGCGGCAAACTCGCCAACGCGACGTGGACGTCGTGCGGGGGCAGCGCGTCGAAACGGCCGATCACGCCGTCGATGCCCGGCATGGCCGAGAGCAGACGGACAAGCTGGGTGTTGCATTCGACGAACACGCGGATGCCCCTGGCCTGAAGCAACGGTGCGTAGCGGGCGAGCATGATGGTGTCTCCCACACCCTGCTCGTCATGGATCAGCAGGGTCCGCCCGGTGATGTCGCGCCCGTCCCAAGGGGGAGTTGGAAAGCTGCGCCGGGGCGATGGGAAGTCGGCCATGCGCGAGCGCCATTCGTATTCCGCGAAACCCTCTTCCAGTTCGCCCTTGAGCAGCAACCCGAAGCCGAGAGCGGTGTGGGCCTCCGCGAGTGCGGGGGCCAGCCGGGTTGCGGTCCGTGCCGCTGTGATCGCCTCATCGACCCGCATCGCGTCGCGCGCCGCGAGGGCGAGGTTGAGGTATGGATAGGCGGCATCCGGCTGGGCCGCGATGGATTGCCGGAAGCAGGCGGCCGCCGGATCAAGCTGCCCGAGGTCTTGAAGCGTGACGCCCAGATTGTTGAGCACGCCGGGGTCGCCGGGCGCAAAGCCGAGCGCGCAGCGATAGTAGCCGACTGCCTCCTCCAACCGCCCGAGGCGGCGGCAGGCCAAGCCCAGGGTGGCGTAGGCGGCGACCGACAGCGGCGTCATGCCAAGGAGCGTCATCAACTCTTCGGTCGCTTCCCCGGCCCGCCCGTCCAGGATAAGCGCTTGGGCGCGTTGCAGCCGCTGCTCCGTCAGAAGGGGCTTGAGGCGGAGCAGTCGGCGCAAGGCTGCCGCAGCGCGGGCGTGCTTGCCCTGGTCGGTCAGGATGTTGGCGAGGTTGTTGAGAGCGTCGCTGAAATCCGGGTCCAGCGCCAGGGCACGTTGGCAACAGGCCAACGCCTCGTCGCGCCGGCCGAGCCGCCGCAACGCGCTGGCGAGGTTGGAAAAGCAGGCCGGATTGCCGGGGCGAAAGCGGATGGACCGCGCCATCAGCTCGGCTGCCCATGCCGGGTTGCCGCCTTGGAGCGCCAGCACGCCCAGCAGATGCAGCGCATCGGGGTGGTTGGGCCGGGCGTCCAGCACCCGCCGGTACGCGGCTTCCGCCTCGGCCCCACGGCCGGCACCGTGGTGGGCAAGGCCCGCCGCGAGGGTTGCCGCCGGATCGATGACCTCCGTCATGTCCAGGCCGCCATGTCTAAGCCGCCGCCACGAAGTGTTCTGCGAAGGCGCGCCACGTCCGCTCGCCGCGCAGGAAAGCCTGCGCCTCGCCGGCGGAGGCACGGGCCAAGGCCCGGTCGGTGTAGAGGGTTTCCAGCCGTTCGACCACCTCCTCGACGGATGATTCACCCCAGCCCCGGCGTTTGCCGGCGGGGTCGGCCACCTGGGACTGGTGGCGCAAGGGCAGACAGTTGCCGTCGCGGATCAGGTCCAGATGGCCGGTGTTGGCCGACAGGATGACCGGCACGCCGCAGGCCATGGCCTCCATCGCGACGAGGTTGGTCGCCCCTTCGCAGCGGTTCGGAAAGATGGCGGCGTGGCATTCCGCCAGAATGGCGGCGATCTGTTGGCGCGCCAGGAATCCCATGTCGATGAATCCTTCCGGCGGCACGCCGTTGGCCATCGCCCATTCCACGATGCGCAGCTTACCGTTTTCGCCCACGGCGGGGGCAACCGGCGTCAACGGCGATTCCGCAATGTCGGCAGACATGTGCGGCCAGGGGTTGTGCCATGCGGTGACCAGCAGCGCGTCTGGATGGCGCTCGTGGAACCGGCGGAAGGCGGCCAGCGCGATATCCTGCCCCTTGCGGAACTCCAGCTTGCCGCCCGAGAAGACGACGAAGCGGTCGCCGAAGCGTTTGGCCGGCGGCACGGGCGTCAACTCGTCGAAGTCGACCCCCTGGAAGACGCAGGCGGTCTCGGTGATGCCCTGCTCGTCGAGCAACTCCCTGTTGAACGTCGAATGAACCACGAGCCGGTCGTACTCGCGCGCCCTTTTCATCGCATCCCGTTCGAACAGGGTGTCTTCGAAGGCAACGACCCCGACGTTGCGGTCGCCGCGGAACCGGGCGGAGACGGGACCCGGCACGAAACCGTTGCCGAGCGCATGCAGGACCGTGCAGCCATCAAGGCCGAGCATCCGGTCGCCGGAGCGCGCGGCGATGGCGGCGATCTGCCGGTAGCCGTCCATCAGGCCGCTCAGCCTTTCCCGATTCTCCGGCCGAAGGGTCGACAGCAGCGGCTTTTCCAGCAACAGCGGGGGGCGGTTTTGCCCGACCAGATGAAGCGCCGTATGGACGCCGACCAATCCCCAGCCGTGGATTTCGGAAAGCTGCCAAGTCAACGCAAGATTGTGTTCCACGCACGGCCTTTCGACACTCACTTACCAGGGCCACCGCACCCAGCCTCGTCACGCGCCGCCGGTGGAGCTATGATAGCAGAATGCAGACGCCGATACACAACGCCGGTGGGCGGCTATGATGGCCGGCATCGAGTCAGCCTCCTTGCACTACCGGGCCGGGCGGCTGGCGGAGGCTGCCGCGGCCTGCCGGGCCATCCTTGCGGTTGAACCAAGGCATTCCGATGCGCGCAACCTGCTGGGTGCCGCGCTGTTTTCGTCCGGCAACGACGGTGAGGCGGCGGAGGTTCTGAAGGACGCCATCCGGTTCGACCCCGGCCACGCCGCGGCGCTGACGAATCTTGGTGTCGTGCTGCAACACCGGCGGGAGTGGGCCGCCGCCGCGCGTGTTCTACGCGTGCTGGCGGTGTGCCGGCCCGAGTCCGGGTGGGCCTGCGATCGGTTGGGCTCGGTGTTGCTGGAGGAGGGAAACCTGGACGGTTCCCTGCGGTTCCTCCAGCGGGCGGCCCGTCTTGATCCCCGATCGGGCGGGCATTGGCTCAACCTCGGAACGATGCGAATTCTCTGCGGTGACTTCGCCGCCGCCCTCGGCGACTTTCGCCGGGCGATCGGGGCCGGCCCCGGCGACGTCGCCGCGCATGTCCGGCTCGGCCAGACGCTGCTGCGTTTCGGCGAGGTGATGCGCGCCGCCGACAGCTTCCGGCGCGCGCTTCTGCTCGACCCGGCCGCCTCGGAAGCGAGCGACGGTCTGGCGCGGTGCCGGTGTTACCAAGCGGCTGCCGCAGTGTCCCGGCCCAATGCGCCCCTCCCGATCTCCGGGGGTGGGCTGGTGGTGCGCGGCGCCTTCAACAACACCTCGGGCTACGGCTATGCCTGCCGCCGTCTTATCCTGGCGCTGCGCGCGCAGGACGTGCCCATCCAGGCAATCGGACTCATGGGACCGGAATCGTGGAAGGCCGGGAACCTCGACCGCCCGGTGCCGGCCAGGGCCGCGGTGAACCTCCTCCTTCCCCTTGCGGTCGAACGGGTGCCCGGCTTGGCCACGGTTACCCACTCCATGTTCGAGGGAACCAGGATACCGCCGGCTTGGCGGCGGCAGAGCGAGCACAGCGACCTCATCATCGTACCCTGCGAATCCTCCCGCGTTGCCTGGGCGGCGCAGGGCTTCCCCGAGGATCGCCTGCGGGTCTGCCCGCAGGGCGTCGATCCGGAAGAATCGGACGGTGGTGCGCTGACCCTTGTCGACCCGCTCGGGCGGCTGGTGTCCGGCTATCGGCACCGCTTTCTCAACATCTCGGATTTCACGCCCCGCAAGAACATCGACGGGCTGTTGCGGGTCTGGCTGCGAAGCACGACGCGGGTCGACGATGCGGTGCTCATCCTGAAACTGGGCAAGGGTGCCAACCCGGCCTTGCGCAAGGAACTCGGTGTTCTGGTCCAGCGGTCGGAGGCTGCCGTGGGCAGGCGGCTGGCGGACGCGGCGCCGATGGTGCTGGTCGATCAGCCCCTTACGGACGCCGGGATGACGGGGCTCGTGCGGGCGGCGAACCATTACTGGAGCATGTCGCACGGCGAAGGATGGGACCTTCCCATGACCACGGCGGGAGCCTTGGGGTTGAGCCTGATAGCACCGCGTCATTCGGCGTATGTGGACTATCTCGACGACCGGGTCGCTCACCTCGTTCCAGCCACCGTCGGCCCCGCGCGCCTGCCTTACAGCGAACAGCCCTTCGCACCGTTCCACGGGCTGGACTGGTGGCTCCCGGACGAGGATGCCGCCGCCAGCATCCTGACCGGAATCATCCGTGGCGACACCCGCGAGCTTCCGTCCGCCCGCGACCACCTGCTGCGGCACTTCACCTGGAGGCAGGCGGCCGACCGGCTGCTGGCGATTCTCGACGAGGCGGGGCTGCGGTGACAACGGCTGTGGCGAAAATGGGGGCTGAGCATGGCTTCGCAGCCGCCCTGGCAGACCATCGGGCCGGCCGGATCGGTGCGGCCGAAGCTGGCTACCGCGCGGTCCTACGCGACGATCCCGGCCACGCCCACGCCAACAACAATCTGGCCATCCTGCTGCGCGCCATGGGGCGGGTGGCAGACGCCGTCGTGTGCTACCACCAAGCCGCCAGAACCTCGCCGGAGGACGCGGCGATCCGCAGCAATCTGTCCTGCGCGTTGTCTGACCTGAACCGGGTGGCCGATGCCACCGCGGCGGTGCGCGTGGCGCTTTCCCTGTGCCCGGACTACGCCGACGCTTGGTTCAACGCCGGCAATCTGCTGAACGCCGCCCATGACTCCGTGTGCGCGGCAACCGCGTACCGCCGGGCAATCCGGCTGAATCCCGACATGGGTGGGGCGCACAGCAATCTGGGCGATGCGCTCAGGCGGATGGGGGAATCAAGCCGTGCGGTCGACTGCTACCGAACGGCCATCGAGGTGCAACCCGACCTGCCGCAGCCCATCGTCAATCTGGGCGAAGCCCTGAAGGAGCAGGGGCGGGTAGGCGAGGCCATTATGATCCTGCAAAAGGGGATGGAACGTCATCCCGATCTGGCCTTGCTGCATTCCAACCTGCTGCTTGCCCTGCATTACACGCCCTGGGTGCCCCCCGAAATCATCGCGCGCGCCCACGCCTTCTGGAACGAACGGCACGCCTTGCCGCTGGCACCGCAGGGCAAGCGTTTCGCCAACGACCGAAGTCCTGACCGCCAACTGCGAGTTGGTTATGTCTCGCCCGATTTCCGTGCCCACGCCTGCGCCCATTTCATCGAGCCCCTGCTGCGTGGGCACGACAAGGCAGCGGTGGAGGTGATCTGCTACGCCACATCGCGGCGCCACGACGACGTCACCGACCGGATGAAGGCGCTGGCCGATGGGTGGCGGCCTCTGGCCGGCCTGGACGACGCGGCCGCCGCCGCGCTGATCGAGCGCGACCGTATCGACATCTTGGTTGATCTGGCCGGCCACACCGCCGAAGGCCGTCCGCTGGTCTTCGCCCGCAAGCCGGCCCCGGTCCAAATCGCTTGGCTGGGCTATCCCGACACCACCGGCATGCCGGTGATCGACGGCCGCTTGACCGACGGCGTTGCCGATCCGCCGGGCCTTGCCGACGGCTGGCATGCCGAGAGGCTGATCCGCCTTCCCAAAGGGTTTCTCGCCTTCCAGCCCAGGCCCGGCGTCGATGCGCCAGTGGAACTGCCGGCGCTGTCCAATGGCTTCGTGACATTCGGCTCCTTCAACAACATCGCCAAGGTGACGCCGGAGGTGGTGCGGGTCTGGTCGGCCATTCTGACGCGGGAGCCATGCGCCCGGCTGGTTCTCAAAAGCCGCGCCTTCGCGGACCATCCGACGCAGGCCCGCTATGCCCGGCAGTTCGTGGACAACGGCATAGCGCCCGGCCGGATCGACCTGCTTCCGCAGATGCCCGTGGCCGAACATCACCTGGGGGCCTATGGCCGCATCGACATCGCGCTCGATCCCTTCCCCTACAACGGCACCACCACCACCTGCGAGGCGTTGTGGATGGGCGTGCCGGTGATCACGATGGCCGGCCGGCACCACGTGTCGCGGGTGGGGGCCAGCCTGCTGACCCAATGCGGGCTGCCGGACCTCATCGCGACGGACGAAGCCGGCTATGTCGAGGCTGTTGTCGCCCTGGCGCGGGATCTGCCGCGGCTCGGCGCGCTTCGCCGCGGCTTGAGGGGGATGGTGGAGCACTCCCCGCTCCTCGACCACCGTGGCTTTGCGCGGACGGTCGAGGATGCGTATCGGGGGATGTGGCGTTCCTGGCTCGAATCCCCTGGATTCGAATGCCGCGGGTCCGCCGTCACCGGCTCAGCCGGCGGTGGACCTCGTCGCGCAGAGCCGCCTCGGCCGCGGTGAACACCGGCCCCCAATCTAGGTCGCGGCCCTGGCGGAACAGGCGCATCGTCGGGTACCACGGCGTGTGATCGCCGGAAATGCCGTAAATCCAGTAGGGGACATGCTGCACAAGGTTCCAGACCGGCTTGCCCAGCGCCCCGGCGAGATGCGCGACGGAACTGTCGGTCATGATGATTAGATCGAGCTGTTCGACCATGGCCGCTGTGTCGGCAAAATCTTCCAGGTCGGGGCCGAGCGGCACCACCAAGTGGCCGGCAACGCCGAGTTCCGCGAGTTCAGTCTCGGGCGGCCCTTTCTGAAGGCTGTAGAGCCGCACGCCAGGCACCTCGGCGAAGCGCAGGAAGCGGGCGAGGCTGGTGGCGCGCCGGCTGTTGTCGGCGAACGTCACCCGGCCGGACCACACGATGCCCACACGCAGGGTGCCCGGTTCCCGCGCGCCGAGGCGATGGGCGGCCTTTTCACGGGATTCCCGCGGGATGACGAGGCCAACCGGTGGCGGAACCGAGGCCAGCGTGGTGCCGAACAGGCCCGGCAGGCTCATCTGCGAGGCTTCCACGTCGAAGGCCGGCGGCGGAGCCCCCGGCGGAAGGAAGGTGTCGACATCCAATCCCGACAACACCCGCCGCAGTTCGGGGTGGCATTCGTACAGCACCCGGCCGCCCTGTGCCTTGACCAGCGCCACATAGCGCGCTGCCAGAAGCGCGTCGCCAAATCCCTGCTCGGCGGACAGAAAGATGGTCCGCCCCTTCAGCGGACTGCCGTCCCATGCCCGCGCCGACAGACGACGGCCATGATGGGCAGAAAGCTCCCGGCGCGCTTCGTAATCTCCGAAGCCGTGGACGTAGTCGCCGATCTGAAGTCGGATGAGCGACCGTTCCCATCGCAGGCCTTGCATCGAGGTTCGTCCCGCCGACGTCTGGTCGATGGTGACCTGATCGATCATGGCCCGGTCGATCATGGCAAGCGCCTCCTTGAAGCGCCCCGCCTTGCGCAACGCCACGACGCTGTTGAAGAGGATGGCCGCGTTGCCCGGATCCAGCCGGCGCGCCTCGCCCTGCGCGACCAGACCTTCGTCGAAACGCCCGGCCTCCACCAGCGCGTTGCCCAGATTGGTCCAGATTCCGGCGTTTTCCGGTGCGAACTCCAAACCCCGCCGGTGACAGGCGATGGCGCCGTCCAGCTTTCCGGCGCGACGCAGCAGAAGGCCAAGCGTGCTCCAGGCTCCCCCATCACAGGGGTTGGCTGCGAGTGTGGCGTTCAGTGTGTTCATGAGCTGGGCGTCGGCCATTCCCGCGTGCCCAGAACCGCTGCCGTCAGTTTGCACGCATTCATCCTTTTGCAATCGGAGACGGGCTGGCTTTCGATTCTGCCTGCCTCTCGTCCTCGGCGCCCCGATTGTACCGGCTGTCCCACTGCCAAGCCATCAGGCCTCCTCCTCGTCCGAGCCGGATCGCCGCCTTCAGTGAGTTGGACCGGCATGCCGCTCAAAACGTGAAAATTTCCTAATCTTTCTCAGCTTTTATCGACTTAGATACCGACACATGAATACCTGGATGCCAAAATTATTTATCCTATTAGCGTGCAGGTTGGTTGAGTGGCCGGAATCTGGGATTTTCCTGGGCATAAACTCCAATCGATACAACGATTCGGCTGGTATCGATAACGGATATCGCTAATCTGATGTTGGTACCACAACGGCGCGGATAAGACCGATACCGGTGCCGGCTACGGGATGCGAGGGGTTGAGCGAGCGTGGCGAATCCAACCTTCACAATAATCGGCACCAACAGCTTCGGCCTCTCCAACAGCGGGAGCGAGGGCGCGCCGGCGCTGGCGGATCTCGATGGCGACGGCGACCTCGACCTCCTGGCCGGCAACTCCGGCGGGGACACGGTCTTCTACCGCAACACAGGGACGTCGCTGGCGCCGACTTTCTCGCTGGAAGGCACCAATCCCTTCGGCATCGCCAACCTGAGCCAGGGTGGCGCGCTTCCCGCCCTGGCGGACATCGACGGCGACGGCGACCTCGACCTGTTCATCGGCAACCACGCCGGCTCCACCCTGTTCTACCGCAACACCGGGACGTCGCTGGCGCCGACCTTCTCGCTGGAAGGCACCAATGTCTTCGGCATCCAATCCAGCGGCAGTTACGGAGCGCCGAGCTTCGCCGACCTCGATGGCGACGGCGACCTCGACCTTGTGATCGGCAACGCCGCCGGCGATCTGCTGTACTACCGCAACACCGGGACATCGCTGGCGCCGACCTTCTCGCTGGTCGGCACCAATGTCTTCGGGATGATTCAGGCCAGTGACGGCTACGCCGCGCCGGCGCTGAAGGATATCGATGGGGACGGCGATGTCGACCTCATCAATAAAAGCGTCGTCTACATCAACACCGGAACGACGGCGTCCCCGACCTTTTCGCTGGTCGGAACGAACGCCTTCATGACCGGTGACCCCGGGGGGTACCCGCGGCCGGCCCTGGGCGACCTCGACGGCGACGGCGACATCGATATGCTGTTCGCCGACGACAGCGGCAACAAGTCGTATTTCCGGAACGTCTCACCGGTCACCGTAACCCTGGGCAGCGGCGGCACCACGATCACGCTGTCGCAGGTCAACACCCTCACCGGCGGTACCGGCACCGATGTGGTGACGCTGAGCAACATCGGGGCGACCTTCCTCGTCACCGGAGTCGAAACGCTGACCGGCAGCACCGGCACCGACGCTGTGACGCTCGGCACCGGCGGCAACACGCTGCTGGTGAGCGGCATCGAGACGCTGACCGGCGGGTCCGGCACCGACGTGGTGACGCTGGGCAGCGGCGGCAACACGCTGACGGTGGGCGGCGTCGAGAGGCTGACCGGCGGCACCGGCACCGACGTGGTGACGCTGGCCAGCAGCGGCAACACGCTGACGGTGATCGGCGTCGAGAGGCTGACCGGCGGCATCGGCACCGACGTGGTGACGCTGGCCACCGACGGCAACACGCTGACGGTGTCGAAGGTCGAAACGCTGACCGGTGGTTTCGGCACCGACGTGGTGACGCTCAACTCCGGCGGCAACACGCTGCTGGTGAGCGGCGTCGAAACGCTGACCGGCGGGGCCAATACGGATTTCGTGACGTTGGGCAGCGGCGGCTACACGCTGCTGGTCCGGCTGGTGGAGACGCTGGCCGGCGGCTCCGGCACCGACGTCGTGACACTGGGCACCGGCGGCAACACGCTGCTGGTCCGGTCGATCGAGAGGCTGACCGGCGGTTCCGGCACCGACGTGGTGACGCTGGACAGCGTTGGCAACACGCTGGCGGTGAGCGGCATCGAAACGCTGACCGGCGGCATCGGCACCGACGTGGTGACGCTGGCCACCGACGGCAACACGCTGACGGTGTCGAGGCTCGAAACGCTGACCGGCGGCGCCGGCACCGACGTGGTGACGCTGGGCAGCGGCGGCAACACGACGCTGGTGATCGGGATCGAGACGCTGACCGGCGGGGCCAATACGGATTTCGTGACGTTGGGCAGCGGCGGCAACACGCTGCTGGTCCGGCTTCTGGAGACTCTGATCGGCGGGTCCGGCACCGACGTGGTCACGCTCAACACCGGCGGCAACACGCTGCGGGTGAGCGGCATCGAGACGCTGACCGGCGGCGCCGGCACCGACGTGGTGACGCTCGGCACCGGCGGCAACACGCTGTTTGTGTCGCTGCTGGAGTCGCTGTTCGGCGGCTCCGGCACCGACGTGGTGACGCTGGGCAGCGGCGGCAACACGCTGACGGTGTCCGCGCTGGAGACTCTGACCGGCGGCGTCGGCACCGACGTGGTGAACATCACCGCCAGCGGCCTGACCGCTCTGGTGACCGGCATCGAAACGCTGAACGGCAACTCCGGTCAGGATGCCGTGACGCTCGGGGACAGTGGCGGCAACACGCTGACGGTGTCGCGGCTCGACACGCTGGTCGGCAGCGCCGGCACCGACGTGGTGACGCTCAGTGGCACCACCGCCGGTACGCTGAGGGTGTCGTCCATCGAAACGCTGATCGGCAGTGCCGTCACCGACGTCGTTATCCTCGAAACCGGCGGCAACACGCTGCAGGTGAGCGGCATCGAAACGCTGACCGGCGGCAGCGGCACCGACGCGGTGACCCTGGGCGGCGGCGGCAACACGCTGCTGATCCGGCTGCTGGAGACGCTGACCGGCGGGTCCGGTACCGACCTGGTGACGCTCGGCACCGGCAGCAACGTGATGACGGTGAGCGGCGTCGAGACGCTGACCGGTGGCTCCGGTCTGGATCTCGTGACGCTGGGCAGCGGCGGCAACACGCTGACGATCTGGCGGATGGAGACGCTGATCGGCGGCATCGGCACCGATCTGGTGACGCTGGGCAGCGGCGGCAACACGCTGCAGGTGAGCGGCATCGAAACGCTGGCCGGCGGTTCGGGGACGGACGTGGTGACGCTGGACAGCGGTGGCAACACGCTGACGGTGTCCTCGCTGGAGACATTGACCGGCGGCACGGGCACCGACGTGGTGACGCTGGGCTCCGGGGGCAACACGCTGCTGGTGAGCGACATCGAAACCCTGACCGGCGGAATGGGCTCCGATGTGGTGACGCTGGACAGCGGCGGCAACACGCTGACGATGTCGCTGGTGGAAACGCTGATCGGCGGTGCGGGCACGGACGTTGTGACCTTCGCGCCGCCTGGCAACATCGGATCCCTGTTCGTTTCCGGTGTCGAGACCGTCGTCACGCCGTTCCAGACTTTAGCGATCAACGGCACCGACACCCTGATCAGCTTGTCGGCCGCGCCGTCCTCCCCGGGGCTCACCCCGGCATCGGACAGAGGTGTGGCGGGCGACTCGCTGACAAATGCCACGCAGCCCACGCTGACCGGAACCGCCGGCGCTGACAGCGTCGTCCACTTGTACGGAAACGGCGTCGAGGTCGGGGTCGGGACGGCCGACGGTTCCGGCGCCTGGTCGATCATGCCCGGCACGGTACTTGCGGACGGCGCTTGGACACTGACCGCCAAGGTGGTCGCGTCCGGCGTCGAAAGCGGGGCCTCTGGATCGTTGCTTCTGACCATCGACACCGGTGCGGCGGCTCCCTCCGGCCTGGCCCTGGAAGCCGCTTCCAACAGTGGTTCTCTTGCCGACACGCTGACCAGCGCT
>Ga0065721_10051108_pt1 | contig 16261 bp, 14 predicted proteins | sample Mesricmetagenome_FD_59108 | JGI IMG/M metagenome (GOLD analysis project Ga0065721, IMG submission 59108) | Mesophilic microbial community from rice straw/compost enrichment Sample: eDNA_1 v2 (version 2) | ecosystem: Engineered > Solid waste > Grass > Composting > Bioreactor | place: USA: Davis... | reverse complement strand
CCCCCACAAACCGGGAGAAGCCGTAACCGTCAACGCCGCCTTACACTACACGCCAGGAAAGGGCTATTATGAAGAATACAGGTACGACAATGACCTGGAAGATTATGGAATACCCGATATCATTATCGACGACGATGGGGTTGAAGCTGACAATGACACCATCACCTCAACAGATCTCATCCGCCGCCGTTGGCTCGACAACGACTTCTATGGGTTCACTTGGTCAGTTAACTACGACAAGAATCGCTGGAACGCAGTCGTTGGCGGCGCCTGGAATCGATACGATGGCGACCATTTCGGCGAAGTTGTCTGGTCACAAGTGGGCACTATTCCTCATGAACACCGGTACTACTTCAACAATGGCGACAAACGTGACTTCAACGTCTTCGCGAAAGCAAACTACCAGCTAACGGAACGGCTGAATGCATTCGTCGATCTGCAATATCGACGTATAGACTACTCGGTAACCGGAGCGGACAACGGATTGAACAACGTGAGTGTCGACGCTACCTTCAACTTCTTCAACCCGAAAGCGGGCCTGACCTTCGCAGTAACGGATAACAGCCAGCTGTACGCTTCCTATGCTGTTGCGAACCGTGAACCTGTGAGAGATGACTTTTTGGATTTCGAAGGTAATGACCCGAAACATGAGTCTCTGAATAATATCGAAGTCGGTTACCGGGGAACGACAGACAACTTCACGTTCCAGGCAAACTACTACCTGATGAACTACAGCAATCAGCTTGTACTCACCGGTGAACTTAACGACGTCGGCGCCTATGTCCGCACGAATGCAGGAAAGAGCTATCGCATGGGTATCGAATTACAGGGAGTCGCAAGGCTGTCGGACAAACTTGTCTGGAACGCCAACGCCACTTTTAGTCGCAACAGGATCGATGAATACACGGAGGTCCTTGAAGACTATGGCGACGACTTTTCCGGATTTGATCTTGTTCGCATTACCCACAAGGACACAGAGATCGCCTTCTCACCGTCGATTATTGCGGGGTCGTCGCTTGCCTTCACTCCTTTCCCTGGTACGGAAATCGCGTTGTTGTCCAAGTACGTCGGCAAACAATATCTCGACAATACTGCCAACGATGAACGGAGCATTGATCCTTACTTCGTGAATGATTTGAGGTTGTCGTGGTCGTGGAAACCTCGCTTCCTGAAAGAAGTTCAATTCAGCTTCTTCATCAACAACATATTTGATGAGGAGTACGAATCAAATGGTTTCACCTACGGATACCTCGCAGGCGCCACCGCCTATCGGGAAAACTTCTACTTCCCGCAGGCGGGTAGAAACTTCATCGGGATGATTGGAATTAAATTCTGAGGGGTGACTATGCTGATGTGTCGGAAGATTACTTGATCTTCCGACACATCGGCATCAAGTCATAGTGAAGATCAAAAAGACGCGAAAACGACAACCACGAAGCCTCCTCTTCGGTTAATATGCCATAGGCCGAAGTCAAGATACGAGGTTAGCCGACACTCTCATTCGGGAAGTTCGTCGGGGAAAACGTAACTTAGCAACGAGTTCGTGGGGTCATGTCCAATTTCAGATTCAAACGTTTTCTGGTGTCATTCGCCAGGCTCACACGAGTCTGGAACCTGTTCATCATTGCCCTGGCGCAATATCTGACAGCGGCATTTCTTATCGATTTCAGTACGTTGCTTGACCACCGACTCTTTATTTTATCCGTCTCCACAGTGATGGTGGCCGCCGGCGGATACATTATTAATGATTATTACGATGTCAAGATTGATCTGATTAACAAACCAGATCGTGTTGTTATTGGAAAGAGTATTACACGCCGGTACGCAATCCTTTATCACACGTTGTTATCAATGGGAGGCGTTTTTCTCGGACTGTTTCTTAGCTGGAAAATCGCGGCCGTCAACTTTGCATGCGCGTCTCTCTTGTGGTGGTATTCGGCGAACCTGAAGCGCAGGCCTTTTATCGGGAACCTTGTTGTCGCACTACTTACCGGCGTCGCGATCTGGCTGGTTGACTCTCTGTATAAAACTGGTCACATGCTGATCATCACATACGCGAGCTTTGCGTTCTTCATAACCCTCATCCGGGAAATAATTAAAGACATGGAGGATCTGAAAGGTGATCAGACCTTCGGCTGTCAAACTCTTCCGATCGTCTGGGGCATGCGAAAAACCAAGTATTTAATTTATCTGATCGTGGCAGTCTTCCTGGTCACCATTGTATTGTTGAATCACTATTACAACAACCTCCCTATCAATTATTTTGTTGTGTTCCTTTTTGTTCCAATGTTTTGGTTCCTGATTCGGCTTGCATCGGCCGACACAAGAAAAGATTACACATGGTTAAGTGGTTTTTGCAAGATCATCCTGGTGCTGGGGATTTTCAGTATGGCGTTCATTGACTGACCGCCTCCTTTTGCGTTCTTTGCACAAACAAGTTGTCAATGTCGTCTGAAAAGTCCAGGATAGCCGTCTTCGCGTCCGGCAGCGGAACTAATGCGGAAGAAATCTTCAAGCACTTCAGGAATCACCCCACTATTGAAGTAGTACTACTGTTAAGCAACAACCCCGAAGCTTATGCCCTGCAACGCGCCAAAAACTTCGGCATCAGGAATGCAGCATTCACGAGAGACGAATTCCGAAACGGGCAAATCCTGCATCACCTTCGCGAGAATAAAATTACGCACATTGTGTTGGCTGGATTCCTTTGGTTGGTGCCCGAGTACCTTTTGCACGAGTATCCTGATCGGATCATCAACATCCACCCCGCTCTTCTTCCAAAATATGGAGGCAAGGGCATGTATGGTTCTCGAGTCCACGAGGCGGTAAAGGCCGCGAGAGATCTTGAGACGGGCATTACAATCCATCTTGTGAACGATCGCTACGACGAAGGACGGATACTATTCCAGGGTCGTTGTCCCATAGAGGCCACCTACTCACCTGAACAAATCGCTCAATGTGTTCACAAGCTTGAATACGAGCATTACCCAAGAGTTATCGAAGAATGGATTTTGGGAAAAATCGACAATCGTCAGTGATGTGCTGATTCAGAAGCGGGGAACTAAGTCCATTCGAATTCCTCGGCCTTCGGAAACTGCGCAAAAATATTGGCGATGAATTCTCCGGGCACGACCAACTTGCGCTTGTTCAAGTCGATCCACGCTCCATCGATATTAATCACTGCCGCAAGCGTCCCGTCGGATTTCGTCAGGTGATGGCGAAGACTCCACCGGGAATAATCCTGTCTTGCTTTCACCATCTGGACGTTAATGGTCACTTCGTCTTCGAGCAGGATCTCGCGCCGGAAGATTCCTTCTTCACGAAAAAGTACGGGTCCAATTGCGAGCTCTTCCAACTTCTTCATGGTCAAGCCGAAGGAATTCAGGCAATTGATCCTCATGGAAGCTCCAAAATCGTAGTACACGGAGTGCCGAAGGTGCCGGTTGGCATCGACGTCGGCCCATCTAATTTGTATCGTTTGGCTAAACATATCAGGGTACGGTCCACGGACCACTGTCCACGGTCCACCTATAGTCCACAGGTAACCAGTCGACTGCTGTAGACCGATAAACTGTGGACCGTTTGTGGACTGTGGTCCGTGGTCCGTGGACTAACGGATCAAAGATCCGTTCTATTTAGTTCCGGAATTCGATTAAACAATTTAATCGCAGATTGAAACGCTTCGTTCGTCTCGTTGAACACCGGGTAGTACCCGGAGTTACCCCACACCTTGCGTGCAATCTGTGCTTTCACATGAACCTGGAAAAGTCTTTTCTTCTTGCGAAGTTCCGAGTAGTCGGCTTTGATCTTGTTCCTCTCGCCTGCTTCTGCCAGTTCCTTTAGCATTTGATCAGTGACAACGAATTTTTTCAGGAATTCGTCAAAGCTCATCGCTTCGAGATTCGTCTTGTTCTTCTCGGCGTAGTTGAAGCTATACTCCTGAAGGGTATAGGTAGTGTAAAGTTCGTTGAGGTAGTGACTGTTCAGGGTCGTATCAAGTGGAACAAAGTAGTCAGGCATGATGCCTCCCCCTCCGTAGACGGTTCGACCGCTCAGCGTCAGGAACTTGAGAGAATCATTCACTTTGATACTGTCCGCATGGAAGAATTCGCCGTGGTTGTATCGGCTGATCAGATCGCGCGCATATTCATCGCCGTCCTGGTAGGGTTTCTGAATAGACCTGCCACTCGGAGTGTAGTATCGTGAGATAGTCAATCGAAGTTCGGATCCATCACTCAAGTCAAACGGTGATTGAACAAGTCCCTTTCCAAAACTTCTTCTCCCAACTATCAACGCGCGGTCGTTGTCCTGCAACGCTCCCGCGACGATTTCCGAAGCGGAGGCACTTCCCTCATTCACAAGTACAATCAGGTCCCCATCTTCGAAATCGCCCTTGGTCGTAGCGTGTGCCTCTGCATTATACCGGCGTTCCTTCCCCTTTTGCGAAACGATCTTCTTTCCAGCCGGGAGGAACTCGTCGGCCATCTGGATCGCCATATTCATGTAGCCACCAGGATTGCCCTGGAGATCCAGGATCAGTTTTTTCATTCCCTGCTCCTTCAACGTCGCGAGTCCTTTATGAAACTCTTCGTACGTTGTCGCGGAGAATCGGTTAACCTTGATATAGCCGACCTCGTTGTCGACCATGTAGGCGACATCCACCGAATGTTGCGGGATTTTGTCTCGCACAATGGTGTAATCTATTGTTCGGTCGCCTCGCAGAATCTTGACCTGAACTTCCGTTCCGCGCGGGCCCTTGAGTGCTTTCATCACGCCGGCAACGTTAATACCGATGCCTGCGACGTTGCGTCCATCGACTTCTATAATCTTATCGCCCGACTGAATCCCGAGCGCTTCCGACGGACCGCCGCTAAGGGGAGTCAGCACCACTATCGTGTCGTCGAAAATACTGAACTCAATTCCAATGCCGTCGAAATTACCACGGAGGTCCTCATTCGCTGCAACTCGTTCCGATGCGGGGATGTAACTGGAGTGCGGGTCGAGCTTGTGAAGAATCTCGCGGATCGCGCCGTCGACCAATGCCGATGTGTTTACTGTATCTACATACTCCTCGTTGATCTGCATCAGCACCTCCCGGAGCTTCTGCACATCCTTGTTCACTTCCGAGCTACTGCGACCGGTCTTCATGGTAGCACCAACAAAAACACCGGCAGCCAGACCCAGACACAACACAATGGGAAGGCGGACCTGGTACTTCGAATTCTGAGTCATATCGGAAATTTAGCTACAACAATAACACAATCCCAAATTAAATCGTTGGCACAATAATCTAGGGAACAACGCAAAACCGCTGCCAGAAAGTTTTTTTCTTTTAACTACAGCTTCTTTATATATTTACCCTCTGTTAATGGATAAGTTTGCACTACAGAATACGCCGATTCAGGAACTGGTCGAGAAGAACTACGTTCACGGTTATGTTCTTTACTACCTCGGAATACGTTTCTACGAATACTCCGAACTCACCCTGGCGCAGGTATGCGAACAGCGGGGACTAAAAGTGGAGCAAATCATCCGTGAACTCGAATCGCCGACTCACCTGCGAGAAGCGGACCTCCCGTTGATCTCGTATCCAATTGATCTTATTATTGAGTATCTGAAGCATTCGCATTTCCTCTTTATCAAGCACAAGCTGCCCTACATATCGAGGCTTGTGGAAAGCTTCAAAGCAAATCACGATGACTATCTTCAGATCGAACGCGACCTGAAGATGGTGTTTCCGCTGTTCGTGGAGGATTTTATTGAACACATCTACGAAGAAGAAGATACCCTTTTCCAATACATACTTGCGCTCGACAAGGCTTCCCGGAACAGCTATTCACCGGGAAAATTGTTCTATCTGATGGAAAAGAATTCCGTGCAGAAGTTCGCGATGGAGCACGAAGCTCATGACGACGAAATGGAGGGCATCAGAAAGATTACCAAAGACTATCGCTTGCCCCTGCATGCTCCTCTTCACGTGAAGGTCATCTACAACGAGTTGGAATCCTTCGAAAAGAGTCTGATTACGCACGCCCGAATTGAGAACGAGATTCTCTTTCCGAAGGCGATGGCGATCGAAAGCAAGGTTAAGAAGCAATTCTTCGAACTTGCGAAATTCAACTGACCACAAACGCGCCACAGCCGGACGCCGGAACTACCATGGGAAGAGTACTGGCTATTGACTACGGCATCAAGAGAACGGGAATTGCCGTCACGGATCCACTCCGCATCATCGCTACGCCGCTTGAAACTGTTCTGACACAGGACCTGTTGAAGTTTCTGAAGGACTATACAGCCAGGGAACCGGTCGATGAGTTCGTCATCGGAATGCCCAAAACTCTGTCGAACGAAGACTCAGCTATTGCACCGGCCGTCAGACAGTTCGTGACGTTGCTGAAGTCGACGTTTCCTGAGAAACCTGTCCACGAAGCGGATGAACGCTTCACCAGCAGTATCGCTCAACGTGCGTTGATAGAAGGAGGCATGAAAAAAATGGACAGGAGACAGAAAGGCGTGGCCGACAAGATCAGTGCGACCCTTATCCTGCAAAGCTTCCTCGAACGACGCATAAACTAAATATTTGTATTTTTGTACGATGATCTATCCCATAGTAATGTACGGCGATCCCGTTTTGCGTCAGCGGGCAAAAGATATTGAACCAGGCACTGACTTGACGCAACTGGTAGCCGATATGTATGAGACTCTTGAAGCAGCCAATGGAATTGGGCTCGCTGCTCCGCAAATCGGCAAAAGCATCCGTCTGTTTGTTGTTGACGGCACCAGCCTCGAAGACGAACCCGGAATGGAAGACTTTCGCATGGTATTCGTCAACCCGAAGATGATCGAAGAAGTCGGGGAACCATGGGAATTCGAAGAAGGATGCCTCAGCATCCCCAACATCCGGGAAAGAATCTCCCGCAAAGGACAGCTGCGGATTCACTACTTTGACGAGAACTGGAACGAACACGAAGAAACCTTCGACGGCATGAGGGCACGAATCATCCAGCACGAATACGACCACATCGAAGGCAAAATGTTTGTCGACTACCTCACCCCGCTGAAGAAGCGATTGCTGAAGGGGAAACTTGCGGACATCTCCAAAGGTAAAGTTGAAACTGAGTATAGGATCTTGGCACCGCAGAGAAGATGAGTGGTGAGTTGTGATACCAGTTCAACTTAGCACGCAATAAGCAAGTACCGTCACTTACCACGCATCGCTCACATGTCGCGCCTTCCCGATATCGGCACCACCATCTTCGACGTTATGACCCGGATGGCGAACGAGAACGGCGCCATCAATCTCTCACAAGGATTTCCTGACTTTGAAGTTGACCCGAAATTGATTTCGTTGATAAACGACTTCATGGTAAAGGGTTTCAACCAATACGCCACCATGGCGGGAATCGCTCCGCTCCGGCAGATCATCGCGGACATGATCGAACAAACCTATCACTGCGCAGTCAACTGGGAAACGGATATCACTATCACTTCCGGCGCAACGGAGGGAATATTCGCAGCCATCTCTGCATTCGTCAGTCCCGGCGACGAAGTAATCGTCTTTGATCCGGCATATGACTCCTACGATCCCGCGATTCGCCTTAACGGAGGCACTCCCATACAGATAAACCTTCAATATCCCGGATTCACCATCGACTGGGACACGGTTAGGAAGAAGATCAGCCCCAAAACGCGAGTCATCACTATCAACACACCCCACAATCCTACAGGATCGGTGCTGAAGAGGAGTGACCTGGAGGAACTCGAGCGACTTGCACTCAAGCACAACCTCATCGTGATCAGTGATGAGGTCTATGACAGGTTGATCTACGACGGGGAACAACACCAGAGCGTACTGACTTTGCCGGGATTGGCATCCCGCAGCCTAGCGATATTTTCCTTCGGAAAGACTTTTCACTCGACCGGATGGAAAATGGGTTATGTCATCGGACCGGAGCATTTGTCGAGGGAAGTCCGCAAGACACACCAGTTCATCGTATACAGCGTAAACACACCGATCCAGTACGCGCTGGCAGAGTACCTCAAAGATCCGTCAACTTACCAGCGCCTTGGCTCCTTCTACCAGGAGAAGAGGGACGCGTTCCTTAAACTTATGGAAGGGTCCTCGTTCGTACCACTTAAGACGGAGGGCACCTATTTTCAGGTATTTTCGTATGAAAACATCTCCACGCTGGGCGACATTGAAATGGCCACGGAGATGACCAAAAAGCACAAAGTGGCCTGCATCCCGGTTTCGGTTTTCTACAAGGATCGCACAGACAATCGTTTGCTGAGATTTTGTTTCGCGAAAAAGCAGGAAACCATCGAGAAAGCGACTGCTATTCTGCGCAAAATATAGGACCCGACGCCAACACCCGTTTCCCGTCGTCACAGCATACAATTTTCCTTAGACTTTTTGACGCGAAAGGCGTTTCTTTGCATCCCGATACCAGCTAAACCACTACAATGCCATGCAGGATCTGAGAGTCACGCTTATTCAGTCTGACCTCCATTGGGAGGATATAGAAGCCAACCTGGCCGCCTTTGAAGAGAAGGTCTGGCAGATTGGTAGCACGACTGACGTGATCGTCCTGCCAGAAATGTTCACCACCGGCTTCACCATGGCGGCTCCCAAGCTTGCCGAGCACATGAACATGCGCACGTTCAAGTGGATGAAGCAGATGGCCGACCAGACCGGAGCTCTGATGCTTGGTAGTTATATCGTCACAGTTCACGAACGTTATTACAACCGACTCCTCTGGATGGAGCCAGGTGGGCACTTCAAGACCTATGACAAGCGCCACCTCTTCAGGATGGCTAATGAGCAAAAGATTTTCTCGCCGGGTGAGAGCCTCCTTGTCGGCACATGGAAAGGATGGAGGATTTGCCCGTTGATCTGCTACGACTTGCGTTTCCCGGTCTGGAGCCGCAACCGCTGGGATCATCACTTGAAGAGACTCAACTACGACCTGGCGGTGTACGTGGCGAACTGGCCCACTACACGCATAGAGATCTGGGACACTCTCCTGAAGGCACGTGCAATCGAAAACCTCAGCTACGTCGTTGGAGTAAACCGCATCGGAATAGATGGCAACGGCATTGAGTACAATGGACGCTCGGCAGTGATCAGCCCGAAAGGCGAGTACATCTTCACAAACGAGGGTACCGAGTCATCGAGAACTGTTGAGTTGAGTTCAAACTCACTCGAGGCATTCCGCGACCGTTTCCCCGCTTTCATGGATGCCGACGATTTTGAAATCGAGTTCGAGCAGTTCGAGGAAAGCGACCACCTGACAGGCCACGCTTAAGACATTTATCGTATTTCCTGATCATACATGCTACCCGTTAAAATCAAGCGCGCTCTTATCTCTGTTTATTACAAAGACAACCTCGAACCTATCATTCACGAACTGGCGAAAGCCGGCGTTGAATTCGTCTCGACAGGAGGAACGGAGACATTCATCAAGAATCTCGGCTACCAGGTTACTCCCGTTGAAACCCTCACCGGATATCCATCCATCTTCGGCGGTCGAGTCAAGACGTTGCACCCTGCCATTTTCGGAGGTATTCTTTTCCGCAGAGATGACGAAGGTGATCAAAAACAATCCCAGGAGTTTAAGATTCAGCCGATCGACCTCGTGATTGTCGACTTGTATCCATTTGAAGAGACGGTCGCAGGCGGAGGTACTGATGAAGAGATCATCGAAAAGATTGACATTGGAGGTATCTCCCTTATAAGGGGGGCGGCCAAGAACTATCGCGACGTTCTCATCGTGTCGTCACGCGACCAGTACCCGGCACTTCTCGAGGTGCTGAAGGAGTCTGGTTGCTCAAGCACACTTGACCAACGTAAGCACTTTGCCGCGCTTGCGTTCGATGTAACATCCCACTACGATTCTGCAATTTTTTCATATTTCAATGCGGACGGCAACATGACCTCTTTCAAAAAGAGCGTCAGGAAGGGGCGGCCCCTCCGGTATGGTGAGAACCCTCATCAGAAGGGAACCTACTACGGCGACCTTGAAAGTCTCTTTGAACAGCTAAACGGGAAGGAGTTGTCTTACAACAACCTTGTCGACATCGACGCAGCCGTCAACCTGGTCAGCGAATTCAAGGGAGATACCGCTTTCGTGATCATTAAGCACACCAACGCCTGTGGAGTCGCGACAGCAAAGACAGTACGTGAGGCCTACCTGAAGGCGTTTCAAGCCGACACCATCTCCGCCTTCGGAGGAGTGCTGGCCTGCAATGGAGTCGTAGACAAAGAGGCTGCAGACGAGATCAATAAGCTCTTCTTTGAAATCCTGATTGCGCCCGACTATACACCCGAAGCGTTGGATCTCCTGCGCTCTAAGAAGAACCGTATTATCCTTCGGCAACGGATTGAACTGTCGGAAAAGAAACAATTCAAGAGCCTGCTAAATGGTATTATCGAACAGGATCTCGATCTGAAAACTGACGAGCGCAGCGATCTCAAAGTTGTGACAAAGAGGGCGCCGACAGACAAGGAAATCGATGCCTTGCTATTTGCGAGCAAAGTCTGCAAGCACACGAAGTCCAACACGATCGTACTCGCCGTTGATGGCCAATTACTGGCAAGCGGAGTTGGGCAGACTTCCCGGGTAGATGCACTCAAACAAGCGATTGAAAAAGCGAAGGCGTTCGGCTTCAATCTGCAGGGAGCTGTAATGGCATCCGACGCGTTCTTCCCCTTCCCGGATTGCGTTGAGATCGCGCATCAGCATGGCATCGACGTTGTCATCCAGCCGGGGGGTTCAGTGAAAGACCAGGATTCAATCGCCTACTGTGACAACCACAATATGGCGATGGTCTTCACCGGCTTCAGGCACTTCAAGCACTAAGCCCTATGACGTAATACTGCCGATCAGCGACCGTCTAAGTCGCTTGATCGACTCTTTCGCAGATCGGAGACAGACCCACCCCGAGTAAGTTTTTTCGCCGGATTATACTGCTGAAACAACCCAATATTTATGTAATTTCGGCCCATTGTTTATAAAACTACACTTATCCTCCTTGCCTCATGGGATTTTTTGATTTCTTCACCAGTGACATCGCAATTGATCTTGGTACAGCTAACACACTGATCATTTACAGAGATAAGATTGTCGTCGATGAACCATCTATCATCGCGATCGATAAGGCTGCTAACAAGGTACTCGCCATCGGCAGGGAGGCGATGCAGATGCACGAAAAGACCCATGAGCACATCAAGACGATCCGTCCGTTGAAGGAAGGAGTGATTGCCGATTTCCAGGCAGCGGAAATGATGATCCGCGGCTTGATCAAGATGATTGACACGGGCAAGCGGGTATTCCCTCCTTCATACCGAATGGTGATCTGTATTCCTTCGGGCATCACAGAAGTGGAAAAGCGCGCGGTCAGAGATTCCGCGGAACATGCAGGAGCGAAAGAAGTGTATATGATCTATGAACCAATCGCAGCCGCTATTGGTACAGGGATCGATATTGAAATGCCCGTGGGTAACATGATCGTCGACATCGGTGGAGGTACCACCGACATCGCGGTGATCGCTCTGTCCGGTATTGTCTGCGATCAGTCAATACGCGTGGCGGGTGATACGTTCAATCGCGACATCCTCGACTACATGCGTCGGCAGCATAACCTTCTCATTGGCGAACGTTCCGCCGAGAAGGTCAAGATCGAAGTCGGTTCGGCCCTGACTGAACTCGACGAAGGACCAGAAGACTACGAGATCCGCGGACGCGATCTCATGACCGGCATTCCGAAGACTATTAAGATATCCTACTCCGAGGTTGCTTTTGCGCTCGATAAATCCGTTTCAAAACTCGAAGAAGCCGTGTTGAAGGCACTTGAAACTTCGCCGCCAGAATTGTCTGCTGATATTTACGAGCGCGGTATATACCTCACCGGAGGAGGTGCGTTGTTGCGCGGACTCGACAAACGCCTTGCGCTAAAAACAAAACTGCCGATACACGTGGCCGAAGATCCCCTGAAAGCTGTTGTCCGGGGAACGGGTGCCGCCTTAAAGAACATTGAAAAATTCAGGGCGGTTTTGATGACTTAACGCAATGCAGCGGCTCTTTTTATTCCTTTATCAATACCGGGCCTTTTTTACGTTTTTGATTTTAGAAATTATCTGCGCGTGGCTCATCATCGAAAACAATGCCTATCAAGGCGCGCGATTTTTCAACTCTTCAAATGGTCTGGTAGCTGCCATGAACAACGTGTCCCATGGCGTACGGGAGTATTTTCTCCTTCGGCAGGTGAATAGCACACTGGCAGAAGAGAACGCCCAACTCAGGAGCCGATTCGAAGCACTCAATCAATTGCAATACATAACATCCACTCCCGCGATCAAAGACTCGTCGGTGATGAACCAGTTCGACTTTGTCAGCGCCAAAGTGGTAAGCAATACTGTCAACCGATTTACCAACTTCCTCACCGTGAACAAGGGCAGTGAAGACGGCATCGAACCCGGCATGGCAGTGATCAGCCCTCTCGGAGCCGTTGGAAAGGTCCGTGCCGTATCAAGACACTATAGCGTCGTAACCTCGATCCTGCACGTTGATGTGCAGGTGTCAGCACTACTTCGTCGCACAGGACACTTTGGAACGATACAGTGGGATGGGATCAATCCCGATATCGTCAAGTTTAAGTTTATTCCGAGGCACGTCGAACCCGTCAAGGGAGACACGGTGGTTACATCAGGCTACAACGCGATCTTCCCGGAGGGCATCATGATCGGCACAATCGAGGAAATTCATCTGACCGATGAACTCTTCTTCGATCTGAAGGTGAAACTCTCTCAGGATTTCCGAAAGCTGTCGTATGTCGAGGTCGTGAAGAACTCAATGCGACAGGAACTTGACTCGCTGATTCAAACCGTCGTAAAGGAGGACAAACAATGAGCCGGATCAGCATCATACAGGTCATAGCATTCTTCATCTACCTGTTCTACCAGGTACTGATCCTGAAGAACATCGTGCTGGTCAATACCGCATTTTGCTTCCTGTATGTCGCTTACCTGTTGTTCCTTCCGGTTGAATCAACACCCCTGTTCCTAATGCTCGCGGGCTTTATCATGGGGCTTTGTGTCGATACCTTCTACGACAGTCTCGGTCTTCACGCATTTGCCTGCGTCATGGTGATGTATGCAAGAAATTATTGGTTATCTTTAATCACGCCACAGGGAGGCTACGATGTAGGAACCACGCCGTCCATCGCCATCGGCGGGATTCAATGGTTCCTGATGTACACATTCCCCCTGGTTTTTTTGCACCATGCAGTTTTATTTTTTGTTGAGGCTGGTGGATTCGGCATGTTTTGGTTCACATTATGGAAAGTGATTCTGAGCACCATATTCACCACACTGGTGACGGTGGTTGTTCAATTTTTGTTCCCCAGTGGACGTTACCGTTAGTTCAAGGGATCGCACAACGGTCCGTTTAAGTTCACAATCATGAACGAAGGAAGAAAAGAAGTCATACAGATTGCATTTATCGCGGTAGGAGTCATCTTCCTTATCAAGTTGTTTTTTATCCAGGTACTCGACCAGCGATACGGAGAGCTGGCGTATAGCAATGCCATTCTCAAGGAGATCGACCCTCCCGTGCGTGGTTTGATTCGCGACAGAAACGGAAAACTCCTCGTCTATAACACCCCCGAATTTGACCTTGAAATTGTTCGCAAAGAGGTGAAGGAACTCGATTCTGCAAAGTTCTGTGAAGTCTTCGACATGACCTTGCCGGAATTGAGACAGAAGTTCAAGGAGCTAAGAGCACGTCGCGAGTATTCTCCTGTAAAACCAACGGTGTTCATCAAACAGCTCTCGAACCTCGACTTCGCAAAGATCCAGGACAGGATCGACGAGTTCGAAGGATTCTACATAAAACCTCGAAGCACGCGCGCCTATACCACCAAGGCGATGGCTAATCAATTGGGATACGTGAGTGAGATCACCAGGGAACAGCTGGCACGCGATACAGAGAAGGTATACCGCCAGGGTGACGAGATTGGTCAAAGCGGGATCGAAGCGTATTATGAGAAATACCTCCGCGGGAAAGGTGGAGTCAGGTATCTCCTCCGGAACGTCAACGGTATTGTTATGGGCCCGTTCAATGAAGGTGCAAACGACACATTGTCGGTCCCCGGACAAGATCTCGTCAGTACAGTCGATATCGATCTCCAGGAGTACGGAGAGTACCTGATGAATGGAAAGTCAGGGAGTATCATCGCGATTGAACCTGCAACGGGAGAGATACTCGCTATGGTGTCAGGCCCTTCATACGACCCCACCATGCTGACCGGCAGACACTACAGCGAAAACTTCAAACTGATCAGTTCGGACACGAACAAACCACTGTTCAACAGGCCATTGATGGCACAATATCGCCCTGGCTCAATCTTTAAGATTGCGCAGGCAATGGTTGCTCTCCAGGAAGGAGTGATTACTCCTGACACGAGAATAAAATGTGACCGATCAATTATCAATTGCCACGGTCCGCACACAAACGAAGATCTGCGCGGAGCAATTATGCACTCTTGCAACCCGTACTTCCGCAGCGTACTACAACGAGTGGTGAACCGCGGCAAAGCCGATAACCCTTTCGACGACACTCGGATTGGCTTGGCCGAATGGAATAAACACATCTCGAGTTTTGGCTTCGGACAACCCTTGGGCATTGACCTGCCCAATGAAAAAGGTGGACTTGTTCCAAGCGTCGCCTACTACGACCGCGCTTATGGCGGACGTCCGTGGAAGTTTTCAAATATTTATTCTATTTCCATCGGAGAAGGTGAAAACCTGGTTGTCCCGTTGCAGATGGCAAACTTCGCCGCGACTGTCGCGAACAAAGGCTATTACATCACGCCCCACCTGATCAAATCCATCGGTGACAGTGGGAAACCCCTGCCGAAGTATCTTGAAAAACACTATACAACCATTGATCCGCAGTATTTCGAAGTTGCTGCCGATGCCATGCAAGCGGTTGTCGAGTCGGGAACGGGACAGTACCGAGCCAGATTGAAGGATGTGATTGTGTGCGGGAAGACGGGGTCTGTTCAAAATGAACCCCGCCCCGATCACTCAGTCTTTATCGCATTTGCTCCAAAGGATGATCCAAAGATCGCGGTGTCGGTGTACGTTGAATACTCCGGCCAGGGAGCGAGGGCAGCGGCATCCATTGCCAGCCTCATGATTGAAAAATACTTGTTCGGGGAAACCAAACGCCCGCACATTGAACAATATGTCTTGAAAGGAGATTTTCTGAATTGAAGCGCGAGGACAACATAACGAATAAAATCGACTGGTTGGCCGTACTCCTTTACGGCGTCATCGTCTTTCTGGGATGGCTCAACATCTATGCAGTCACGTACGATGAGAGTGCCGATACGTCGATCTTCAGCCTTCAGCTCAATTCGGGAAGGCAGCTGATCTTTATTGGAGGTTCGCTGGTAATCATCCTCGTGATACTGGTACTCGACCGCCAGTTTTACGAGACGTTTGGATACATCATCTATGGGTTGATGATGCTGATCTTGCTTGTCGTGCCGTTGATCGGTAAAGAAGTCGGCGGTAACAAAGCATGGTTGGGCATAGGTTCATTCGGTGTACAACCATCCGAGTTTGCAAAATTCGCCACGGCCCTGGCGGTAGCAAAGACCATTGGCTCCATCGGCTTCAAGATGGACAACCTGAAGAATCAATTCATATTGTTCTGCCTCATTGGCGCTCCCATGCTGCTGATTCTCCTCCAGAAGGATACCGGAACAGCTCTCGTGTTTTCGGTCTTTCTCCTTGTTTTCTTCCGCGAGGGAATGTCACCTTTTATCCTGATCATAGGAATCGCCTGTGCAGTGATCTTCGTCCTGACGTTGTTAGTAGAGAATCAATACTACCTCTATCTTGGCGTAGCCGTAATACTTGCACTGGCGATCCTGAGAGGAAAGAAGAAGTTTAAACGGATTGCCATGCTGACGGTCGGCGCGTTGACGATTGTCATGGTCATCGGAAGTGTGGACTACATAGTCACCGACGTTCTCAAACCTCACCAGCAAAACCGTATCAAAGCGCTCATCAATCCCGATGCCGATCCCCTGGGATTCGGATGGAACGTCACCCAATCAAAAATCGCCATTGGTAGCGGTGGGTTTGCAGGCAAGGGATTCCTGGAAGGCACCCAAACAAAATTCGACTTCGTTCCTGAACAAAGTACAGACTTCATCTTTTGTACTATCGGAGAAGAGCACGGTTGGATAGGAA